>Ga0210040_10007613_pt1 | contig 13064 bp, 11 predicted proteins | sample CryGeyCG12114_NA_FD_185462 | JGI IMG/M metagenome (GOLD analysis project Ga0210040, IMG submission 185462) | Groundwater microbial communities from aquifer - Crystal Geyser CG19_WC_8/21/14_NA (SPAdes) (version 2) | ecosystem: Environmental > Aquatic > Deep subsurface > Groundwater | place: USA... | reverse complement strand
CCATCGGCAAACCAACGGCTGCTAAAATCCCAACCCGACTCGGCACCCGCCCGGATGTGCCGGTATAAATCTTCGGCATTTTGCGGGCTAAACCGGCCCATGGCCACATCCTCAATATATGATTCCGGCCGCGGGTCCGGGCAATCGTCCCAGTAGCGATTCAGGAAACTGCCATCCGGCAGGCGTACCACTCGCCGGTGGGCCGGATTTTCCAGCGTTACCAAGGCCGTACCATCCATCCAGTACTCGTATTCTTTTTTTAAAGCCGGTCCGTACGTAGTCCAGACTTTTTCGCCTTTTATTTGACTTAATAATTGCAACATTAAGGCATAAAAAGGTAGCTGCGAGCGAGTAGTATAATAGCTCCGGTTTCCATTGGGAATATGCCCAACCGTATAAATCAGGTAGGTAAAATTATCTACCATTTGCTCAATTAACTGGTGATCGCCACTTTCCTGTAAACCCAACATGATAAAGTAACTGTCCCAATAATATATTTCTCGGAAACGGCCACCCGGCACAATGTAGGGGTGTGGCAAATGAATTCGGGAACTGAAATCGTTGACGGCGGGCCGGGTTAGCAACGGCCAAAGCTTGTTTATGTGTTCCGTAACGGGTAAACTGGCATCGGAAGTAAAATTAGCCGCCGGTTCGGCCGGGAGTTTAAAATTCTGCAACACAAAGGCTTTCAAATCAAAATCCGGCAAATCTTTTTCGGCGTGGTACGCCTCCATAATTAGTTCCGGGGCCAGTACCGGAATACAATCCGGGAAAGTTTTGGAATCGGGAAACACTCCTTTAATCTGGACGGCTTTAAAGAGTTCACTAAATTGTTCTTCGGGCCTGATTTGTTCATTATCAGCTAAATACTGCATCATAAATAATAAACTAAATGTAACGACAAAGGCCAGCACTTCGGTAAATTCATAAACAGGTAAATGAGCTAATAACAAGAGCAGGTCACACGTCATATAAAAAAATTAATAGCTAAATTGGGGTTATTGTACGAATGATTTTGCCGGAAGTAAAAAATTATTAGAATCAGGTAATATATAAGCCATATATATAGACTAGCACCTAAAGGTAAAATATAAAAGTCGTGTAAACTGGTAATTTTATTTAGCCAGCAAAAATACTCTTAACTATTAACAATTATTCCATCTGGCCTGATTAAGCTTTTAAATAAAATTTTAATTAGGGTTAAAACAGTACTTCCCGTCAAAAGCAATCCTAGGGCAGAAATACGCGTTTGCTAGAAAGAGGTGGATAATTTTAGTAACTTCGCCGTATTTAAAATTATATATTACTTATCTGATGCCATGTCCGTAGCTACTCCAGAAATTTACAAACCATTTAATCATATACGTATTGTTACGGCCGCTTCTTTGTTCGATGGGCACGATGCGGCCATTAACATTATGCGGCGCATTATTCAGGCGTCCGGGGCCGAAGTTATTCATTTGGGACATAACCGTTCCGTGCAGGAAATTGTGGACTGTGCTATTCAGGAAGATGTGCAGGCCATTGCGCTTACTTCTTACCAAGGCGGCCACCTCGAATATTTTAAATACATGTACGACTTGCTGCAGGAACGGAATTGCGGTCATATTAAAATTTTTGGCGGCGGCGGCGGCGTAATCCTGCCCGTCGAAATATCCGAATTGCAGGCGCATGGCATTACCCGTATTTACTCGCCCGATGATGGCCGATCGATGGGCTTACAAGGCATGATTAACGACATGCTGCAACGCTGCGATTTTCCCACCGGCCAAAACTTGAACGGTGAGGTAAAGCACCTGCGCCAGAAAGATGCCAAGTCCATTGCCCGTTTAATATCCGCTGCTGAGAATTTTCCGGAAGAATACGAAAAAATTAAAGGCCAGCTTATAACTATCCAGGAAGCCCAGACAACGGATAACGAAAAACGAACAACTCCCGTGCTGGGCATTACGGGTACCGGCGGGGCGGGGAAATCGAGTTTGGTAGATGAACTGGTGCGGCGCTTCTTGTTTGATTTCCCGGAGAAAACAATTGCTATAATTTCGGTAGATCCTTCAAAGCGGAAAACCGGCGGTGCTTTATTAGGGGATCGCATCCGGATGAATGCTATCAGTAACGAGCGGGTGTATATGCGGTCGCTGGCTACGCGGCAGAGTAACCTGGCTTTAAGTAAATATGTGCAGGATGCGGTAGATATTGTAAAGGCGGCGGATTTCGATTTGATTATTCTGGAAACATCCGGCATTGGCCAGTCCGATACCGAAATTGTAGAGCATTCGGATTTGAGTTTGTACGTGATGACCCCGGAATACGGCGCCGCCACCCAGCTCGAAAAAATAGATATGCTGGATTTTGCTGATGTAATTGCCTTAAACAAATTTGATAAGCGGGGTGCGTTGGATGCATTGCGCGACGTAAAAAAACAGTACAAGCGAAACCATCAGCTTTGGGAAACGCCCGACGAGGAAATTCCGGTATTTGGTACCATTGCCTCGCAGTTCAACGATCCGGGCATGAACCGCTTGTACGGGACCATTATCCGACAAATAGGAGAGAAAACCGGCACTACTTTTAACTCCAATTTAAGCCTAACGCCCGATCAATCCGAGAAGGTTTATATTATTCCGCCCAGCCGCACGCGCTATTTATCGGAAATATCTGAAACGAACCGCAACTACGATAAATGGGTTCAAAACCAGGCCGAAATTGCGCAGCGGCTGTACAGCTTACAAAAATCTAAAGAAGCTATTACGAGTTTGCCTTTAGATAATAAAGAAAATCTGTCCCAACAATTAGATGCTGCTTACGCCGAACTGGAGCTGCAACTCGATGGGCAGAATAAAAAAATACTCGATAAGTGGCCCGAGAAAGTAAATGCCTACAAAGCCGAAGATTTTATATTTAAGGTCCGCGACAAAGAAATTCGGATAAAAACCCATACCCAATCATTATCGCAGCTTTCCATTCCCAAAATTGCTTTGCCGCGGTACGAAGCCTGGGGCGATTTACTAAAATGGAACCTGCAGGAAAATGTACCCGGAGAGTTTCCGTATACTGCTGGGGTGTTTCCTTTTAAACGCGAAGGTGAAGACCCGACCCGGATGTTTGCTGGTGAAGGCGGCCCCGAACGTACGAACCACCGCTTCCACTACGTCAGTTTTGCTACTCCGGCAAAACGGTTGTCGACGGCCTTTGATTCCGTAACCCTCTACGGCGAAGATCCCGATTACCGGCCCGATATTTACGGTAAAATTGGCAATTCCGGCGTTTCGGTTTGCTGTATCGATGATGCCAAAAAGCTTTACTCCGGATTTAACCTGGCGCATCCGCTCACTTCGGTATCTATGACCATTAATGGTCCGGCCGCTATTTTAACGGCTTTCTTTATGAATGCGGCTATTGATCAACAATGCGAATTTTATATTAAAGAAAACAACCTGGAAGAAGAAGTAAACACGAAAATTAATACCATTTACCAGGATCTGGGCCAGGCCCGCCCCTCCTACCAAGGCGAATTACCCGCAGGCAACAATGGTTTAGGTTTGCTGTTGCTGGGCGTTACCGGCGATCAGGTTTTACCCCGGGAAGTTTACGAAGATATTAAAGCCAAAACCTTAGCCGCGGTACGCGGTACGGTGCAAGCCGATATTTTAAAAGAAGACCAGGCCCAAAATACGTGTATTTTTAGTACAGAATTTTCTTTGCGCCTCATGGGCGATGTGCAGCAGTATTTCATTGATCAGAATATCCGTAACTTTTATTCGGTTTCCATTTCGGGCTATCATATTGCGGAGGCGGGCGCAAATCCTATTTCCCAGCTTGCTTTTACCTTGGCGAATGGCTTTACGTTTGTAGAATATTACGCTAGCCGGGGCATGGATATAAATGCGTTTGCGCCTAATCTGAGTTTCTTCTTTTCCAACGGTATCGATCCGGAATACGCAGTAATTGGCCGGGTGGCCCGCCGCATCTGGGCTAAAGCCATGAAGCTAAAGTACGGCGCAAATGCCCGGTCGCAAATGCTGAAATACCATATTCAAACTTCCGGGCGCTCGCTGCACGCCCAAGAGATTGATTTTAATGATATCCGCACCACCTTACAAGCGTTGTACGCGATTTACGATAATTGCAATTCCCTGCATACCAATGCCTACGACGAAGCCATTACCACACCTACCGAAGATTCGGTGCGCCGGGCGATGGCTATCCAGTTAATTATCAACCGGGAATTAGGGTTAGCCAAAAACGAAAATCCGCTACAGGGTGCTTTTATTATTGAAGAGTTAACTGATTTGGTAGAAGAAGCCGTATTGCTGGAATTCGACCGTATAACGGAACGTGGGGGCGTTTTAGGGGCCATGGAAACCATGTACCAGCGAGGCAAAATCCAGGAAGAAAGCCTTTATTACGAAACCCTGAAACATAACGGCGCATACCCGATAATCGGGGTAAATACTTTCCTGAGCAGCAAGGGATCACCTACGGTTATACCAGCGGAGGTAATCCGGGCCACCGAAGAAGAAAAGCAATACCAAATAACGATGCTGCAAAACTTACACCAGCGGCACGCCACGAAGACCGAAGCTGTATTAAGCCGTTTGCAGGAGGTAGCCATTACAAACGGCAACATATTTGCCGAACTGATGGAAACGGTAAAATACCTGTCGTTAGGGCAGATTACCCATGCTTTATTCCAAGTTGGCGGACAATACCGGCGTAATATGTAAATATCTTTTAAATATAGTTTTTAATAGATATCTATTTTAACGTATCATACGTATATAATAACCAAAATATCCCCGGTATTTAGCAATCTGGTGTGCATGTATATCTATATAGAAATAAGCAACAATTACAAAATATAAAAGCTTAATAGTTAATATTTTAGTAACAAACAGAATTGTATAATTTAGTTATTTTGCTTATATTTATACCTGTATTATAAAGCCACACCCATGAAAAAATTAACCACTATCTCTTCGTTGCTGGTAATAGGCACGCTGGGTTTCTTAGTCCGGGCCTGGATAACCCCAGAAACTATTCACCTGGATCTTTCGGATGAGGATATTCATCTATATCTATAAAGACATATAAAATAAAGTAGCCACCTAATTTGGGTGGCTACTTTATTTATAGCAAAAAATTTTTGATTAAATAATATACTGCTTACAAACATTGGTTTAACCTCCTTAAGATATGAGAATCATTTATTAGCTAAATTCATTGATTATCAAAATTTCCTTCAATGTACTTATCCATCTATTAATTGATACGGATGTAAACCTCCCACCCCAGTTTTCGTTTTAAAACAATTGCGTAGCTTTGCGCCCGTCATAAAATCTTACAATATTAAAAACGGCACTTGCGGGTGCTATAACTTAAAACTATGAGCTTTAATAACAACCAGGAAAAAATCAGTTATATTATTGGTCGCGATATGGCGGCAAACTTTAAGAAACAAGGCATCGATGTAAATCCAGAATACTTACTAAAAGGCTTACAAGAAGCTTTATCAGGCACGCAATCGAACCTGACTCAAGAGGAAGTGCACCAGGCCATGACGGAATTACAACAACTAATGCAATCGCGCCAGGGTAATTCCCATAGCCGCGAAGCCGATATAAACCTGCAGGAAGGGGAAGCTTTTCTGGCCGAAAATAAAAACCGCGCTGGTGTAGTAACCTTGCCGAGTGGTTTACAATACCAAGTACTTCAGGAAGGTACCGGCGCTACGCCAAACCGGAACGATAAGGTAACCACCCACTATCACGGCACCCTCATTGATGGAACCGTATTCGACAGTTCGTATGAGCGCGGCCAACCCGCTACTTTCCCCGTTAGTGGCGTAATTGCCGGCTGGACGGAAGCATTAATGCAAATGAAAGAAGGAGCTAAATGGCGCTTATTTTTACCGGCCGATTTGGCTTATGGTTCTCAAGGAGCCGGCGACGACATTGGACCGAATTCCACCTTGATATTTGATGTAGAGTTACTCTCGGTTAATAAATAAATCAGAATAAAGCGCCTGTTACTTATTACAGGCGCTTTATTTATAAAATAATCAGCTAAATCATCCCAAGTTAAAGTTTATCTTACCATAAACTCCAACCAGGTAATTAAAACTTTACTTATATTTATTTTGATGAAATACTATCATGTAGGAAATAAATAGTTGATTAAATAATTAATTACCAAGAATAATCAGCGCTATGGAGCATTTATACGTAAAAACCAGATACGTATAAAAACAGGCATCATGCTTGTATAAGTTGACTTATGAAATTAGCCTGGATAATCTTTGGTTCCGTAATGAGCCTTTTGTTTGCCTTTGCTATTTGGCAAAATAAAAATATCAGAGACGAAAATATCTCTTCCGATTTTCCGCAGGATTATACAACCTACACTATACCGGAAGCTGCTAATCCGGAAAAAAGTAACACGGAACAAAATAAAAAGAGCCCCACTGCTATGTTGTCCGGCAGTGCCGAAGCCACCTACACCGGAACCCTCCCTAAACAAATTTTACCCGATAGCATTGTTGCTTACGGAATAAAACTGATGGGTGTCCCTTATCTTGCGGCTGGTATTACTTGCGAAGGTTTCGATTGTTCCGGATTTATATATCACATTTTCAACAAGTATGGTATTGATTTGCCCCATTCGTCGGCCATGCTGGCGGATAAAGGTGAAAAGGTAGATTTGCATAGCGTTAAAAAAGGAGATTTACTTATTTTTACTGGTACTACGGTTTCGGATAGAACGCCCGGGCACGTAGGAGTTGTTATTACCAAACCGGGCGAACCCATACAATTTGTGCACGCATCTTCGGAAGGTGGCGTGAAAATAAGCAAAGTAGCCGGTACCGGTTATGAAAAAAGGTTTTTACAAGCCCGCCGGGTGCTGTAATTAAAATCTAAGTTACTGAGGAGAGAATTATATTATACTTGCTAGAAGACCTATTACTGTTCTATACAGTAATAGGTCTTTATTTTTTGGTAAACTTCAGCTAATCCTATAATTCTTTTTTGTGAGTTATTTTTCTATGATACCATCATTAAAAGGTAACTGCCCGTCAATTACAATATTCGGTTCTTTGGAGTTGGTTAGATAATCTAATACTTACCAACCACTGCGGCGGTACTAAATAGATTTGTTGACGAGCTCGAAAAGACTTGTTTACATTAAAGACAGACTTAAATTAATATAGGTTTTAGCTGATTTATATCTTTCTTTTATTTTTATTTTGTTCAGTTTTCACATCAGAAATAACAGGAGCATTCAGCAGAAATTATTTTAATAATATAGCCAATTTATTTGCAATTTTAAAATGATACACTATATTTGGTTAACAATATTTAAAATTATCATTAAACCTTTAAGTCATATATAATTATAAGAATTCTGATTTAAGTTAAGTTTTAAATCTAAGTGATTAAGAACAGGGAGCAACTATACAGCTTTTTTTAAAGCTACTATTTGCAGCGAACTTACCTGGTATATAAATATTAAGTCCTTTCTGGAGGAAGCGGGATTTAAATTTCTGCTCTTGACAGGAGGAAAAAAGAAGCGAACACTGCTTCCCGGAAAGGCACTACTTACGTTTACTTTTCTGTTTTCTGTTGCTGCAAAGGAACCATATAAAATATGGTTTCCTGAGCAGTAAGTATTTAAACTACTATTATGAAAATACTTAGCTATCGGGAATTATTGCAAATGAAACCAGTTTTAGCAGCAGAACAGGAAAAGCCAATCAATTCGGTTGTCTTTGGTAAAGCAGCCTGGCAACAAGAGATTATTGCGTTAATGGGGCCTCGCCAAAGTTGCTTATCTGTTCTGAGTCAAGTACTTTTAATTGAAGATAATCTACCTTCAACCGAGGTCGCCCGAACGATGATAGAGAACCTGTTTAATCTATATCAGGAGTCGGAATTGTTGCTTTCCGAATTAACCATAACGGATTGTTTTGATCTTTTGCTGAGTCAAGCAGAATACGAACTGAATTTATCCGAAAGAGAATCTTTTTTAAAGCAAGTTTTCTGGGCCGCCTACTTGCAACCTTATACCAACTTACCTTATCGGCATTTATCCCCGCCGGTACGCCAACGGGCTTTTTTAATTTACTTATTTCTCAGTACTAAAACTTTCATTCTGATACCAGACTTTTTAAGTACTGCCGATGAACAGGATAAAATTTTAATTCAGAAAACTATTCAAAACCTGCGTCTTCTGGTTCATAAATCCAAAACCATCTTTTTCTATACCCAAAATCCGGAGGAAGCTATATTTTTAAGCGATCGTATAATGTTAATTACCCATTATCCCACCAGTCAGGTAGGTGATATTGTTCCGGTATTGTTTAAAGAGCCCCGGAACCGGCATATTATCAGTCAATTGCCGGCATTTAAGGTTATCCGGAAAAAGGTAGTAAGTGCTTTATTAAATGATTATGCTCCTTTAGACTTGCCGCTGCCGCTTTCCCTTAATTTACTTTCCTGAATGTAAATACTTGAATAGTAATTCATCTTTTTATCTGAAGCGAGCAGCACGACATCACTTTTTTTTCAGCTAAGAATTCATTACTCTAGAAACTGCCTGATAACGCATTTTCAACAGAAATAAATAGCTGGTTAAGCCTTAAAGATAATTTTACTGTATATTGCGGGCTAATTGTTTTATTAGTTATGTTGAGTTATTCTCCCAAAGTTACGTTAGTAGGTGCCGGTCCGGGTGCTCCTGATTTAATCACGTTACGGGGAGCTAAAATTTTAGGGGAAGCTAATGCTGTATTGTACGATGCCTTGGTAAACCCGGCTTTACTGGATTTAGTACCGCCAACTGCTCCCCGCATCTTTGTGGGCAAAAGAGCAGGTAACCACGAATATACTCAGGACCAGATAAATCAATTAATCGTGGATTATGCTCGTAAATATGGGCATATTGTCCGGTTAAAAGGTGGTGATCCCTTTGTTTTTGGGCGCGGATACGAGGAAATATTTTTTGCAAATTCTTATGGTATTTCTACCGAAGTAGTACCGGGCATTACCAGTGCGGTTGCTGTGCCGGAGGCGTTCAATATTCCGTTAACCAGCCGGGGCATCAACGAAAGCTTTTGGGTCATTACGGGTGCTACTACCAACGGACAAATCTCCCAGGACTTGGCGCTAGCGGCTCAATCTACCGCTACCGTAGTCATATTAATGGGAATGAACAATTTAGCGGCCATCATGGCCCTTTTTCAGCAACACGGCAAACAGCAAACGCCAGTAGCTATTATTCAGAACGGTACCCGGCCCAACCAAATACTGGCCGTGGGCACCGTACAAACCATTTACCAGGTAGCGCAGGAACAAAAACTAGCTTCCCCATCCATCATTGTAGTTGGGCAAGTAGTTGACCTGAGTTTTTAACTTTCCTTATTAACTCGATATAAATGATACCTCCTTCCGGAAAGCCAGACATTGAGGTGGTTAATAGATTAATGCTGGCTCAAGTAATCAACAACTAATACTTTATCCAGGTGCGGACCCAATAGCTGGCCAAATTCTTTATGCGCCGGATGCGGTAAATAAGCATCCCGGTCGGCGGCATTTTTAAAAGTGAGCAAGTAGCAATGCGTGTAGCCTTGCGCCAGGTTTTCGGGACTTACATTCGTGCCCCATTCAAACCCAATTATCGTATTAATCTTTCCTGGCAAGGCAGAAAAAGCCTGCTCCACCGTTTTTACCTGCGCCGGTGTAGCACTATCTTTAAATTTAAGCAGCACCACGTGGCGCATTACCTGGGCCTGCTGATTGATTAGGGGCTTAGCAGCTGGTTTGCTTTGGCTCATGGCATCCGTTAAAAATGTAAAATTTAGCGAAATAACGAAAATAAAAAGTAAAATATTTTTCATATATAACAGTGTGATAAAATTACTTTTGAGTAGTCTGATAACTTTGCTGATGCCCAGTGGCCGGAATACTAACAGTGTACGTTTTGCCGTCCGGGGCCACTTCCAAAACGATATAATTAGCTTTGCATTCCTTTTTCAGATTAGCAATGTAAGACTCTTGCGTATTAAAAGTACTATCGGCCCGAACATTTTTATGCAATTGATAAGCAGCCTGCAATGATGGAATATGGCGCAACATATTAATTGTTTCAGGTCCGCAGCCTTTGCTAGCACCATTATTCATAATGGATACGGTGGGCGCGAGATTTTTTACCAATACCGGATTATTGCTTTGGTCTAACCCGTGGTGATTGACCTGGTAAACATCTACTTTGCCGATAATATCCTCCGGACAAACCAATATTTTTTCAATGTTCCAGGTCAGGTCAGCACCATCAAAAAACCGGAACGGACCATAATCCATTACCAGCACCATGCTATTGGCATTATCCGACATATCAATGGTTTTATCCGTAAGAGAATCGCAGCCTACTCCTTGGGGAATTTTTTTGGCCGCCGTAAAAAACTCTTTATCAACTCCTACAAACCGCAACCGCAAGGCAGGTAAAGTTTTATTCTTATCTTTTAAATTTATAGTTGTATTGGGCTTAATTAAAGTCTTTTTTTGGACTTCCATTTCCCGATAAGGTTGAATTTTGGTGCTAAATTCTTTATATTCCGGTAAACTCTCCGGAATTCCTTTATCGATTACTTCTATAACTGGTATTTTTTTAGCTAGCTCCGCCGCTCCTCCGTAATGATCTTCGTGCCAGTGCGTAGTTACCAAATGATCTATTTTTTCAAGGCCAGCTTCGTTTACAGCTACATTGTGAATGCGCTCCGCATCTCTCCCGCCGGGATTTCCGGTATCAATCAGCACCGATTCTCCTTCCGGCGATACAATTAGGGTAGCAGCACCGCCTTCTACATCAATCCAGTATATTTTTAAATTAGAAACGTTTACGCGGGCACTTTGCAGGGTTAACCGGTGCGGTTTACCCGCACTTATAAAAACCAACGTAAGCACAACCGCCAAACTAAAAAGAAAAAAGTAACCTGATCTCATGTACTTATATATAATTTCTGCTCTATTAAGATCCGCTTAAAGCGGTTGCAATCATTTCCTGGGCTTCCGCAGGCAAGTTAAGTTTTAAAGCTAATTGTTGCCCTTCAGCCGTCATTTTAGGCCAGGTTTTTTGCAAAATATCTACCACTTTTTCTACCGGATGCTGTCGGGCAAAATCTAAAAAATAGCATTCCAGAAAAACCAGGCAGATTATATCTTCGAGCAATTGCACTTCCGGATCAATTTTTAACTGCCGTTTCAGAACCAGAAATTGTACTCGCTCAATAATAGCGGGAGTATAACCAACTTCCAAAAGCAACTTACCGGCTAAATCCGCGTGATACTTCCGTAGCGAACTTCGCCATTTATTATAGCCCGCCAAACCCGCCGGAAAATCTTGGCGTGGTATATCCCAACGCCGAATGTGCTGGCACCGTACCGCTAATTGCAAAGCCTCGGAAGCATCCGGAGCAACTCTCTGCAAACAAGCCGTCATGCGTTGCGCATAAACTAATTCTTTGGGGTAGGCAGCCCCTTCCACAATTTCTGTATTAGGATCTTCGGCATTCACAGCATCAAACATTTTTAAAGCTGTTTCGAACCGAGTCCTATCCGCAATGTCCATAAAATATAAAATTAATCATGTACTATATAAAATGTACTTTTAAATTATTTAACTCGGGCTGAATTATAGATCCCACGGATATGTTTGTAACTTTGTATATCCATGATTTCGAACTCCCCTGCCCTCTTAAATAATAAATTAATTCTTGGTATCGATCCCGGTACAACCATAATGGGTTATGCCTTGATTGAGGTAACTGGTTCTAAGGTTGAAGTTTTAGTATATGATACTTTAAACCTGAAGCGGGTTACAAACCATGCAGTAAAATTAAAACGAATTTTTGATACCACCATTCAGTTGATAAATCAATATTTACCGGATGAGATGGCTATTGAAGCGCAATTTTATTCCAATAACGTACAATCCATGCTAAAGTTAGGCCGAGCCCAGGGAGTAGCCATTGCGGCCGCTTTGTCGCGCGATATCCCCTACGTGGAGTATGCGCCTAAACGGATTAAACAGTCAATAACGGGTAATGGGAACGCCTCCAAAGAACAAGTGGCCCACATGCTGAGCCAGATTTTAAAATTAAGCGATATGCCTAAACTTTTTGATGCAACCGATGCGTTGGCCGTTGCCATGTGTCACCATTATCAAAAAGGGGTAAATACCCAGGCTGGCTCTAAATCCTGGAAAAGCTTTTTATCCGATAATCCAAGTCGGATTAAAGGGTAACTTCTTTTTGTTAGAGACTTTTTTTTACTTACCCTCGACCCTTGTATTCACCTACAACATAATACTAAGAGTACTTAACTTAAGAATAGATAAAAGTACCCATTAACTACTCCTTGCTCTAGTACTTGCTATTTAGTTTGGTGTTTAATGGATTTCCCAACCGACTTGCAATAATCACCTTGATTAAACCGCTAAGAGAATAAAATATGGTCATTCTTAATATTCGCATTATTAATGCAAAATAAAGTAAATGCCCATAAAAAGAGCTTACAGATTTCTCCATAAGCTCTTCTTGAAAAAAGGTATTGGCTTAAAGTTTAGCTTTAATGCTTTCAGCTATGTCGGTCATTTCTTCCAATGGAAATTGCTTTTTAGGATTACTGAAATTCATATCATCCATTTTGTTAATAGGTATTAAGTGCACGTGGGCATGCGGCACTTCCAAACCAATAACGGCAACTCCCACCCGGCGGCAATTAGTAGCTTTTTTTACTCCCTTGGCTATTTTTTTTGCAAATACCAGCATATCGGCGAGTAAATCATCTTCCAAATCAAAAATATAATCAATCTGAGTTTTAGGAATTACTAATGTATGCCCTTTTTGCAAGGGAAATACATCCAGAAAAGCCACAAAACGATTATCTTCGGCTATGATTTGAGCCGGTATTTCGCCCTTTATTATTTTGGTGAAGATCGAATCGGTAGCCATTAGCGGGATATTTCTAAAATTTCGAATTTAATTTTGCCGGCCGGAATAGTAATTTCAG
>Ga0210040_10007612_pt1 | contig 13065 bp, 10 predicted proteins | sample CryGeyCG12114_NA_FD_185462 | JGI IMG/M metagenome (GOLD analysis project Ga0210040, IMG submission 185462) | Groundwater microbial communities from aquifer - Crystal Geyser CG19_WC_8/21/14_NA (SPAdes) (version 2) | ecosystem: Environmental > Aquatic > Deep subsurface > Groundwater | place: USA... | reverse complement strand
CTGGAAGAAGAACTGCAATAACAAATGCGGGATGGGCACAGGATGTAGGCCTTTTAGTTTAGTACCTTCTCTTTCCGTATCAGAATTCCGGGATATTCTGATACGGGCAGCAACGAGGGCCGTTGCCGCCTGCTACCATTCCCTCAGCCGGGCGGAAGGTTGGCTGAGGGAATGGTAGTACCTTTGGGTGTTCCATACAGCTTTCTACAGCTTTTGGCAGATGCGGGCCCTCCGGCAAAAGCCACACGTTTTGAAGCGCGGTTTGGATACAGAGTGTTTTTCTGCCCATGGTGATCCAGTAACTATATAGCTGCAACGCGTAGCAACACAGAGGCAACGCTAAAGCAACAACGGCTCCTGCCCAGCCGCATCTTATAAAATGTAGAAAGCTGTAGAATGCTGTAGAATCATATATAAATGTGTAAAATAAGCCGCACTACTGCTTTTTCATCCCATCATTCCGCCGTTTTTTGGGAAAAGGCCACAACTAACCTGTCCTAAAAAGTATTGACTGTCTACGGTTTGCCCGGATAACCTAAGGCCGCCCGGGCCGCATACGCAGCGTCATATATTGACTGAAAACACTTTGTAAATGAATCAATACCATCTTCCCCCTGCGTCTTGTCGACCAGGCTGATATAGGCCACCACCGATACGTCGGTCAAGGGATCATAGGCCATCAGGGACAGATAGCCCGTGCGCTCGCCATTATGCCCGTAGCCCAGGTTAGGGAATAAGATACTCCCCATCCGGTAGGCGGGGTGAAATGAGTTGCCATTGCCCGTCTGCATGATTTTGACGGTAGTCGGGCTCAATACGTTCTGGCCCTTCATCAACGACCGCACAAACGCATTGAGCGAGGCCGGAGAGCCGTAGCCATTTCCCTCGGCTACCTGCGCGCTCATGTTATAATCCCCGTACAGGATGGTCTTATCCGGCAGCCGTTCCATACCTTCAATGCGTGGAGCAGGCAGAACCATATTGTCGGCCCTCACCGGAAAATGCAAATCCAGCGGAACAGGCGTCCCCGGCCCCACTACATAGTCCCGAAGGTAATCCTCATAGGTTCTGGTACTGTTGCTTTTGACCGAGTACACGCGGGCGATAATGTAGCCCAGGATGGTAAAGCCCGTATTGCTGTAGTCGTAATTGGTTCCGGGCCTAAACGACGACAGCTTGTGCAGCGCCAGCTGGCTAACCAGCTCTTCCGCCGTAAACTGGTGCGTGGGGTCAGCCGCCTGCGTATAGGCGGTGTAGGACTGCCCGCCGTAGCCTGGCACCGGCTCGTTGTCAACATCATAGACCCCCGCAATGTGCTGGAGCAACTGCTCAATAGTTATTTCATTTTTGTATGGGAAATCCCAGTCCGGCGTGTTGGGCACATAAGGGGTTTGGGTACCCGGAATCAGGTCGGTAATTTTAGCCTTGTAGTCCAGCCAGCCATCCTCCTGCATGTTCAGAATGGCTGTGGCCGTAAAGGTTTTGGTGTTGCTGGCAAACCGGAAGTTGGCATCCTCAGTGAGCGGAGTGCTGCCTGCCGGCACCGAGGAAGCAAAGATTTTATCGGTGGGTGTCTGAATAAACACGTTCAGCGAGGGCACCGAATTTTGCAGGTCATTTTCCAGGGCCAGGTGAACGCTGTCCACCGCACGCTGTACCTTAATTTGGTTAAGGAATGGAGTGTTTGGCAGGGGATCATCCCCGCAGGCAGCCAGCCAGCAGGTCAGCCCTCCAGCCAGGCTTGCGCGGACAACCGCCCGCAGCAGCCGGGCGGTTGTCGACACGAATGAATCAGGTAACCAGAAGCGTTGCATCTTAAGAATAGATAGGGTTTGGACAGAAAAGAAAAAGCGGGAATCAGCTCGTTAGCGATTGACTATCCGGGCCCCTCGTATCCCCGTATCCCGCAACGCATAGGCAAGCTCGAAAAATTCAGGGCCGGGTTGTGGTTGATTGAGATCGGGAATATAGATAAATGTAGCGACGATCAGCACGGTGGTTTTGGTGTCGGGATTATAGCGCAGCCTTGACAAATAGCTTGGCTGAAAGCCGTCATGACCGAACCCCAGCCCCTGATCGAACGTCAGCCCCAGGCCGTAACGCTCGTTCTGGACATCGCCTGGCAGCATCTCCCTCATCAGGGCCACGTTGGCCTCCGAAATGCCGGCCTGTCCGGTTATGAGCAATTCCATCCATCGGGAGATATCAGCCGGCGTGGACACAATGTTGCCATCGGCTATAAAACTAGACATGTTGTCCTCCCACGTATCGTACGTTTTCGGACTATCGTTTTCGAGTACGGTAGCGAATGATTCCAGGAAGGGATCTCTCATCCGCTGATCGGTTCCTAACACCACCCCGTACGTATTGGTCAGCTTTAGGGGCTCAAAAAAGGTCTTGGTGATATAGTCGTTGAAGGACATGCCCGTTATCTGTTCCACAATCTTGGCCAGCAGATGATAGCCCGAGTTCGAGTAGTGGAACTGGGCATTGGGGGCGTGGTTGAACAGGCCGTTCTGGGCTATAACCCCAGACAGTTCATCGAAGGTGAAGGTATGGTCGTCCTGATTGAGGTCTCGCCGGATGTAGTCGATGTAACGTTCGCCGGCATAGGGCTGTTTGACGTCTTTAGGAATATCCTGATTGGTCACGTCAAACACGCCCGCCCGGTGCTGAAGCAACAGCTTGATCGTAATCCGATCTTTATAGGGAATATCGTAGGCCGGCGTATTGGGTAGATATTTGGTATTGGTAATGGTGTCGTAAATCGACAACAGACCTTGCTGGTGCAGGCGCATGATGGCGGCGGCCGTAAAGGTTTTGCTGATGCTGGCGATGCGGAAATGGGAGTTCTCCTGCACCGGGGGATTAATGTTGCTGGAGACCAGATACGAGCCCGACGGGTTGGTTATTCGCATGAAAATGCCTCCCTGCTTGATTCCCCATTTGGAACTGAAATGATTAAAAATGCTATCGTTCAGTTGCTGAAGCCGGGCTTGGGTGTCCTCTTTGGGTGGATATAGCTCGTAATCAACATCAATAGAACAGGACTGCAGCATGAAGCCGACTAGCAGAACCGTAAATACATGCGTAAAGAAGGAGCGAAGTTTCATAGCTTGAATGATTAAGTGAAAATAATTTTCAGAAGTTGGAAAGGTTAGGTCAGGAACGTTAGCCTGGCCGGTTGTCACACCTGGCCTACTGAGGGAACTTGTTTCGCTCAGGTTAAAATCTCTTTTCGAGAACTTGAGAATATAAATATTTTAACATAAGACATAAATTTAAAGCTTGATTTTGGTTGTGAAGCAAAAAAAGAGAAGCTAAAGCATTCAGCAGGAACAGGTATTCAGGTAAGTGACAACATTAGAACATTAGGGCCATTTCTGCAGGCAAGATGCAATTTAAAGACAGAAACAGCCTATTATACCATAGGACAAAAGCGTGGACAAATGCAAAAACATCAGTTTTAAGCCATAATCTAATACTCTTTCTTAGCCTGCCGGGCGGTGGCTGCCCTTAAAAGTTCAAGCAGGTACTATTATTCTTATGAAAAAGGGGGGACTTACTGAACTTTTACCTATTTTGGGAGTCTTCAGTGATGTACCGCCCTGCTTATGAAATACTTAGGAGGCATTTTGGTAGTAGTTATCGCCCTGCTGATTCCTCCAGGCGCGGCCGCCCAGACCCGTTTCCTGGCCCGGGCCCCAGCCAATAAGCGGTTGCCCCTCCTCTGGCGGTACTGCTCCGATAACCTGGTATCGGATTGGGATTCGGCCGCTTCCCACCGTTTCTTAACAGCCGTCGCCTACACCGCCGACAGCCTCGGCGACAAAAACCTGAAAAGCTATGCGCAGTACTTCCAAAGGTGCAACCGCCTCCTTTTCTCGGAGCGCTACGAACAGTACTTCCCCGCCGGTGATTATCGGTCGGTCGTAGCGCTGCTGGCGCGTACCAAGGCCTGGGCCCAGGAAAACAATTACCGGGATATTGCGGCCGCTTGCGAGCATGTTACCGGTGGCGTGTACTTTAGGGCGGCGCGCTACGGTGAGGCCTTCGAGCATTTACTGAAAGCCCAAAAGGCATTCCAGGAAATCGGTTACGAACACGTGCCAAACGCTGCGGGCTATCTCTTTGAACTGGGACTATGTTATTACCAGTTCGAGGAATCAGAAAAAGCCATGGCCTCTTTTCTGGCGGCTACCCGCTATCCGTTTTACTTTCCCCGCATGAAACTGAATACCTTCAACACCATCGGGCTTATCTACGGCCGGCGAAAGGACTGGGGTAAAGCCCAGGCATATCACCGGAAAACCATGGCGCAGGCGGCCGCTTCCCACGATGATGTCTGGGTCGGGATTGGCATGGGCAACCTCGGGCAAGCCTTGCTGGCGCAGGGACAGCATGACTCCGCCCTCTTTTACCTTCGCCGCAGTTATAAAATCACCAGCAATACCGGCAACCGCGCCCCGGAGGATGCCGCTTATTCCTCCCTGGCCATGGCTCAGGTTTTTCTGAGGCAGCAGCAAGCCGACAGTGCCTGGCATTACCTGCGTTCGGGGCGGCAGTTAGCGCGGAGTTATATCCGGGACCCGGCGGAAAGCCTGGAATACCGCCGGCGTCAACTCGCGGTGTTAGTGGAGTTGAACCAGGCAGCAGGAGATTACCAAACCGCTTTACGCCTTTCCGGTTCTTTGAATACCGTCAAAGACAGCCTGCAGCATCTCCTTGACGCCCGAATCCTGAGCCGGGCAGCCAGTAAGGTGGAAGTGGAACGCCACCAGGCGGAATTGAAGTTGCTGGAAAGCCAGAAAAACCTGAGCCAACTGCGGTTTTACCTGCTTATTGGGGCACTGCTGGCGATAATAGGGGTAGCGGGTCTGCTTTTCAACCGTTTCAGGATGCGAAAGAAAAGCCAAATAGAATCAGCCGAGAAAGAACTGCGCCACGCGCAAGAGTTGTTAGGGGCTTACCTGGCCGCCCTGAAAGAAAAAACCGCCCTGGTTGAAAGTCTGGCGGCCGAACTGAACCACATGCCAGCCGCAAACGGCAGTACAGGTAATGCTAATGTGTCGGTTAGAATTGAGAGCCTGGTTTCCGGCGCCATCCTGACCGACGATGCCTGGCAGCACTTTCGCCGTTTATTTGACCAGGCCTACCCGGGTTTTGTTTATCGCCTGAAGGAAAGGTTTGCAGATCTGTCGCCGGCGGAAACGCGGTTGCTGGTCTTAACCAAGTTAAACCTGTCTACCCGGGAAATGGCCCATACGCTGGGTATATCCATTGATGCTGTTCGCAAAGCCCGCTACCGCCTCCGAAAGAAATTCAACCTGGAAGAAGAAGCCTTGGATGTTTTGATTCAGAAGATTTAAGAAGCAAAAAAATTATTCAGATACCTTGCCTACTAAACAATTTACCGCTTCCTTTTTAGTATCCTCATGTAAAACAAAAGTATGCTTAAAATAACGATTGTTATGGGGCCACTATATTACATTTTCACTTCGCTTTTTTATGGTCCTAAATGTATGCTTTGGGAGACTGGCTTTCCTTTCTCACGTATAGCGTGGCATGAACCTCCCCCTCTTCAACAGCCATTCCTTAGCCGCAAGATTGGAAATTGTTTGGGCGCACGACGGGACGCTTCTGGCCCACCGCGGCAGAAGGGGGTGCCGCGTTGAGCTATATGAGATGAGAAACCTTTTCGCTGAGGTGTGGTCTAACCCGCAGACCGATTACATCAGCCTGGTACGGGGCCTGGGCAGCAGAAGGGCGCTGGAGCCGTATGTAACCGATATCAATCTGCTAGAAATGGCGCAAAGCTTTTACTAAGCAGCACCTTGGTATATTGGCTTACAAGCTGCTTTATGTTTGATAGGGCTTGCCCTTTATCAACCTGTATCAGGCCAGGCCATATCGCATCCTATCAAGTATGTTGAAGTAAGGTAAACTTTGTCCTCTTACTTCCTTATACTAGGTTGTTCGTAGATGTTATACTTTAAACTGACTCATGAAGAACGACCTCACTAACGCTATCTCCACCTCGCACGCACCTAAACTGAAGCAACTCTCTGCCACAGCCATCTGCGGCAACGACATCACCTCTTCGTGTCTTTATGTTTCAGCACTGGCCATCGTCTACGCTGGCCAGTATGCCTGGGTAGCGCTGCTGATGGTGGGTGGGGTCCTCTACCTTTTCAGGAGCATATACGGCGAAGTAGTAGGTGCTCTCCCCCTGAACGGAGGGGCTTATAACGCGTTGCTCAATACCACCAGCAAGCGAACAGCCTCACTTGCTGCGTGCCTCACCCTGCTCTCATACATGGCCACAGCCGTTATTTCAGCCAGTGAAGCGATGCATTACGTGCACCATCTTTGGCAGGGGCTTCCTATTATCTATGCGACAGTCGCACTGCTGGCACTTTTTATGGGTTTAACGATTCTAGGCATAGGGGAGTCCTCTATCGTGGCAGTTATCATTTTCATCACCCATATCTCCACCCTCACGCTATTGGTGGTGCTGGGGTTCTTCTATCTGTTCAATAACGGGTTTGATACCCTTGTCTTCAATTACAGCCGACCCCTGGAGGGGAGCATTTGGAGCGCCCTCTTTTTTGGTTTTGCGGCAGCGATGCTGGGAATCTCAGGATTTGAAAGTTCTGCCAATTTTGTGGAGGAGCAGGCTCCAGGCGTTTTTCCCAAGACCTTGCGCAATATGTGGCTGGCTGTTACCATTTTTAATCCGCTCACAGCATTTATCGCCATTGCTATTATTCCGATGGCGGCGGTAGCTGAGCATCAAACGGCCTTGCTGGCTTACCTGGGAGAGATTGCTGGCGGTAGCTGGCTGGGAGTGCTTGTTTCCGTGAATGCCGCCATGGTATTGAGCGGTGCGGTGCTTACTTCTTATGTGGGCGTAACAGGCCTTGTCCACCGCATGACCTTAGACCGGTGTCTGCCTCAATTCCTGCTGACCACAAATAGAAAGGGGTCCACCTATCTGATTATGATCACCTTCTTTCTGCTTTGTGTTTCTATCCTGTTGATTACGAAAGGTGATATTGGCGCTTTGGCTGGCGTCTACACCATCTCGTTTCTGGCTGTGATGACCCTGTTCGGCTTGGGCAACATCCTGCTTAAAATGCGCCGCAACCGCCTGCCGCGCCCTGAAAGGGCATCCGGACTTGTTCTCTTTGTGGCTATTTCTGCTGTGCTGGCTGCCTTGATAGGGAATGCTATCCTGAATCCTGATTACTTAGTGGTTTTCCTGCAGTACTTCATTCCAACAGTCTCCGTTGTGTTCATCATGCTGTTCAGGGTCAGGATACTGCGCCTTTTCACCTATTTGCTGCAGCAGATAGAGCAACCGCTGGCAAAGATACTCCCGATAACATCCTTTTCCCTGAAGCGCTTGATCAACTCCATCAAGTCGCAGGAGTTCGTCTTCTTTACCAGGGGAGACAACATTGCCAATATCAACCAGGTGATGCGCTACATAGTGGAAAATGAGCATACCAGTCGGATTAAAATAGTGAATGTGCTAAAGGAGGGGGAAGAGCCGCCTGTAAAGCTGATGCACGATGTGGAAGTGCTGGATCGGGCGTATCCTGAATTAGTGGTTGACTTTATCATTATCCGGGGAGCCTTCGGGCCAGAATTGATCCAGGAGCTTTCCAGCAAGTGGAACATTCCGAAAAACTTCATGTTCATAGGTTCCCCGGGAGACCGCTTTGTTTATGGTTTGGAGGAGCTTGGGGGAGTGCGGCTGGTTATATGACAGGTTTCATAAACTCAGGCAACCGCCTAAAGACGTTACCCTCTTCCTCGTGGCGTGGACGGTAAGGCTGTCTTCAACATCAAGGCCAATGATTACAGGCTGGTGGCCCTGGTGGGATTCAGGACAAAGCGCGTGTTTGTACTGTGGATCGGCACACATGCCGAGTACGACAAGACCAGGATAAAGGACCTTTGAGAGGACAATGACATATTACCAGTATCACTTAAGGCACCTCAACCATGGACATCAAATTAATTCATACCGAAGCTGATTACCAGGCTGCACTCCAGAGGATACGGAAGCTGTGGGAAGCGGAGCCAGACACTCCGGAGTCGGATGAGCTGGAGATCCTAACCATGCTCGTCAACAAGTACGAGGAGGAGCACTATCCTATAGAGGATCCGGATCCGGTAGAGTACATTAAGGTCCGAATGGAGGAGCTGGGGCTGAAGCAAGAGGACTTGGTGCCTTACATGGCTAACAAGGGGAACGTGTCCAAGGTGCTCAGCCGTAAACGCTCCCTCTCGCTGGAGATGATTCGGAAGTTGCGCCACGGTTTACGCTTCCCGTTGGAGGTGCTCATTGTCGAATCCAGCCTAAACAGCAAAGCCACCGGATAGCAGGTGGCTTTGCTGTTTCATAATCCTATATTTCTTAAAAAGCCTCTCTGCTGAAAATAAAAGTAGTTATAGTGCAAACCCAGTTTCCGGCCAGCTGGAGGGGGCAGGGGTTTCGTACTTTCGCTAGGAGCAGAAACTACTTCACTATACTCCTTGCTTCCTTACCCCAGATAAGGAACATTGTATGATGAAGCAAACTTTACCGGGTAATCAGAAGACCAACTGAGCAGGAACAGGAAGTGGAGGACGCGATGCAGGGCACCTGCCTGAGGGCTTTCGAGAAGCTCCACCAGTTCCGTAGCGATGTCCTATTTTCCACCTGGCTCGTCCGGATCGGGATCAACAACGCCTTGGCAAGGCTGCGCGAGCAGAAAAGGCTCTTCCCCTGCACTTCTGGTAGACTAGCCGGAAGGCTTTTCTTACCTGTGACCCCAGCTAACCTATAAACCCAGAGGGAACAGTGATACAGCAGAAAGCAAAGCGGCGGCTGGAGAAAGCCATCGACAGCCTTCCAGATAAGTACAGGATCGTGTATACGCTGCGCGAGGTGGAAGACATGCCCATTACTGAGATCAGCCGCTGCTTAGAGTTGTCAGAGACCAATGTGAAGGTGAGGCTGCACCGAGCCAGGCTTATGCTAAAAGAGAGCCTGCTCAGGTTGTCGGCCAACCGGGAGGTATTCGAGTTCGGAAACAGGCGTTGCGATGCGGTGGTCGCGCGCAGTGGGAGCGCTGCCGCCTGGCAAGAGAATATAGAGCCCGCCATGGTTATCTGATTATTGAGCTATGCCCTCACTGGTAACGCGCGCGCCACATCGGATTAGGAGTGCGGCGGTCACTATACTTGCCTCCGGAAGCTGCTGGGCAGGGTTAACTGACAGGCGCAAAAGCTCCGGGTCCCCTGAAAGGAATCTATATAAGAGGCATCCACTTTTTGTTCATTAATCTCATGAAGCCCGTGATGCTAATGAAGTAAATGAAACGCATGTGAAGCTCATTATGTACTGGCTCTAAGCCTATTTTATGAAGAAAGCTACCCGTATAACACAGGTCATGTTAGACGAAAGAAGAATAACTTTACGAAGGCAGGGAGTTTATTTCTATTGCTTCACCTCACCGATTTGCTGTTGTCGAGTAATACAAGCCCAAGTTGTGATGTATAAACGATGAAGCCATTTCGGTTTATTAAGGGACAAAGCGACCAAACCTTAACCTACCAATGAATGACTTCACGATTTCAATTTATTGTTTTGTGCATGATTCCCTAAAGGTAGCAGGCGGAAAGGCAGGTGTCAAGCGCAAGCTCAGCGACGCAGAGGTAATCATCACTGCCGACAGTGTGCCGGGGGAGTACTTTATCGCGGCCGGGACCGTGCGCCATGTCAAAGCCTTCGAGGCCATGAACGTGGACCTGCCAGTGGGCAGCAAACTCTACGCTAAAAGGTTGAGCAGCTATAGAACATGGATTTAGTAGTTGCTCTATCAGCAAAGGTGTCCAGTACCTCAATATAGCCTCCACAACAAGGGCATTTGTTTTTTTGCTTCAGATAATAAACAGCAGATATACCGCTTAGGCGTGCACCAACTACAACTATTTCCTGCATAAACTCTTTCACCAGCCTCAAGCTGCCATAAGAACTCTGTCTGGCTGACCCATCCTCCAATTTAAAGGGCATGGGCAAGGCCTCTATTTGAGTAAAATTTTGTATTATGCTAATAAAACAGCTGTATTATTAAAAAATAAGTGCACTATTCCGCTAAATCGGGAATTAATGTGCCCGCGCCTGCGTCTGCCTTTTAACTTTTAGCCAGGGCGCCGGCTTAAGGGTGAATCAAATTTTAACATGACTAAAATCAAGTATATGACAGAAAACTTTACCCTTGCCAGTATTCACCAGCATAGAGAGCTGCTGCAATCGCTTCCCTTTAATGAGCATATTGGCTTAAAACCGGTCAAAATCCGGAAAAACGGGAGTATTATGGATGCATTGGAAAAAGCCGAGCGAGAGAATGCAAAGGTGCTTTTCAGTAACCTGACTGTGAGCCGCTGCGGCATGAGGGCTCCCTGTAAGATCTACGTGGAAGGGTTGAGGCAAAGGTCATACAGTATCTACTTTGTCGACGGCGGCTTTGAAATGCAGCATCAGGAGAGCGCTGCCACGCGCACAGGGAAGACCAGCGCGTATGACTTTGCAGTTGGTGCTATGATGTGTGGCATTTCGCTAGAACCTTCTCCTTACCTGATTTCCTTGCTGCATGGCGTAGCAGTATAAAGCACAAGAACTCATATTTCACTGTTATGAACAGGCGTGCACTCAATGCTCCCTGCAATGCGGGCCCGATATTTAATGTTAAGCTACAAAGGCCTGAATTATCTACGATCAGGCAAAAAGAGCCTATTCAATTAAATTTCCCTTATGAGAACACGCGGGGCGCTGGCTTACCATGGTTATAATATAGGAGTTGTGTAGTAGTACTGACGCAATGTAAAGGCCTCTACGCCAAATCCTTTGGCTGTTTTGCCGCGGCCTGGCTGCTTTTAAATTAAAAGCAGCCAGGCCGCGTTAGCTACTATAAACATTACTCATACCCCTGTTTCTGTTTCTCTGCCCCTGCCATGCCGCCGCTCACCACAAAACAAGCGGATGCACTTGGCCTTAGCTACATAATTTATAATTTCACTTGTAATTATTCTATTGTAGATACAGGGCTTACTCCGCTTGCTCTACTGCGTGCTACTCTCTCCGCTGATATTACCCTATGCAGCACCTTGTCTGTCCACTACCGCCGAGAGGGGGGCAAGGCAGCAGATGGCTTCCGCAAGGCTGCCTGAGGAGCATTTCCCATCAATGAAGACGTGTACAAGCTGTTCTTACAAACGCCACTGCTATGAAAAATAAAGTATCCTTTTCACTTCTCCTCCTTCTGCTTGCCTGCACCACGGGCTGTGAGTACCTGCCTGACATCGACTTGGATGAACCCAGGCCCGACAGGCCGCAGGTAACAGTATTCGCATCTGGCCTGACGGCACCCCTGGGAGTGGAGTCAGACGCAAAAGGGCGGCTGTGGGTCACGGAGGCAGGCACTGGCTTTGCCGATGACGGACAGCTCTCCCTTGTCACCCCGCAAGGGGATGTTTTTCCGGCTGTGACGGGCTTCTCCTCCAGCGTCAGCCCCGAGGGCGGCGTGTTCGGGCTCAACCACCTGCTCCTCAGGGACGGCACCCTTTGGCTGCTGCACGGCGTGGAAGGGAAGCTGTACAAGTTCGACGCCTCCGCTTTTCAGCCTGGTGATGCTCCCCTGCGGGCAAGCGAACTTGAGTATGAAGACGTTGGCTCCTTTGTCAGGGCGCATGACTTCGAAGACGACACCGATGAATCAGACATCTTCAACCTCACTGCGGGCCCGGATGGGGACCTGTTCATGGTGGATGCCGGTGCCAACGCCGTTATCCGACGGGAGAGGGACACAGGGGAACTCAGCGTGTTTGCAGTCCTTTCCCCTGTCAGTAACCCTTCCGGTGACCCAGCCCAAGTGGAGGCAGTGCCCACCGGGATTGCCTTTGACGGCCAAGGGTTCCTGGTCAGCACCTTTACCGGTTTCCCTTTCCCTGCCCAAAAAGCCACTATCTACCGGGTTGACCTCGGTGGGGATGTCTCTGTTTACCAGTCAGGCCTGTCAAGCCTCGCTGACATTGAGCTGAGCGTTGGCCACAAGCCGGTGGTGGTAGAGTACGGCACCTGGACGGGGGAGTCCTTTGCGCCAAACTCAGGTGCCATCGTGCGCTCCACCGCAGGAAAGAACACACCGATCATCACAGGATTGAATTTCCCCAACTCCATAGAGCGAAGTGGCTACAAAACATATTACATCGCACAGACCTTTGATGGGGAAATAAAGAAAATAGTGTTTTAGGCAGGCGCCCTATGGCAGCGGGGCCTCTTTTGCCTGTTCGAAGCGATCTCCTATGCAGAAAAAGAAATGAGCAAGGCGCACGGAAAATCCGCTCTGGTCATCGGGGGAAGCCTGGCGGGCCTGTTGGCTGCCCGCATTCTCAGTGACCACTTCGAGCAGGTGACGATCATAGAGCGTGACCCTGTGGGTGACGTTCCGGAGTCACGCAAGGGGCAGGCCCAGACGCGTCACCCACACGCCCTGCTGGTGCAGGGACTGAACATCATGTCTGGCTATTTCCCAGACCTTGTGGACGACTTGCTGAGCGGGGGGAACCCTATGTTGGACATGGGCCGGAGCATGCGGTGGTACTGCTATGGCGGCTACCGGGCCAGGTTCGAGCTCGGGCTGAGGGGCATCTTGACAAGCCGCCCCTTTCTGGAGTGGCATCTCCGCCGGCGGGTGACAGCGCTTCCGAATGTAACCGTCAGGGACAGCTGTTCGGTGGAAGAACTGCTGGTGAGCGAGGACCACAGGCGGGTGATCGGCCTGCGGGCACTAGGGGCAGGCGCTGAGAGCGAGCCCCAAAGCTTTTTCGCCGATTTGATGGTGGATGCCGGCGGGCGCGGCTCCCGGTCACCTAAGTGGCTAGAAAGGTTAGGCTACGGCCGGCCAGATGAGAGCACCGTCACCTGCGGCACCGGCTATGCGACCCGCATCTACCAGCGCGATGCCTCGCGCCCCGGTAACCAAGATTGGGTGTTTGTCACACCGGAAGCCC
>Ga0210040_10007611_pt1 | contig 13065 bp, 6 predicted proteins | sample CryGeyCG12114_NA_FD_185462 | JGI IMG/M metagenome (GOLD analysis project Ga0210040, IMG submission 185462) | Groundwater microbial communities from aquifer - Crystal Geyser CG19_WC_8/21/14_NA (SPAdes) (version 2) | ecosystem: Environmental > Aquatic > Deep subsurface > Groundwater | place: USA... | reverse complement strand
GGACGCGATAGTCTTCGCTGCGAGTATCATCTTCACTCCACATAAAGTAATAAATTCCATTACGGTAGAGCACATGTGTTCCTTCCCTGAAAGTGGCATCAGGTTTTAATATTGTAAGCGTTTCGGGTTTTATAGAAAGCATATCATCATTAAGTTCTGCACCAGCCATAAATCCGTTTCCCCAATAGAGGTAAGTTTTACCGGTTTTAGGATCGGTAAAAACATCAGGGTCAATTACCTGACCGCGTGTTATACCTTCGGGATTTTTATCAATTAAGGCTTTTCCGGCATCAACAAAAGGACCCGCCGGATTATCTGCCACAGCTACACCAATATTTTGGGCAGCAGTAAAATAGTAGAAATATTTGTACCTGCCATCGATCTTTTTTTCGACAATGCAGGGTGCCCATGCATTTCTTTTACCCCAGCTTACATCTTTAGGTAAGTCCAAAATAACGCCTTCATCTTTCCAATCTACTAAATTAATGGAAGAGAACGTTTTAAAGTAAGTGCCCGACCAGTTAGTGAAACCATCACTCGTGGGATAGATATAGAACCTTTTAGTTTTCTCTGAATATGAAATATCAGGGTCAGCATAATAACCCTCCAGCACCGGGTTGTGATACTCTTTTGCAAAAACCTGGTATATTTGAGGTTGTTTATCCTTTATTGCTACGGTATATTTTACTGCACCTGCTATAAAGTTTTGTGGAGTTTTGGGAGAGATTGTTATACCGGGAAAAGTAAGAAATTCAGGATTAAAAGAATTAAGTTTAGTACCGGCTTTTACAGGAAGATAAAGTTTTTTACCCGTTGTATCGAAAGAAATATTCATTTTCTTTACCGCTTTCGATTGCACAGACAGTATTGCATCGTCAGCCATACCCCACTTGCTTACAAGGGCTTCAGATTCTTTAGATGTAATTGGCATTATTGTTCCATGCCTTGGATGAAAGTTCATCGTTACACTCTGGTCAATTACTTCGAATTTTTCAAGATCTTTTGTTTTAGTAAACTGGTAGTGGCCTTTCATGTACACATCGTACATCAAGATCCAGGTGTCTGTATTATTTATTTTAAATGTACCTGCACCTTCTACGGCTTCTTTGGTTTGCTGAACATATTGGTCGCGTAAAACATACCCTTCAGTTAATTTATCAGAAACAGCTATTTTAATTCCATTCCCTTGCCCTTCAGTTTTAAAAAACAGGTGATATTTTCCATCTTTAGCTACAATATCGCCGTCTATGCACGAGCCATTTGTAGGACTAAAAAAAAGTTGCTTTGGCTCTGTTTCCAGGTCAGTAAAATCAGCATTGGCATAAGAATAATAAATTTTGTCAGGGTCGTTACCGTGCTTAAGCGAGTAGTATATCATATACTTCTTAGCCTGGGCATCATAAATGGTTTGCGGAGCCCAGACGCGAAGCAAACTATCCTGCCCTGAAAATCGTTTTTGAAAATTAACTATACTCGATGTCCAATTTATAAGGTCAGTTGACTTTAATAACACCATTGCCCTGTTTGAACTCCATCCCAGGGCTGAAACCATATCAGTGGCAACCATGTAAAAAGTTTTTCCATCAGCACCGCGTAAAATATGAGGGTCGCGAACACCACCGGTAGAACTTATTTTTTCAGAGGGAATAACCGGTTGATCTCCATTTAAAGCGCGGAAGTTATAGCCGTCATTGCTTAATGCAAACCTGATGGCTTCTTCACTCTTGCTGTTGCCCGTGAAGTAGGCAAAGAGGTAGGCGGTGTATTTTGAAGTCGTTGATTTTGTTTGAGCAAACAAATTCGTTTGAAGCTGAACCACAAACAATAGCAAGAAAGTGACGTTACAAATTACTCTATTCATTTTAAATCAAACTTTAATTAGTTATGTTAATTGCAGAGATAATCGTCATTGCGAACGAAGTGAAGCAATCTGCTTTTTGAATTAAAACTCTTTCATTCTATCAGCAGATTGCTTCGTCGTTCCTCCTCGCATTGACGGCGCTGCTTCTAATTTTATCATCAGGTTCAATACCAGGTTCAACATTTTTTTAATGTATATCCGCTGCATGATCTGCCGGCATATCCTGTCCGCTCCAAACCTTTACTGCCGTCCAGGGTTCTGCAGGTGCAGACCAGAATTCATCAGTCTCAGGTAATCCAAGCGGCAGAAAAATATTCATGCACAAATATTCACTTCCGGTATTTATGTAAAAATCAGCAAGGTCTGGCTGGTTGCCGTAGAGACCAATATTTAACCATCCATCTTTTGTAAAGGTCAATGGCGCTTCCATTGTCTTTTTTAAGACTGCCGTTAATGCACTTCGTACCTGTGCAGGATGTAAAGATACTGGCAATTGCCTGCGTAAAACTATATCTGCCAAGTGATGAAATGCAGCACCACGATAAGTGATCGAACGACCGGTTACGGGAAAAGAGCCATCACTATTTATTAACCTTTCCTGTATTTCTGCATAGCGTTTGGTTATTTTATCAAGTTTTGGAGCAAACCATTCGTACGATTTGCTTTTAGTATTTAGAGCATCGAGAATATTAGCGAGGTAAGGTTGTATAACATAACTGTTATAATAGTCGAAAGCAAAGTTCATTCCGTCCGAAAATAATCCGTCACCTACATACCAATGTTGTGAAAATTCCCTGATACCATACTCCACTCTTACCTTATCATACTCATAGCCATATTTACAAAAAAAAGCTTCAATCATACCGGTAAAAAGTATCCAGTTGGTATAAACGGGAACAGTGTTACGGGTGGTTTTTAGAGCAGTGATAACCTGTTGTTTTGTGCTGTCATTTAAATGCTCCCAAATCCAGGGGCATCGTACTAAACCTAATGCAAAAAAAGAAGCATCCACCAAAGGTTGTCCTCCGTTCCATGTTAAATAATCTTTTGCTGCAGGATTTACCGCATTGGCAATTGCTCTCAAGGTCCACTGGCGATATTGATTGCGTAAAGCAACTTCTTCTTTTGACCCACCTTCTCCATTCAACCACGGAGCTATGCCGCTTAGAGTTCTTCCAAATGCTTCAAGGTAAGATGCCTTTATCCTGTTTTCCCTATTGTCTATTCTTGCGGATAAAACTACAGGCATTTTTTCCTTCAGCTTATCTTCGGCCAAATAAGATAAGACAGGACGGGCTGTTTTATCCATAAAGCTTAGCCAGAGTTTTCTGTCGTTCGCATTTTTGTTTTGAGCATGTACATTCAGTAACAAAAAAAAGCATGCAACAACAGTAGATAAACTTTTTCTATTCACAATATCATTTTTATTTCTTTGTTACGGGCATTTGTTCAAAGAATATACATCGTTGCTACGCTCAGTTCGTCTTTGACTGTTTACTTCATCAGACCACATTCTCACTACTTCTGATAAACTCTCACATAATCCACCTCAAACCTGTTTGGAAATTTTGTATTTCCAATGTCGCCACCATTCATACCACCCATAGCAAGATTTAGCAACATATAATGAGGTTGCTTAAAAGGATTAATTCCGGATCCATCTTTATTTACCAGTTTGCTTAATTCTACCTTGTTCAATAACACATCATCGACAAAAAGGGAGATAGCATTTTCGTCCCAGTCCATCCGCCAGATATGAAATTTAGAAGCCCATTCTTTTCCACCTAATGAGTCAATGGGGAAAGTATTGCTGTACCATTCAGCTTTGTTAGGAGTAGCTGTACCACAGGCAATATTGGCAAGCAGTTTTTTCCTGTAATATTCCATTATATCTATTTCACCGTTAGAAGGCCAGCTTCCTTTAACGCCCAACGTCCACCATGCCGGCCATAAACCTGCACTAATGTCTATTCTTCCTCTCATCTCAAAACGGCCGTACTGCCACGAATGCTTACCGGAAGTATTAATACTTGATGAAGTATATTCTATATTTTGACGGTTCCTTCTCCAGTCGCGTATGCCTGCTTCATACCTGGGATTAGGTTTGGTTTCTTTGCGGCCTTCTATAACCAAAACACCTTTCTGACACCAGGTATTTTCGTCCTGGTACCATTGCAATTCTTCATTTCGGGCAAAACCTTTTTCATAGCGCCAGTTAGTTGTATCGGGCTTTCCATCCTTATTAAATTCATCTGCCCATGCAAGTTTGTAACCTTCACTGCTATATGCACTGCCAACAGTGGAAGCAACGGTTGACGGAGCTTTACAAGCTTGTACAACTGCAACAATTCCCATTAGTGCAACTCCTGTGATTCGTGTTAATTTCATTTGTTTCTTTTTTTTAATATTGCTGCCTTTTGTATCACCTCTGAATAACGATAGTCGCGATAGAACGCGGCTCAAGGTTCATTTTGCCAATAGATGATAATGGATAAGGTTTCATATTATTACCTTCATTAGCAGTAGTACGATAATATTTTACTTTATTCGTTTTCGCACCCTTTAATTCTAAACTTATTTCTTTTGACTCTTTCGTATAGTTGACAGCTACAACCACTGTTTCTTTTTTATTAGCATAAGCTGAAACCATTACGTTTTGTGCAGCTTCAATATCATTTAAACCGTCACTTCTCAATGTGACAATGCGTTGCATGCCAGGTCTTACAAAACGGCTATAGTGACCAAGAGCCCAAAGATTTTTTGTAATGCTAAAGTTCCCTTCGGTATTAGCAGCATTGTTCTGCAAAGCAAGCAGATAGTATCGTGTATCAGCATCCGCTCTTCCTGGCTCCCACGCATTCCAGAATTGCCAGGCTGATGCATTGGCAACTACCAGATCGTGGTAAATAATTTTTGAAAGAAAGAGTGCACAATCCATAGCACTTATTCTTCCTTTAGCGCCTTCTTTATATCCATTGCCTAACATACTATATTCTGATTGCCAAAAGGGTACTTTATATTTTGTGACGGTATCCTTAAGCCTGCTGCGAACGGTTACAATGTTGGTATCACCGAAATCGGTAAAATAACTATGACCTGCTACAACCGGTTTTAAGTTCGGAAGATTGCCTACATAAAACGGACTTCGTTTATCATAAAAATTTTGTATTTGCCGGGAAGCATGATTGTTGCCCTCATAAAGGGCAGTAAGTGTTGCTGCTTCGGGAATAAGAATTTGGGCAGTAAGCTTCTTTGATTGCAAAGACCTGTTTAGTTCTTCTGTTATTTTGTAAATGTCTTTGTTGTGCCAGGGACTACCTTCCTGGTTCATTTTGCCAAACTCGTTCGACCAGTCCCATTGTGGTTCGTTTACCGGACTGATGTAGTTGAAGTGTACTCCTTCCGCATAAAAATGTTGAAGCACATTTGCAATAAACTCCGCATATTCCCCGTATTTATCTTCTCTTAAATTGGTTTTAAAATCTTTTTTTGTTTTAAAGCCAAGGCCATTTTCTGTAAATTGTACCGGCGGCGTATTACTGAAGGCAATCAGGTTTTCTACCCTGTAGCGGACAGCCTGTTTTACAAACCACAAATACCCCTGTTGCTTACTCCAGTTATAAGTACCGTCAGGTGAAAGAAAACTTTCTACTCGTTTTACAGGATTACTGATTCCGCTGCTGTCGCCCTGCTCCGTTGTGCCACCGCCAATGTTGAACCGATAAGCCGAAAGCCCTATTCCTAACGGATTACCTGCCTTGTCGAAGGCTTTACTGAAGAGTAATTCAGCCATCCGTTCTTTTTTTTCAGCAGCCCAGAATTTGCCTATGCCTTCTGAAAACCAGGCACCTGAAGCCCCAAAATTATCAATGGTTTGGGCTGTGTTTTTTGGATCGATAGTGAAAGTTACCGACTGACCAACCATGCAAAGGCTTGTAAGCATGGAAGCACCCCATAGCGTTATTCTGCTAAAAGTTTTTCGCGGCTTATCTTTCATTACTTTGTAAAAACTCTTCAATCTATAATTGTTTATTTACAGTAAACTTTTAAAGTCTTTCTTATTGATGCTATAAAATACTATAAGTACAAGTGAGTGACACAACAAAAGATTCACAAAGAAGTGATGTACGTAAACAAAAACTATTATTAAATACAACCAACTTATAAATTTCTTTTTGGGGCTACAAGCATTTGTACTTTAATGAAACATCGTTGCTACGCTCAGTTTATCTTTTATCAAGATAGCAACCGGGCGTAGCAAACGAGATTTGTTATGGTTTTGTTAGTCTAACTAACTTTCTATTGCTGACCTATCAATTTTATCACGTAACTATAGGAATACTTTTTATCGAGCAACCTGTACGCCTGGTGTGGTAGTGAACCCCAGCTATCGTCTCCACCGACACCTCTTTGCTTAAGGTCGATATTCAGGTATACGTTATTGTGACGTTTGATATCTGTAGGATGTTGTTGTTTTTTGTTGAAGCCCGGATCAAGGTCTTCGGTGGCTACATTTGTAGCACTAAAGCTAATCGGCTGTAATCCTTCTATCATCAATCCACTACCCCTGTTGTTGGTAAGTGTTATCCAACGTGCATCTGTTTTATAACCGGCTTCTTGTGGACGTATATAGTTCCAGTTAAACTGATTAGCCACATTATCTCTGTATAATCCTACAAATGAAGCGGTATTTCTGTCGCTATAATTTTCCCACGGACCGCGACCATAGTACGTTAAACTGTCGAATTGGCCTGGCAACTGCATACGCATACCGAAACGAGGCAATTCGGGTAAGTCTCTTCCAGTCATATCGATAGAAGACGTAATACGAATAGAACCGTCATTTTGAATTAAATACTCTACGGTATAAGGAACATTAATACCGGCAAGATCATATAATACTTTTATTGGAAGTCCATTGTCGGTTTGTTCGCCAGCGGTTACATTTTTAACCACACGATTTATATGAGCAGTGCGCCATACACCCAGTTCTGTAGGCATACGATTACCAAAATCATTATCAGTTGGCGCACGCCAAAAATATGGTTCAGGCAGGTTATTAATTCCTCCTCCTCTACCCTGGTTACCTGTAGAGTATCTTCTTAAAGCTCCCTGCTTCAAATCAAATTCTCCCCTTACATTTCCAGATGTGAACGTCAGTCGATCTCCTTCCTTTTTGATTTCTAACTTAGCACCACCCCCTAAAGCACTACGTGCAAAATAGTCTCCAGCCGTTTTGAACTGCTCTCTTGCTACTTCATGGCCTGCAGGTACCAATTCGGTTGCAGTTTTAGTTGATGCATATACATTTAAAAAGTATTCACTTCCTGCTTCGGATTTAAAGGAAGGTATCTGAAGTGTGATATCCTTTTGTTGTTTCGGCGCCAGGCTTACAGCAAAAGTGCCGTCTTTTACCTTTTCGCCATTGCGCATCAACTCCCACCTAAAATTGTATTGGTCAAGGTTAGTAAAATCATAGATGTTCTCTACTGTAATAATACCTTTAGAAACATCTTTTGGTCTAAAAAGTATTTTAGCATACACTTTTTTCACTTCAAATAAACCCGGATGAGGACTTCTGTCTGCAGCAATTAAACCATTTGCACAGAAGTTTTCATCGTTCTGCAAATCATAACCTCCAAGGTCACCTCCGTAAGCATAAAATTTTCTGCCATCAGTTGCTTTAGTTTCGATTCCCTGGTCTACCCAATCCCATATAAAACCGCCCTGCATGTGCTTACTTCCCCTTATGATATTGTAGTATTCCTGAAAGTTACCGTTACTGTTACCCATGGCATGCGAGTATTCACACATGATATAAGGTCTTTTATTAGCAGTGTTATTAGCATATTTGGTCATAGACCCAATACCCGGATACATTGGAGCAACTATATCCGTATTCCAGTCTTCACCGGCTTGCTCAAACTGCACAGGTCTTGTTTTATCTTTCTGTTTTAACCAGAGATAGGCGTCATGGAAAACTTTGCCATTACCGGTTTCGTTACCCATGGACCAAATGATAACTGATGGATGATTTTTGTCACGGGCTTCAAGCCTTACTATTCTGTCAAAATAAGAAGGAGCCCATAGTGGTAAATAGGCAGGATGTTTTGTAGTGTCAAACCAACCCTGGAGAGCGGCGCCCATGCCGTGAGTTTCAATGTTTGCCTCGTCTACAAGATATAATCCGTATTTGTCGCATAATTTATACCAGTACGGATCATTAGGATAGTGAGAAGTCCTGTCAGCGTTGACGTTGAACTGCTTCATTAGCTGAATATCTTTCAGCATCAGTTCTTTGTTAGGTACGTGACCGTTTATAGGATCATGCTCATGACGGTTTACTCCATGAACATAAGTAGCAACACCGTTGATGAGTAACTGTGAGTTTTTGATTTCCACTTTTCTAAATCCAATCTTTGCACCTGTATAAGTTACAGGAGCGTTACTTTGATCAGTATTGAAAGTGATGATACAATCATATAGATTAGGTGCTTCTGCACTCCACTTCAGTGGATTTTTTACAGTTCCATTAAAGCGAACAGTCTGTAACGTATCTGCACCTACTGTCACTCTCTTTTGCTGCGTGAAAACTGTTTTGCCTGCCTTATCAATAATGTCTAACGTTACTAACCCAGTCTTGATGTTATTGTTTGCAAATTGTCTTAGGTCAACATCTGCACTAAAAATAGCATCTTTATATTGAGCATCAAGGTCAGTTTTTAAGGCGAAATCCCATACAGACAGCTTAGGTAAAGCATACAAACAAACGTCTCTTTCAATACCTGTTAATCTCCAGAAATCCTGGTCTTCTAAGTAGCTTCCATCGTGCCAACGAAACACCTGAACAGCTAATAAGTTGTTGCCTTTTTTAAGGTATTTTGTAACATTAAATTCGGCAGGAGATTTTGACGCTTTTGTCATTCCAACCTTTTGTCCATTTACATAGACAAAGGCACAACCGGTGATTGAGCCAAATTGCAGCATGACCTCACTACCATTCCAGCTATCAGGAACGGTAAATTCTTTACGATAAGTACCTACAGGATTATTCTCACCAATAAACGGTGGATTTTTTGGATAAGGATAAGTAATATTTGTATAAATAGGGGTACCAAAACCTTTCAGTTCCCAATTAGAAGGAACAGGAATGCTGTTCCATTTACTGTCGTCTAAATCTGTTCTGTAAAAATCCTGTTGCCGGCTTGCATACTTATCCACGTAAACAAATTTCCAGTTGCCGTTTAATGACTGGTAGTAAGGAGATTTACTGTAGTCATCATCTGCAACATCTTGCTTTTTATCAAACAGCATAAATGTTGCATGAGGCTTTTCTTTGTTCAGTTCAAAGAATTCAGGGCTTTCCCAATCGTTGTTTTTTGATTGTGCCAACGTTAAGTTTGATATCAATAAGCAAAAAAGGGAAAACTTTGCTGCTCTTATACTTGATCTATTCATTTTAAAAATTATATTTTTTATCATTCACTTTATCTTGCCATCCAACCACCGTCAACCAACATTACATGACCGTTCATATAAGAAGCAGCTTCTGAACATAGGAAAACAACAGGTCCTTTAAAATCTTTTGGCTCACCCCAGCGAGCCGCAGGAATACGGTCTAATATAGCTTTAGAACGTTCTGCGTCTGCACGCAGTGCTGTGGTGTTATTGGTAGCAATATAGCCTGGAGCAATACCGTTTACATTCAATCCTTTTGAAGCCCATTCGTTTGCAAAAGCTTTTACCAAACCTGCAACTGCTGATTTACTTGCAGTATAGCCAGGTACATTAATGCCTCCCTGGAAACTTAATAACGAGCAGGTAAATACAATTTTACCTGAACCTCTTTCGATCATATCCTTTCCAAACTCTCTTGTTAAAAGAAACTGTGCATCAAGATTTACTGATATTACTTTGTCCCACCAATCATCAGGATGCTCTGCTACAGGTTTACGCAATATCATACCTGCATTATTGATTAAAATATCAATGGTATGATTTGCTTTTACTTCATTTATAAAGCTGTATAACTGCTCCCTGTTGGAAATATCTATAACATAAGCTGAAAACTTTCTGCCTAAAGCAGTAATTGCTTTTTCAGTATCACCACCTTTTATTGCTTCAACGTTGGACGCGCCAACGATGTCAGCACCTGCCTCTGCCAAAGCAATAGCCATTGCCTGTCCTAAACCTGTATCACTACCTGTTACTAATGCTGTTTTCCCCTTTAGTTCAAATTGATTTAAAATACTCATACTATAATAAGTTGTTTCTTTTGCTATTGAAATAAATAATAATATTTTTACCTGTTATCAAAAAAACTTAAATTCCATTCATCTTTCCATTCTATAAATGGTTCTTTATTTTTAAATTGTATCGGCAACAGTAAATATCTGCTATCTTTCAAATCTCTCGGGTTCCATTTGTCAGCAATGAAAATGAAGGCATCTTTTTTACCTTGCACTGGCAGTACATAAGTGGATTGTCCGCCAAAAGTGCTGTCAGCATTTGGGCCAACAAGCGGATTACCGGCAAATGTCCAGGGACCAAATAAGTTGTCAGCAACATGCATAGAAGCTTTATTCGCCTTCCAACCTGTAGCTGCACTGGTAATTAAATAATACTTGTTATTATACTTAAAAAGTGCAGGTGCTTCCCTGTGCCTGCTAAAGAGCATAGAGTCTTTAGTGGTTGGGTTAAGGAAATCATCGGTCAATTTCGAAATTCGTAGATCGTAATTTTCCCGCGATGAAAAGATGTGGTATGCACTACCATCGTCATCTACAAAAAGATTCATATCGCGGGACATATTACCATTGGGCCTGAAGCTATGCAAGTAGGTATAAGGACCTGTTACATTATCGCTTACCGCAACTGCAGCCCTTGCCGCGTAATAACCCTTACCACGTAACTCCAGGTGAAACCACATCACGTATTTACCGGTCTTTTTATTGTAAATAACTTTAGGCCGCTCCATCAAACAACCTCTTGCTATATCACTGGCAGTATCGGTAGTATTTGTGGCTAATGCCAAACCCTCAAATTTCCAATTATAAAGATCACCTGAAGAATAAACATTCACTCCCTCTTGTGCACTTCTTCCCCGCTTTTCTCCAAACCAGTAATACTTGTTATTGGCATATATAATACCACCGCCGTGGGCATTAATTACTTCTCCTTTATCATCATACATCAATGCACCTGGTTTAAATGCAGCAGATTTGTTTGGTGTAGCTTCTGAACCACGATCCTTTACCTTATCTGCCGTACCTTTTTTTGATGTGGCACAACTAATTGCAAAACCAAGGATAGCAATAAAAGTTAGGATCTTAAATATTTGATTGGTCATAAGAATTTTATTTGTTATCACAAGAACGGTTAATAAAACCTCCATAGTCAGCTTGATCTGACGAAACAAAATGGAGCTTACGCTCTATTAAAATTTAAACGTATCCTTTTTAATAAACACCCTGTAATCTTTAATCATACCATTTGTGTTTTTATCTGAACGTGGTAAATAACGGAACCCTTTAATCATTTCAGTGCTTCCTAAATCAAGCACAACCTGATGAGGATAGCCTGGCTTTGCACCAACATACTGTGTATGCCAGAAAGTGGACTCCTGCTGATCAAAAATTTTGTCAGCGCCATTATTACCAGCAGTAATCTCCTCACTGCTGGCATATATAATCTTCCATTTTAAACTGGATAATACTTTATCATCAGCTCCAATAAGTTCGATTTCTGCAAGAGTAGCAAAAGTATCATCCTCTTTTTGACCTTTTAGTGCTTCCAGACAAAAGTATCTTCCTTGTTGTGTGCTTGAAAAATCTACCTCTTTCCACCCGTTTCCATCAGGGAAAGAACCAGTGTGTACAGGTACTTCTCCTGCAAGAGCCAATGTCTGTCCCTTTAATCGGTGCAATAAGGATTCATCGGGATTAATCTTGTCCAATTCAGGTTTTGTTAACCCGGCAACTTTTGCTATTAAAGGTCTGTCAACATCTAAAATAATAACTTCATTTTTTCCTTTTTTTAACCAAACTCCTGGCATATAGAGGGTTTGCTGTGGTCCTATCTTCCAAAAACGGCCTATGTTGTGTCCATTAACCCACACCATTCCCTTACCCCAGGTACTAACATCAAGATAAGTATCGCCCGGTTTTACAATAGTAAACGAACCTTTATACCAGGCGGGACCATTAGCTTTTGAAGTAGTGTACTTTACATTTTTTTGAAATGAATAGTCCACAGGAAAATTATATACCTGCCAGTTTTTTAATTCCTTTGTATTTGATTCGTTCACTATCTCAACCCTTTCTGTTATTCCTTTATAATCGAGTATCGCTTTGCCATAATTTACCCGCCCGGTAGCCTCTACTAAAATATCTAATTGCGCACCGGTAGCAATTGCAGGGATTTCAAGAGTATTATCTCCTCTTCTACGGTCAAGTTTTCCAACAGATTTACCATTAATAAATACAGTTGCCCAATCATGCACTTCAGTAATTACCAATTTTTGTTTTACAGTTGAAGGTGCCAAACGTGTGCGGTAAAGAATGCGTCCCCATGCCTGGTCAAATTCTTCCATTGGCTTTATATCAACGGTTGTTTTTGGCACACCTAAGTTTGCAAACAAAGAAGCACTTTCTTTTAATTCAAATGCAGGAATTTCTATAACGGGCATCGCGGCTGGAATGGCTCCCAGGGTTTCTCCTTCCTGCAGATAATTTTTAAGTAAGTCCCGTACTGCAAAAAATTTATCTGTAGTTCTCCCTTGTTCGTCTATAGGCGCATTATAATCATAAGAGGTAACCATGGTTGAGTAAGGAGGTGCATTTGCGCCACCCCATTGACCAAAAGAAGTGCCGCCATGAGCCATATAAAGACTAAAAGAAATCTTGCGGTCCATCATATCTTTTAAACTGCCAATGAAACTGCTGATAGAGCGCGTCTCATGTGGTCTTCCCCAATGATCAAACCATCCCGTCCAATACTCACTGCACATTAAAGGATCGGTAGGATAAATCTTTTGAAAATCTTTAAATTGATTATCAATGTTAGAACCTGCGCCGAAATTAAGGGTTGTAGCTACTCCGTCTAATGTATATTTATTGAAATTAGACGACCAGTCGCACCTGAATAACTGTACTTTATCAAAACCGGAACTCCTCACAAGGTCACGAATGGTTTCCATGTAGACC
>Ga0210040_10007610_pt1 | contig 13069 bp, 9 predicted proteins | sample CryGeyCG12114_NA_FD_185462 | JGI IMG/M metagenome (GOLD analysis project Ga0210040, IMG submission 185462) | Groundwater microbial communities from aquifer - Crystal Geyser CG19_WC_8/21/14_NA (SPAdes) (version 2) | ecosystem: Environmental > Aquatic > Deep subsurface > Groundwater | place: USA... | reverse complement strand
ACGGACGCGGCCCTCGGGGGCGCGCTGACGGCGCGCGGCGAGGCCGGCGCCGAGCGCGTCGCGGCGCCCAGCGTCGACGCCGCGCTCGCGGCGGTGCGCGCCGGTGAGCTCGACGCCGCCATGGTGCCCATGGAGAACTCCGTCGAGGGCGGCGTGCCCGCCACCCTCGACGGCCTCGCGGGCGGCGACCCGCTCGTCGTGGTCGCCGAGGCCCTGGTCCCGGTCGCCTTCGTCCTCGCCGCCCGACCCGGCACCCGGCGCGAGGACGTCCGCGTCGTCAGCACCCACACCCACGCCCACGCCCAGTGCCGGGGGTGGCTCGCGGCCCACCTCCCGGCGGCGAGCTACGTCCCGAGCTCCTCGACGGCGGCCGCGGCCGCGGGCCTCGCCGAGGGCGCTCCCGACGCCGGCTACGACGCCGCGCTCTGCGCGGAGGTCGCGGCCGAGCGCTACGGGCTGGAGGTGCTCGCGCGCGACGCGGGCGACACGGCCGGCGCCGTGACGAGGTTCGTCCTCGTGGGGCGGCCCACCGCCCCGCCGCCCCCCACGGGCGCCGACCGCACGAGCGTCATCGCCTTCCAGCCGGAGGACCACCCCGGCATGCTGCTGGGGCTGCTCGAGCAGTTCTCCACCCGCGGGGTGAACCTCACGCGCATCGAGTCCCGGCCCACCGGGGACGCCCTGGGGCGCTACTGCTTCGCCATCGACGCCGAGGGGCACGTGGAGGACGCGCGCGTGGCCGAGGCGCTCCTCGGCCTGCACCGCACCTGCGCGCAGGTGCGCTTCCTCGGCTCCTACCCGCGGGCCGACGGCCTGCCCGTGGCCGTCAGCCCCGGCACCGAGGACGCCGCCTTCGACTCGGCGCGCACGTGGCTCGACGCCGTGCGCGCGGGGCAGCCGCCGCCCGCCTGAGGCGAGCGGCCCGGCACCCGGGGCAGGTCGAGCAGACCGCTCGCGGGGCTGACGGGCCGGCGCCGCGTCCTCGTACTATCGGCGCCGTGACGGACATCGCCGGGCTCGCGGACGTGCAGCCCTTCGCGGGCGCGGCGCTCCCGTCGGTCACCCGTGACACGCCGGCGGCCGTCCTCCTCGTCGACCTCGACGGCGGTGACGTCGTGTACGCCAACCACCTCGCCCGCCAGCTCGCGCCGGGCACGTCCCTCCCCGTGGGCATCGCCGCGTGGTCGCGCGCCGCCGGGCTGCGCGACACCACGGGCGAGGACATGGAGGACGGCCCCGCCCCCCTGCGCAAGGTGGCCGCGGGCGAGCCGGTGACCGGCGAGGCCGTCACCGCCGAGCGGGGCTCCGACGCGACGGCGGCGCGGGAGGACCTGTGGGTCGTCGGGGTCCCGCTCACCGACGCCCCGCCCCCGCTCGCGAGCCAGGCCCTGGTCGTCATGCTGCCCCTGCGCGAGCACGAGGCCGTCGCCGAGCTCCAGGGGTCCGGCGACCTGCGCCACCGGGCCGTCCTGGCCAGCGACCTGTCGTTCAGCATCAGCGACCCCCACGCCGAGGACAACCCGCTCGTCTGGGTCAACCCGGCCTTCGAGCGCACCACGGGGTACTCCTCCGAGGACGTCGCCGGCCGCAACTGCCGCTTCCTCCAGGGCCCGGGCACCGACCCGGCGGCCGTGGCGCGCATCTCCGCGGCGCTCGCCGCCGACGAGCCCGTCACCGAGGTCCTGCTGAACTTCCGGGCCGACGGCACCGCCTTCTGGAACGAGGTGGTGATCAGCCCGGTCTTCGACGCCGAGGGCGCCCTGACCCACCACGTCGGCGTGCAGGCCGACGTCACCGCCCGCGTCGAGGCCGCCGCGGAGCGCGACCGCGCGCTCGAGGCCGCGCGCCGGGCCAACGCCCGCCTCGAGGCGCTGGCGCGCGTCAGCGCCGCCCTGTCCAGCCGCCTCGACAGCGGTGACGCCCTCGCCGTCCTGCCGGGCCTCGTCGTCCCCGACCTCGCCGTCTGGGCCTTCGTCCTCGGCACGGACGAGTCCGGGCGCGCCTGCTCCTTCCACGTGGCGCACTCCGAGGACGCGATGGCCGAGCACGCGCAGGTGCTGGCCGCCGCGGAGTCCCCGGGCTTCGGGAGCGGTCCGGGCCTCGTCGACCTGCTGTCCGGAGCCGTCACCACGCCCCTGGTGCAGGAGGTCGCGGTCGAGGAGATGGCCGCGGCGCTCCAGGAGGAGGCCCCCCGCGAGGCGCTGCGCGCCCTGGGCCTCGGCCGGGTCGTGCTCGTGCCGCTGCGGGCCCGGGGCCGGACCACGGCCGTCCTCGGCCTCGTGCTCGGCGACGTGCCGCTGCCCGGCCCCACCGACCTCGCCACGATGGCGGACGTGGGCCTGCGCGCCGGCCTCGCCATCGACAACGCCCGCCTGTACGAGCGCGAGCACGCCGCCGCGCTGACCCTGCAGCGGAGCCTGCTCCCCGACCTCCCGGAGCTGGACGGCTTCGACGTCGCGGCCACCTACCTGCCCGCCTCGGTGGGCGCCGAGGTGGGCGGTGACTGGTACGACGTCCTGGACCTGCCGGACGGCCAGGTCGGCGTGGCCATCGGCGACGTCATGGGCCACGACCTCCAGGCGGCCGCGGCCATGGGCCAGCTGCGGTCGGTCCTGCGCTCGTACGCCTGGAGCGGCGACGAGCCCGGCGCCGTGCTGCGCCAGCTCGACCTGCTCGTCCGCGGGCTGGGCATGGCCGGCCTCGCCACCTGCGTCTACGCGCGGATCTCCTGCCACGACCCGGGCGGGCGCTGCGCGGTCACCTACGCCAAGGCCGGGCACCCGCCGCCGCTCCTGCTCCTGCCCGACGGGCGGGTCGAGCGGCTGGACCAGGCGCTGACCACGCCCATCGGCGTCGCGGCCGCCAAGACCGTCGTCGACCAGGCGGAGGTGCCGCTCCCCGCGGGCGCCTCGCTCGTGCTCTACACCGACGGGCTCCTCGAGCGCAGGGACCGCCCGCTGCGCCAGGGCATCGCCGAGCTGGAGCAGACCCTGGCCGCGGCGCCCGCGGGCTGCGACGCCGCGGCGCTGCGCGACCTCGTCGTCGGGCGGTTCGCCGACGGGGGGGAGGACCTGGAGGACGACACCTGCGTGCTCGTCGTCCGGCGCAGCCCCGACGCCGGGGCCTGACCCAGCAGAGCCCCTCGTCCCGGCCCGGCGCCTCGTCCCGGCCCGCGGCGGGCACCCGCAGGCCGCCGGCGGCGGGGCACCCCGTCAGGCGGCCAGGCGGTCGCGGCTGCTGAGGTCGACCTCCTCGAGCGGCACGGGGCGCTGCAGGTGGTAGCCCTGGGCCGCGTCGCAGCCGGCCTCGCGCAGCGCCACCACCTGGTCGGGCGTCTCGACGCCCTCGGCCGTCACGTCCAGGTCCAGGGCCCGCGCCATCGCCAGGACGGCGTCCACGACGGGCGTGCACCCCTCCCCCGGGACGACGCGGTCGACGAAGGACTTGTCCAGCTTCAGGACGTCCACGGGCAGCTGGTCCAGGCGCGAGAGCGTCGACCACCCCGTGCCGAAGTCGTCGACGGCCACGCGCACCCCGGCCCGGCGCAGCTCGACGAGGGAGGCGGTCATGGTGGGCGCCTCCGCGAACGCCGTCTCGGTCACCTCGAGCACGAGGTCGCCGGCGGGCAGGCCGCTGTCCGCCAGCGCCCGCAGCACGCGCCCGGGGTAGGCGGGCGAGGCCAGCTCGGCGCCGGAGACGTTGACGGCCACGCCGGCGGCCGTGCCCGTGCGCTGCTGCCAGGCGCGCACCTCGTGGCACGCGGAGCGCAGCACGCGCGCGCCCAGCAGGTCGACGACGCCCGTGGCCTCGGCCAGGGGCAGGAACCGGTCGGGCGCGAGCAGGCCGCGCTCGGGGTGCTGCCAGCGCACGAGCGCCTCGACGCTGCTCAGCGCGCCCGTCGCGAGGTCGACGACGGGCTGGTAGCGCAGGACGAGCTGCCCGTCGGTGATGGCGTGCAGGAGCTCCTCGGCCTCCGGGGTGTCCAGGCTCGCGGGCAGGAGGCCGCGGCGTCGCCGCTTCGCGGCGTACAGGTCGGCGTCGGCGCGCTGGCGCCACGTCGCCGCGGTGTCGGCGTCGTCCAGCACGGCGATGCCGAAGGAGAGGCGCTGGCCCTGGGGCAGGTCCTCGGTGGCCGCGCGGAGCCGGCGGCGCACGTCGTCCTCCTCGGCCTCGACGACCCACACGAACTCGTCGCCGCCGATGCGGGCCAGCATCCCGCCGCCGAGCCGCTGCTGCAGGTGACGGGCGACGACGACGAGGCGCGCGTCCCCCGCGGCGTGGCCGAGGCTGTCGTTGACCTCCTTGAAGCCGTCGAGGTCCAGCATGGTGAGCGCGACCTGGCCGGCCGTCCCGCCCGCGACGTGCGCGTCCAGGGCGCGCACGAGCGCCCGGCGGTTCGGGAGCTGCGTCAGGTCGTCGACGTCGGCCTGCGCCACGGCCCGGCTGACGACCACGCCGAGGACGGCCACGGCGACGAGCGCCACGCCGAGGTAGACGGCCTCCACGACCATCCCGTCAGCCGGGGCGAGCAGGCGCAGGCCGACGGCGACGCCCACCACGAGGCCGAGGTGGGCGAGGGCCGGCCTCGGGCGCAGCAGCAGGGACGTGGGCAGGACGCCGAGGACGGCCAGGCCGGTGATCGCCACGAGACGGGTGCGGTCCCCGGCCGCGTCCAGCGCCGCCACGGCCAGCAGCACCTCGGCCGCGATGACGGCCGCGTGCAGGACCGCCCACGTCACCACGGCCCGCGCCACCACGAGCAGCACGCCGCCCAGCGCCGTGACGCCGGCGATGGCCACGAGCAGCACGGGCGTCTGGCCCGCGGCCGGGGCGAGGGCGGACAGGACGGCGCAGGCGGAGCCCAGGAGCATCACCGACCCGGCGGCGGTCCCCGCCACCGGGCTGGGCACCCCGCCGGCGACCGCGTCCCCCACCGTCCGGCCGGTCCGCCAGCGGCCGGCCGGGGCCGGTGGGCGCTCGCGCCCTCGTCGTCGTCCGTGCACGTGCGCATCCTCCCAGCCCGGGCCACCGCGCGTTCACTGCGAGTGACCCATCGTGCCTCAGTGTGTCTGGGTTCTGGGCCTCCTCGCCCCGCGGCGGTCCCCCGGACGGAGCAGTCGGCCCCGCCCGGCCGGAGCGGGGACGACGTCAGAGGAGCGGGCGGGCGGCGGCGTAGCCGACGAAGGCGACGGCGTCGATGAGGAAGTGCGCGACGACGAGCGGCATCACCCGGCCGGTCCGCCGGTAGACGAGGCCGAGCACGAGACCCATGACGACGTTGCCGACGAACGGGCCGACGCCCTGGTACAGGTGATAGCTGCCGCGCAGGAGGGCGCTCGCGGCCAGGGCGGCCCCCGCGCCCCAGCGCAGGTCCCGCAGCCGCGCGAGCAGCCACCCGACGACGACGACCTCCTCGAGCACGGCGTTCTTGACGGCCGCGAGCAGGAGCACGGGGACGGTCCACCAGGAGGTGTCCAGCGCCGCGGGGACGACGTCGGCGGTGACGCCGAGCGCGCGGCCGGCCAGGTACAGGCCGAGCCCGGGCACGCCGATCAGCGCGGCGAGCCCCAGGCCGCGCAGCGCGTCCCCGCCCGGGCGGCGCAGGTCGAGCCCCATCGCGCGGGCCGCCGAGCCGGCGGTCCCCCCACGGCCCCACCCGAGGAGCGCCAGCGCCAGGACCACCGGCACGAGCGCGGTGGCGTTCGCCAGCAGCTGGTAGGTGAGGTCGAGGTAGGGCCGGTCGCTGCGGGAGGCGTTGAGCGTGGCCGTCGCCTCGGACAGGGGCCCGCGCGTGAGGGCCGCGACGAGGCTCACGACGGAGTAGACGGCGGAGGCGCCGAGGCTGAGCGCGAGCACGAGGAAGACCTCGAGGCGCAGCCGGCTGCGCTCGCCCGGCTGGAGGGGCCCCGCGGCGCCGGGGTCGTCCGCTGCCACCGGGTGCTCCGACCGGCCGGGGGGCTCCGCCATGGGCGGCAGGGTAGGTCCGCTCCCTGGACGCCCCTCGGGTGCCCGGTCCGCCGTCGCGGGGCCCGCGCGCCGCAGCCGCCCGGCGGCGGACCGGGGCGGTCGAGCGGATCGGGCGGCCGGGGCGTGCACCAGGATGGCCGGGTGCGTGACGACTCCCGGACTGCCGCCCCCAGCCCCGACGAGGACGGCGCCGCCGGCTCCGGCGAGGAGGTCGTCCTCGGCGTCGACCTCGGCACGACGGCCACCAAGGTGGCGGCCTTCACCACGACCGGCGACGTCGTCGTGGAGTCGGAGGCGGAGTACCCCCTGGAGGAGCCCGAGCCCGGGTGGGCCGAGCAGGACCCCGCGGCGATCCTCGCCGCCGCGCGCGAGGCCGTCCGCAGCGTGGCGCGCCGGGTGCGCGAGCGCGGCGGCCGCGTCGTGGGCGTCGGCCTCAGCGGCGCCATGCACAGCCTCATCGCCGTCGACGCGGCCGACGAGCCCCTGACGCCGGTGGTCACCTGGGCGGACCGCCGGGCCACGCCGCAGGCAGAGCGGATCCGCAGCGGCCCCGGCCCGCAGGTGCACCGCCGCACCGGCACCCCCGTGCACCCCATGTCGCCGCTGACCAAGCTGGCGTGGTTCGCCGAGGAGCGCCCCGAGGTGGCCTCCCGGGCGGCGCACTGGGTGGGCATCAAGGAGCTGCTGCTGCACGCGTGGTCGGGCGAGTGGGTGGTCGACCACTCGATGGCGTCGGGCAACGGGCTGCTCGATCTCCACGCCCTGGACTGGGACGCCGAGGCGCTGGCGCTCGCCGGGGTCACCCGCGAGCAGCTCCCCCGCCCCGTCCCCGTGACGCACCGGCTCGCCCTGCGCGCCGAGGTGGCGGACGACCTCGGCCTCGACCGCGACGTCCCGGTCGTCGTCGGCGGCGGCGACGGGCCGCTGGCCAACCTCGGGGTGGGCGCGGTGCGCCCGGGCGTCGCGAGCGTGTCCATCGGCACGAGCGGCGCGCTGCGGGTCGTCGTCGACCGTCCCGGCGTCGACCCGGCCGGGCGCACCTTCTGCTACGCCCTCACCGAGGACCTGTGGGCCGTCGGCGGCGCCATCACCAACGGCGGCGTCGTCCTGCGCTGGGTCGGTGACGCCCTGGCCCCCGACATGGAGGTGCTGGCCGACGAGCTCGGCGACGAGCCGGAGGAGTCGCTCACCGACCTCGCCTCGCTGGCCCCGCCGGGGTCCGGGGGCCTGCTGATGCTCCCGTACCTGCTGAGCGAGCGGGCGCCGTACTGGACGGCGCTGCCGCGGGGCGCCTACATCGGCCTGCAGCGCCACCACCGCCGCGAGCACCTCGTGCGGGCGGCGCTCGAGGGCGTGTGCCAGCAGCTGGCGCTCGTGCTCGCGTCGCTGCGGGAGGCCGGGCACGAGATCACCGAGGTCCGCGCGACGGGTGGCTTCGCCCGCTCGGCGGTGTGGCGCCAGATGCTCGCCGACGTCCTGGGCCTGGACGTCTCCTTCCCCAGCGGCACCCAGGGGTCCGGCTACGGCGCCGCCGTCATCGCCATGACGGCGCTCGGGCTCGTGCCGAGCGTGGAGGTGGCTGCCGACCGCGTCGAGGTCGTGGACGTCGTGCGCCCGGACCCGGCGGCGGCGGCGGTCTACGCGAGGCTGCTGCCCGTCCACGCCGGCGTGTACGGCGCCCTCGAGGGCGTGTTCCGCGCGCTGCGCGACCTCGACGACGACCTCCCGGTGGAGGTCGGCGACTGACCTGCGGCCCCGCCGCGGGCTCCGGCGAGGGCGAGGCCGGGGGTGTGCGCCACGACCGCCCGGAGCCGGCGCAGGGCCAGGACGACCCTCCGGCCGGCAGGTCACGACCGTATGACGTCCTGACAAAGTATTGACACTGCGCACCGCGGCGCAGGAGCATCGCAGGGCGCCGGCACCGCTGCCGGACGTCGGAGCCGGCGGCCACCACGGCGGCCCGCCCGCTCCCGCCCCCGCTCTCCGGCACCGGTCGAGTCGACCGCTCCGCCCCTGCCTGTCACCGAAGATGGGAACTGCCATGTGGAAGCCCCGCACGCGCGCCACCGTCGTCCTCGCAGCCCTCGCCCTCACCGCCGCCGGCTGCAGCAGCGGTGGCGGCGCCCCGCAGGAGAACGCCGAGGGCGGGAGCACGGGCGGGGGCGGGGGGTCCAGCGACCCGCAGTACACGGTCGCGATGGTCACGCACGCACCCGCCGGTGACACCTTCTTCGACATCATCCGCGCCGGGGCGGACGTCGCCGCGGAGCAGTCCGGCGTCGAGTACACCTACGCGAACTCCGACCAGCCGAACGAGCAGGCGACGCTCATCCAGAACGCCGTCGACAGCGGCGTCGACGCCATCGCGGTGTCGATGCCCAACGCGGCCGCGCTGAGCGACGCGCTCGCCAACGCGCAGACCGCCGGCATCCCCGTGTTCGCCTTCAACGCCGGCCTGTCCGACGCCGAGTCGGTCGGCGCGCTGGCCTACTTCGGGCAGGACGAGTCCATCGCCGGCGCGGCGGCGGGAGAGCGCCTCACCGAGGACGGCGCGCAGAACGTCCTCTGCGTCCTGCAGGCGCAGGGCCAGGTGCAGCTGGAGGCGCGCTGCGACGGCGTGGCCGCGAACTTCGGCGGCACCCTCGAGAAGCTCTACGTCACCGGCACCGACATGCCGTCCGTGCAGTCGACCATCACCGCCAAGCTCGCCGAGGACCCGAGCATCGACCGGGTCCTCACCCTCGGCGCCCCCTTCGCGCTCACGGCCGTGCAGTCGGTGGACGAGGCCAGCAGCGAGGCGCAGGTCGTCACCTTCGACACCAACGCCGACCTCGTGAGCGCGATCGAGTCCGGCGACGTCCAGTGGGCCGTGGACCAGCAGCCCTACCTGCAGGGCTACGAGGCCATCGACGCCGCCGCGCTCTACCTCTCCAACGGCAACGTCCTCGGCGGTGGGCAGCCGGTCCTGACCGGCCCGGCCTTCGTGGACCAGGAGAACGTCGGCGAGGTCGCCGAGTACGCCCGGGCCGGCACGCGCTGACCCAGGTGCCGAAACCCCTGCAGGGGGGACACATCGCCCTCTAGCGTCGGGGCCGCCGTCCGGGAGACGAGGGCGGCGGCCCTGACGAGGAGGTCCAGCGTGCCCAGGATCCGACGGGCGGCCAGCACGGCCGTCCTCACCGCCGGGGTGGTGGTCGCCTTCGCCCTCCCGGCGGGTGCGACCGCCGCGCCGGTGGACCGGGCTGCCGACGCGGCACCGCCCGCGGCGGTCAGCGCGCCGGTCGCCGTGCTGAGCCAGTACTGCACCTGGAGCCCCGACAGCTGGGGTCGGGCCGACTTCCGGCCCGCCTGCTCGGCCCACGACCGGTGCTACTCGCCCGGCAGCACCGCGAGCAGGCTCGACTGCGACCAGAGGCTGCGGGCGGACCTGCGGCTCGCCTGCGCCGGTGCCTACCGGGGAGCGTCGCTGAGCACCTGCCGCGGCGTGGCGTCGACGTACTACGGAGCCGTCCGGTGGCTCGGGCGCAGCCGCTACCTGGGCGCGGGGGACCCGGCCTGACCTGACCCGGCCCGCCGCGCCGCCGCAGCCGGCCGGCGCCGTGCTGCCCCGACGACCCGCGCGGAGCCGCTCGCCCCCTTGTCACCCGGAGGACCACGCCCGTGACCAGCACCCCCCGCGGCCCCGCCCGGACCGGGCCGTGACCGCGCTGCGCGTCGCGGTCGTCGGCGCCGGCGTGATGGGCGGCGACCACGCCGCGCTGCTGCAGGGCGCCGTGCACGGCGCGCGCGTCGTCGGCGTCGCGGACGCGGACCTCGGCCGTGCCACCGCCCTCGCGGCCGCGGTGCGCCGACCCGGGGAGGACGTGCGCGCGACCGACGACGCCGCAGCCCTCGTGGCCGCCGACGACGTCGACGCGGTCGTCGTCGCCTCCCCCGACGCCACCCACGCCGGCCTGGTGCGCGCCGCGCTGGCGCAGGGGCGCCCCGTGCTGTGCGAGAAGCCCCTCGCCCCCGCGGCCGCGGAGTGCCGCGCCCTGCTGGCGGCGGAGGACGCCGTCGTCGGCGACGGACCGAGGCTCGTGTCGGTCGGCTTCATGCGGCGCTTCGACCCCGGCCACGTCGCCCTGCGCGAGGTCGTCGCCTCCGGCGACCTCGGCGCCGCCCTCCTCCTGCGCTGCACGAGCCGCGGCACCTCCTCCGCACCCGGCAGCACGACGGCGAGCGCGCTGTCGAACTCCTTCGCGCACGAGGCCGACTCGGTCCCGTGGCTCCTCGGCTCCCCCGTCGTCGAGGTCTCGTGGCAGGCGCCGCGCAGCACCTCCCGCGCCGTCGGGCTGGCCGACCCGCAGCTGCTGACCCTGCGCACGGCCGACGGCGCGCTGGCCAGCTGCGAGCTGTTCCTCAACGCCGGGTACGGCCACGACGTCCGCTGCGAGGTGGTGTGCGAAGGGGGTGCCGCCAGCACGGCGGAGCCCGTGCCGGTCGTGCGCGACGCCGCCGGCGCCCGCGCCACCACCTACGGCCCCGACTGGCGCCGCCGGTGGGCGGAGGCGTACCGGCTGGAGCTGCAGGCCTGGGTCGACGCCGTGCGCGCCGGCGCGCCGTCGCCGCTGGCGGGCGCCGCCGACGGGCTCGCCGCCGCGGAGGTCGTCGAGGCCCTCGTCGCCGCCACCACCGCCGAGGGCCGCCCGGTGCGCGTGGGCGCCGCGACCGGTGGGCGCGGCGCCCGGTGACCGGGCTCCCGACGGTCCTGCCGGAGCCCCGCACGCCGGACCCGGCCGCGGCCCCGCCGCTGCGCTGGGGCGTGCTCGGCACCGGCTGGGTCGCCGAGCGGTTCGTCTCGGCGGTGCGCGCCGGCACCCGGCAGCAGGTCGTCGCCGTCGGCTCGCGCAGCGAGGACGGCGCGCAGCGCGCCGCCGGCGCCTGGGGCGTCGAGCGCGGGCACCCCTCCTACGCGGCGCTCGTGGAGGACCCCGCCGTGGACGTCGTCTACGTCGCGACGCCGCACCCCCGCCACGTCGAGGACGCGCTGCTCGCGCTCGGCGCGGGCAAGCACGTGCTCGTGGAGAAGCCCCTGGCCGTCGACGCCGCGGGGGGCAGGCGGATCGCCGCGGCGGCCCGCGAGCGCGGCCTGTTCTGCGCCGAGGCGATGTGGTCGGCCTTCCTGCCGCGCCTCGACGTCGTCCGCCGGCTGCTCGCGGACGGCACGCTCGGGGACGTCCGGACCGTCCTGGCCGACATCGGGGAGTCCTTCTCCCCCGACCACCGCGTCTGGCGCGCCGAGCTCGCCGGGGGCCCGATGCTGGACCTCGGCACGTACCCCGTCGCCCTCGGCACCAGCGTGCTCGGGCCGGTCGAGCGCGCCCTGGCCACGAGCGCGCCCGCCGCGGACCTCGTCCCCGGCGCGGACGTCGACGCGTGCACCAGCGCGGTGCTCGTGCACGCGGGCGGTCGGACGACGACCTTCACGGCCACGCTGACGGGGCTGACCCCGACGAGCGCGGCGCTCGTCGGCACCGCCGCGACGCTGGAGCTGCCCGGCCCCTTCTACCGGCCCGGCGACGTGGTGCTCTCCAGCCCCGACGGCGCGACCACGCGCCGATGGAGCGAGCCGCCCGTCGGCCACGGCGCGCTGCACTTCCAGGCGGCCGAGGTCGCCCGGTGCGTGGCCGACGGGCGCACCAGCACCCCGCTGCGGACGCTCGAGGACTCCCTGACGACGCTGCGCGCGCTGGACGCCGTCCGGCGCGCCGGCTCGGGCACGGGGGTGGACGAGCCGGAGCCCCGCGCCGGGGGCTGACCCCCACGGTCTGCCGCGACCAGCTCCGCACGGTCCTGCCGTCCACACCCGCGGTCCGGCGGCGGAGCGACGAGCCGGCGAGAGCCGGGGACGCCGCGAGCCCGCCCGTCGGAGGACGGGCGGGCTCGGTCGTGGTGCGGCGGGCGACGGGCCTCAGGTGACGTGCAGCGCCCGTTCCCCGTCGCGGTCGGCCTCGACCTCGGCGAGGGAGGACCCCAGCTCGTGCCCCAGCGCCTCGAGCTCGGCCCCGCCCGCCATCTCGTTCGTCAGCTGGTCCAGGCCGATCGCGGAGCGCGAGGCGTCGAGGGAGACCCGGCCGCGGTTGAGGATGACGAAGTGGTTGCCCACCAGGTACGCGTGGTGCGGGTTGTGGGTGATGAACACCACGCCGAGGCCCGCGTCCCGCGCCTTCGCCACGTACTTCAGGACGACGCCGGACTGCTTGACGCCGAGCGCCGCCGTCGGCTCGTCGAGGATCAGCACCTTCGCGCCGAAGTACACCGCGCGCGCGATGGCGATGCACTGCCGCTGGCCGCCCGACAGGCTGCCGACCGGGCGCTCCAGGTCGGGGATGTCGATGCCCATCCGCAGGAGCTCCTCGTTGGCGATGCGCTTCATGGAGGCGGCGTCGAGGCTGCGCAGCGGTCCCTTGCGCATCTCGGCGCCCATGAAGAAGTTCCGCCACACCGACATCAGCGGCACGAGCGCGAGGTCCTGGTAGACGGTGGCGATGCCGCGCGCGAGCGACTCCCGCGGCGAGGAGAAGCGGACCTCCTCGCCGCTGACGCGGACGACGCCCTCGCTGTGCTGGTGCAGCCCCGCGATGATCTTGATGAGCGTCGACTTGCCGGCGCCGTTGTCCCCCAGCACGCAGGTGATCTCCCCCTGGCGGACCGTGAGGGACACCCCGCGCAGGGCGTGGACGTTGCCGTAGCTCTTGCCGACGTCGGTGAGCTGCAGGATCTCCGTCGTCGGGCCGCTGACCGGGTCCGCGTGCGAGCCGTGGGTGGTGGTGGTCATCGCTTCTCCGCCTGCTTCCGGACGACGAGGTTGACGACGGTCGCGAGCAGGAGCATCGCGCCGAGGAAGAGGCGGAACCAGTCGGGGTTCCACCCCGCGAAGACGATGCCCTGGGTGGTCATGCCGAAGATGAAGGCGCCGACGGCGGCGCCGACCGTCGACCCGTACCCGCCGGTGAGCAGGCACCCGCCGACCACGGCCGCGATGATGAAGAGGAACTCGTTGCCGACGCCCTGGCCCGACTGGATCGTGTTGAAGGCGAACAGCTGGTGCATCCCGGCG
>Ga0210040_10007608_pt1 | contig 13074 bp, 9 predicted proteins | sample CryGeyCG12114_NA_FD_185462 | JGI IMG/M metagenome (GOLD analysis project Ga0210040, IMG submission 185462) | Groundwater microbial communities from aquifer - Crystal Geyser CG19_WC_8/21/14_NA (SPAdes) (version 2) | ecosystem: Environmental > Aquatic > Deep subsurface > Groundwater | place: USA... | reverse complement strand
TTCGTTTGACTATGAGCGGGGAAAAAACCTGCCAACCGATCCGAATCTCGGCAAACCACAAACCGCTGACATGCTCTGGAACAACATCACCTACTTCCTGAAAGCAGTCATCCCTGTGGCGGAAGAGGCCGGTGTGCGCATGGCCCTGCACCCCAACGATCCTCCCATCCCGGTCAGCCACGGGCACGCGCAGATCATGGCCACTTTCAAAGACTGGCAACGCCTGATCAGCATCGTCGACAGTCCGGCAAACGGCATGACGTACGACTGCGGCGTATCGCGCGAAATGGGGGAAGACCCTTTGGAGGTGCTCCGCTACCTGGGCTCCCGCGACCGCATCAACCACATCCACTACCGCAATGTGACAGTGGAGGAGCCGTATGTGAAATATTCTGAGGTGTTCTTTGACGAGGGCCAGGTGAACATGTTTGCCGTGATGCGGGAGATATTTAACCAGGGATATAAACTTGGGATATATCCGGAACACGCCCGGGCGCTCACTTACGACCGGGAGCATCCGGGAGGCATCCAGAACCAGTACCCTGGCGGCGGCGGTTATACCGGGGAGGCCTACAACGTGGCATATGCCAAAGCCATGATGCAGGCGGTCGCTTCCCTGAACGAAACGGCGACAACGGTGTAGGTGGTGAATAGGATTACTTATTTCTTGGTTCTCAGGTGTTTACTTCCTGTCATTAACATATCTAAACATTGATGACTGGAGAATATGCCCCGCGTTTAGGAATTGCCTGTTTCAATTTGTAGTTGCGTAATCAGCTACAGGGGGGGCGTACGGGCCCTTCTCTAACAACTTTGCCACTTTCAGAGGATATATAGCTTATTTCAGGGGCGCCGAATTTTGCAGGATAAAGTATTAGCCGTCCCTGGATTTTAATTTAGGCAAATGGCATACAATTGGTTAAAATATCTAAAATTTAGTGAGTACTTAATTGGGTGTATTTATATTAGAGGCTTCTTTATATGAAATTAGATACTTCCAGCATCAACCGTCTTTAATAATTTATGAAGTTTAATGTAAAGCTCTTGTCCGTAGGCTTACTGCTACTGGGAAGTTGCGGGAACCCGGATCAGGAAAATGCTACCTCGGCTACCGAAACAAAAGATGTGGATTATCCAACGTATGGCGGTAATAAAGCTGGCAATCGTTACTCTCCCCTAACCCAGATTAACCTGGACAACGTGCAGAACCTGCAGGTAGCCTGGTCCTACGACGCATCTGAAAAGCCCGACACCACTAACACCGGACCTCAAAGGCCAAAGCAAATCCAGTGTCAGCCCATTGTTGTGGATGGCGTGCTCTACGGCACTACCCCCGAACTAAAGCTTTTTGCCCTGCATGCCGGCACCGGGAAGGAACTCTGGAAGTTTGAACCCACAAAAGATGATCAGAAATTCAACACGAATAGGGGAGTGCTCTACTGGGAAAATGGCGATGACAAGCGCATCTTATATACCGTAGGCGCCAGTCTCTATGCCGTGAATGCCACCAACGGCACGAGAGTGGAGAGCTTCGGGGAAAACGGCACCGTAGATCTGCACCAAGGCCTCTCCACCAACATGGATCATGACGTGAACGAACTGTCGGTGTCAGCCTCTACTCCAGGGGTAATCTACAAGAATACCATCGTTGTCGGCTCCAGCGTGTCGGAGTCAGGTGATGCCGCTCCCGGGCACGTGCGCGCGTTTGATGTGGTGAGCGGTAAGCTGAAATGGGTTTTCCATACGATTCCTCAGCCGGGGGAGTACGGGTATGACACCTGGCCAGAAGGGGCCTATAAATATATAGGGGCGGCAAATAACTGGAGCGGCCTTGTGCTTGACGAGAAACGGGGCACGGTTTATTTCGGCACCGGTTCCCCGGCCTCCGACTTCTACGGGGGAGACCGGGAAGGGCAGAACCTCTTTGCGACCTGTATCATGGCCCTTGATGCCGAAACGGGAAGAAGAGTGTGGCATTATCAGACCATTCACCACGATCTGTGGGACCGTGACCACCCGAGCCCCCCGAACCTTACCACCGTGAGGCACAAAGGCAAGATGGTGGATGTTGTCGTGCAGGCAACAAAAGACGGCCTGGTCTACGTGCTGGACCGCGACAAAGGCACCTCTCTTTTCCCGGTTGAAGAACGTCCGGTCCCGACAAACGGGTTGCCAGGTGAGCACCCTTACCCTACCCAGAAGTTCCCGCTGAAGCCGCTGCCATTCGCACACCAGGTTTTCACGGAGAATGACATCACAGACATCTCCCCGGAGTCGCATGCTTATGTAAAGGAGCAGTTTGAGAAAATGCGCACCGACCACAAGTTCACCCCTCCGACCGAGAAAGGGACTATTCTCTTCGGTTATAGCGGCGGCGCAGAATGGGGCGGCAATTCCATTGACCCGGATGGCATCCTGTACCAGAACGCAAACAACGACCCCTGGATTCTTCAGATGGTGTCGCAGGAAGAGCGGAACCGGGAGATTGCCTCGCTATCAAAAGGGAATGGCCTTTATCTGTCAAACTGCGCTGTTTGCCACGGCCGTGACAGGAAAGGGAGTGGCTCTGATTTCCCAAGCCTGGTGGACATTGGCAAAAAAAGGTCTTCGAAGGATATCCTGGCAGTGTTGGAGAAAGGGAGCGGTAGAATGCCGTCGTTTCAGCATGTGCCGAAGGAAAACCGGGAGTCGATCGCCAGGTTTTTGCTGAACAAGGAGACAGCATCAGATAAAGCGGCCCCTTCAGAGGAACATAACGAAACAGGCATGGCCGTAGCGGCGAAAAAAGAAGCTTTTCCTTACGTGCCGCGCTATGTGAACAAAGTCTGGAAGAAGTTCACTGACCAGGATGGCTACCCGGCTGTTAAGCCGCCGTGGGGTACCCTGAACGCTATAGACCTAAACACGGGTGAGTACCTGTGGCGCGTGCCGCTGGGTGAGTACCCGGAACTGACCAAAAAAGGCATTCCCGCAACGGGAACCGAAAGTTACGGCGGGCCGGTGGTAACGGCCGGAGGGTTGGTTTTCATCGCAGGCACCAGGGACGAGAAGATCCGCGCCTTCGACAAGAAAACAGGCAAGGTGGTCTGGGAGTACCAACTTCCGGCTGGCGGCTTTGCCACCCCCATCAGTTACGAGGTGAACGGGCGGCAATACGTAGTGATCGCGGCCGGGGGTGCCAGAGGGCTTAAGGCGGGTGGCTCCTATATAGCCTTTGCATTGCCGGAAACAAAATAGGAGAAACGCTACGGCTCCTTTTTAAGCAGCGGCGCTAACGCAGGCACTCAAAATAATTATAAGAAGATTAAGCTATTTAACCTAAAACCGGACTGTTATGCATAGAAATTACCTGTTGACTCTGGTATTGACGCTGATTAGCCTGATGGGTTACGGGCAGCGGGTTGCTCGACGCCCGAGTACGTGAAGGCGCTGACCTCGCAGTGGATGGGGGAGCGGTTCGCCGACGGGCGGCCCAGGGTGCCGGACCTGGTGCGCTACGTCTGGTCGGCGCGCGCCGCCAACGCCGGCAAGCCCACCGACATCCGCATCGGCAACCTGCTGGTCTTCCAGCGGCAGCAGGGCCAGTGGAAGCTCCTGGCTAGACAGGCCTCTAAACTGTAACTCAGAAACAGGCTGAATTACCGTAATCAACTGACTTTTTGATGATAGATAATCAGGTAAAACTGGTTGGAAGATACTAATCATCCTCCTTCAGCTTTGTATTACTTAACTGTACTTTAAATTCCTTAAACAGATAGTCATGAAAGATAATCGTAGAGATTTTATCAAAAAGGGTGCTTCCCTGGCGGCAGCGCTTTCAATGGGCGGCGTTAGTTCTGCCATGTCAAATTCTATTACCCAGAGCGTGAAGAAGGGCACGGAACTGAATGGCATGGCCAAGGACGCAGGCATGGAAATGAGCAATGCTTATTTCGCCGGCATGGAGCCTAACAGGCAGCTGATAGAACTGGCGAAGCAAATGGATGCCCTTGGCGCTGTGGCCGGAATTGACACCCGCATGACAGGCATGACCGATGTGCAGCCCTGGGAATATAAAGCGGTTTCGGGAGTGAAAGAGGCGTGGAAAAAGGTTGGCTTGAACTACAATGTGGTGGAAGGCCCACCTGCGTTAGGTGAAAAAACCAAGCTGGGATTAGCCGGCAGGGATGAGGAAATCTCCAATTTCATCACCTTTATGAAGAACCTGAAGAAGTCTGGTGTAGATGTGATCTGCTACAACTGGATGCCGGTGATCAGCTGGGCGCGTACCCAAATGGACAGACCGGGAAGGGGCGGGGCCCTGATGACCGCTTTTGATTACAACGAAATAAAAGATAAGCCGCTGACCAAGTACGGGGAGGTGTCGAAGGAGACAATGTGGAAGAACCTGGAGTACTTCCTGAAGGCGGTGGTGCCGGAGGCTGAGAAAATTGAGATGAAGCTGGCCCTGCATCCGGACGATCCGCAGGTGCACAGCATCCAGGGCATCTCCCGCATTATGAACACCGTGGAGAACTTCGACCGCATGCTGAAAATCATGCCGAGTGACTTTAGCGGCGTGACCATGTGCCAGGGCAATTTCTCCCTGATGGGGGCAGATATACCGTCGCTTGTCAGAAGGTGGGGAAAAGACGGGAAGATTCATTTCGTCCACTTCCGTAATGTGCAGGACCTGAGCGGCGTGTTGCCGAGCACCAAGTTCACCGAGACCTTCCACGACGAAGGCCAGATCGACATGTTCGCCGCCATGCAGGCCTACTACGACATCGGCTTCAAAGGCCCTATCCGCCCGGACCACGTGCCGACCATGTACGGGGAGGAAAACACACGCCCCGGCTATATGACACTGGGCAACCTGTTCGCGATTGGCTACATGCGCGGACTTGCCGAAGCTGTAAGTAAGAACAAAGCATAAGGGCTGCCCCTTTTAAATAAACAGGTATACAAACAATAGTGGTAAGCAGGAGAAGCTCTTATTTACCACTATTGTTATGTCCGATCCTGAGGTTTTCCAGATAAATGCTTTTATGATGCCGACGCCGAATCAAATCGGATGCAACTGCATTTATATAGATTTTACACCAGTGTATTGCCAGTTTTGTTGTTTCCTATAGATAGCTGCTGGTTGCCGGAACTGAATTGTTCCTTTCGTGAAAGGTGAGAAGCAGTGCCGGGAGTTATATGCAGGTGGCATAATCAAAATCCAGCCCTGCTCCTCATGCCGTTGTTCGTGAGCGGGAGGAGGCAGGACCGTACGCGTGCCTGCTCTTTACCTATATAAAATAAGAAGAATGAAGCTGTACAGCTAACGGCCTGCTTTGGTTATATATCATCATATATAAACTGCACCGCTGCCGCAGGAAAGTTCTGTTGCTTCCTGAAAGATTGGAAATCCTGATTTGTTGCAGAATAGGTTTGGTTTCTGCTGTTAAAATGGTAATATTATAATATCCAAATTATAGCTGTAACAGATGAAGCCTATATTGAACCAGATTTTAGCGGCGAACCTAGCAGCGGAGCAGCAAGAGGCCGCCGCCGTGCAGGCGGAGATTCGCGACCCGGCAACCAAGGCAGACAGGAGAAACTTCCTGAAGAAAACAGCGTTGGGCGGTATGGCCTTGGGTGGGTTTATGAGCCTGCCCGTTGAAGACACCCTGGCGCAGGCTTCCTCTAAAGTGCAGCGCGCCTCCAGGCCTTCTGACTTGAAGATTACGGACATGCGCTACGCCACCGTATCGAACGGCACGGCGTTTACCAATGCGCGCAACGTGATTATCCGCATAGATACAAACCAGGGCATCTATGGCTTGGGTGAAGTGAGGGATGGAGGCGATGCCCGCTATGCCCTGATGCTGAAAAGCCGGCTACTGGGGCAGAACCCCTGTAATGTGGAGCTGCTTTTTAAGATGATCAAGCAGTTCGGAAACCACGGCCGGCTGGGCGGTGGCGTGAGCGGCGTGGAGATGGCCCTCTGGGACCTGGCCGGTAAAGCTTACGGGGTACCGGTGTGGCAACTGCTGGGCGGCCGGTACCGCGACAGGGTGCGCTTATATGCCTATATACCTAATTCCGGGGAAGGGGCGCTGGACAAGCTGGATCTAAGCCAGTTTAAAGCAGACGTGAAACACCGGATGCAGGAACAGGGCTTTACCTGGCTGAAGATGCACCCGGGCATACAGGTATACAGCAAGTTGCCCGGCGCAACCGTTAACACGAAGTACGTTCCCGGCTTTGGAACCGACGACCTGAGCTACACCTCCTACCAAAATACAAAACATCCTTTCACGGCGATACAGGTAACCGACAAAGGCCTCGACGAACTGGCTCGGTACGTAGATACCATCCGGTCCATTGTGGGGTACGAGGTGCCGCTGTCAGCCGACCATATGGGGCACTTTGACGTGAATAACTGCATTCGGGTAGCCAGGGCCATGGAGCCTTTCCGATTAGCTTCCCTCGAGGATTTTGTTCCCTGGGAGATGACCGACCAGTTAAAAACGATCACGGAGGCCATCACCACGCCAACCATGACCGGGGAGGATATTTATCTGAAGGAAACGTTTATGAAACTGTGCGATGCACACGCCGTTGACATTGTACAGCCGGACATGGGAAGTGCCGGGGGCATTCTGGAAACCAAGAAGATCGGAGACTATGCCGAGGAAAAAGGCATAGCGATGGGGCTTCATTTTGCCGGTACGCCTATCTGCTTTATGGCCAATGTGCATAGCGCGGCGGCTACGCAAAACGTGCTCGCTTTAGAGGTGCCGAACCAGATTGTAGATAACCCGTGGTGGCCGAAGCTGGTGAAAATGGTGGGCAAAAAACCTTTGTATGAGAACGGCTTCGCTTACGTGCCGGATGATGCCCCAGGCTTAGGCGTTGAACTGGACGATGACGTGGTGAAGGAGCACCTGCACAAAGAAGACCCGAGTTATTTCAGGCCTACGCCTGAGTGGGATGAGCGGCGTTCGCACGACAGGACCTGGAGCTGATTTCCAAAAGAAGGGTTTACCTGTTAAAACTCCTTCCTTTGAATAGTGAACAGAGTGAAGCGTTCACAAGCAGGAAAGAAACAGCTCACTGCATTACGGGTGGAGCGCTATATATACCTCCAGGCTTAGCCAAAGCCTCAACGTTTTGGCTGGTTGTTCAGTAAGTCAGAGCGTAATCTTTAATGCTGGTGAGGAGGGTTCTCAGGCATACATTATATACAATATACAGCGCAACAAAATATATCCTGTGAAAAACAGACAAGTTTGATACGGAACCAGGTGAAACAGCTCGTTTCAGGAACTGAAGCTGCTTGAACAGGCGGAGGTAGTATTCCTTATTATATAACCATTACTGATATAACTATGAACGTAAGACAGATTTCAAAATTCAGCTTCCTTGGCAGCATGCTGCTAATGGCGCTCCAGTTAACAAGCACACCGGTAATAGGCCAGACAGTAAGCCTAGAGAAGAAGTGGGAAACCCCTGCGACCCTGAAAGAGCCGGAATCAGTGCTATATGATCAGGCGAACAACGTGCTTTATGTCTCTAACATCAACAACCCTGCTGCCGGCAAAGATGGGAACGGGTCTGTTGGCCGGGTTTCTCTGACAGGTGATGTGCAGGACGTGGAGTGGGTAGTGGGAGGCATGGATTCCCCCAAAGGCCTGGGCCTGGCCAAAGGCCTTCTCTATGTGGCCGACCTGACGAAGGTGGTTGTGATCGATATAAAATCAGGGAAAGTCGTGCGAACCATAGACGTGGCAGACGCCGGTATGCTGAACGACATCACGGTAGACGATCAGGATGTGGTATATGTGTCTGACTCCGATAAGAAGCGCGTTTACCGGTTAGTAGACAACAAGGCGGAGGTGTGGATGGAAAAAGACCATTTCCAGAAGCCAAACGGCCTGCTGGCGCATCAGGGCAAGTTCTATATGATCGACATGAACGCCGGTATTTTTTATGAGGTGAACAAGGATACCAAGGAACTGCGGAAAATTGCTGACGGCTTGGTTGGCGGAGACGGCATCATTCCGTACGGAGACGATTTCATTATATCGAACTGGAACGGCGAGATAAACTTCGTGTCAGCGGACGGGCAGGTAGAGAAGCTGCTCGACACAAAAGCCGATAAGGTCAACGCGGCCGATATCGAATATATTCCCGCACAGAACTTACTCTTGGTGCCAACATTTTATGCCAATAAGGTGGTGGCCTACAAAGTAAACGGGAAAAAGTAGCACCTGTTCTTTTAAGTTTTAAAGCGAAGGTGGAGCAAGACCAGATCATGCTTTTTCTGGTCGCCCCGGCTTTCCTCAAATACAAATTCTCAAACTATATAACCACCTCGGTGGGCGCCGCGGCCATGCTCCGCTTCGCCCGCCCCGTGTGCTACCAGGGCTTCCCGCAGGCGCTGCTGCCCGGGGAGCTGAAGGACGGCAACCCGCTGGGCATCTGGCGCCGCATCAACGGCCAAATCCAGAAAGACTCACGATAAGCAGGTTGAAATTGGGCTATACACTGCAGTGATACATTCTAACCTACAATATCACCAGGATTCTCTTTAACAGAGCCAGTCCTAACACCTCAGCCCGAACTCTTGATGCTGTAAGAGTCCGGGCTGAGGTGTTTTCCAACACCACGTATTCTTTGGGGCATATAAACCTGTTGCCTTTAAACTGGTTTCGGCACTCATTCCTTACTAAATTATCCGCCCACACCGGTAGTAGTAAACCATATATCGGAAGAAGGCGGAAACTAGTGAGACGGCTCAGTTTTGGCTAAAGACCCCGATTCGGGTACAATTTATCTTCTGTAAAAAATCCTGCTGCATTTTTACAGTATCACCTGCTTTCTTACCTTTAAGGTTCATTTACTGCCTGAACGCTACGCCTGTTTCTTTATGAAAAAGAGCATTCTTTTACTTTCTTCTGTTTTTCTGATTACCGTTCATGCATTCGCCCAGGAGGTGGAGGCACCAGCCCCCATAGTAACTGCCCCTCCGCTGGCGCTTTCCTTTCCGACGCAGCCAGGCTGGAACCAGCTAAAGGAAGGTGAAAAACTGGCGTTTGATGTCAACGCATCCGGGGGTACGGGCAACCAGTTAAGGTATGCGCTGACACAGGGCCGCGTAGAAGGGATCGATTTTGACTCGCTTGGGCATTTCTCCTGGACACCGAGCTATGATTTTGTGGACCGCCTGAGTGGTAACCGGGCCGTGCAGCTCCTTTTCGAAGTCAAGAATGAAAAAGGCGAGAGCGTGAGCCAGGTCGTTGACTTTACGGTGGAGCATGTGAACCGCGCTCCCGTCGTTGGGGAGTTAAAGCCGCTTTACGTGCTGTATAACACCCAGAATACATATACCATCGAATCATCAGTGGTAAAAGACGAGGACAACGACCCGGTTGTGTTTGTCCCGATTATGGAAGCGATGCCGGAAGGGGCAAAACTTTCGGCACAAGGGGAGTTCACCTGGAGACCGTCGCTTACCCAGTTTAAGAGGCTACAGAACAACCCGCTTTTGCTGGAATTTTATGTAGAGGACCAGCCGCACAAAGCCCGCACCAAAGGCGCTTTCCGGATAGAGCCAACGCAGCAGGACCTGCCTCCGAGCATCCAGATGATTCCTTCGCAGAAACGGTTTCAGTACGAGGAGGGGGCAACGGTTAATATCAAATTCCAGCTGTACGACCCGAACGGAGAGAGTGACATCACTTCCTTCAGCTTTCTGTCGGATAACAGAGATTTGCCTGCGGACGCTTTGGTGCGGAACACGCCTTCCCAGTACGAGTTAATCTGGAAGCCGGGCTACGACTTCGTGAAGGACCCGTTAGACTCGCTTGCATTTGATGTGACCTTCGTGGTAATGGACAAGTCGAACAAACGGGAAGAGCGGACGGTGACTTTCTCCATCAAGGATGCTGTGAATGAGGTAGAGAAGGACCAGAAGCTGTACCAGGAGTACCGGGCCCCGCTGGTAAGGGCCTGGGACCTGATAGAGCAGCTGAAAGAGGTGGAAAAAGACCTGAAGCGCAAGTACAAACGGGCAACAAGAGGCAAAAAAGGCCGCTCGCTCACCAACGCATCACTGGGGGCCGTAACGGGCATATCGCCAGTGGTGGTAGAAGAGCCGGCAACGTCAAAAAAGATCACGGCCATTGGGGGCACCATGGTCATGACCATTGGTACGCTGGAGGCAACCGAGGTTATCGGCCGCTCTACCAAAGATCTGATCGACCGGCTGAACTATGTGATTGAGAAGCGGAATGAGCTGCAGACAAAAGGAGACATTTTTGCCCGTAAGTATGCCCTGAAGTCGTCCCGGCGCAAGTCAGAGTTTATGAAAGACGTCGATGATTTTGTGGCTGCGATGAGCCTGAAAGGCCTGGTGGTGCTGGAACTGGACGCAGGCTGGCAAAATAAAAGCAAGCCAACGGACGAGAACATTTCCAAAACATTCAAAGACTTTAGCCCGGAAAGCAAGCAGTAGAAGTGAAGCCGGAAGGCAGCTATTTAATACTTTCTGTCATGCTTGCGGGAGAAGGTAAACAGTACTTATATAAAACAGGAGCCTGCCCAACAAGGCGGGTTTCTGTTTTATATAACCATCCGGCAGCTGTGTGCGCAAGATTTTGTTTCGTGCCGCATCCCCCGGACCAGGAGAAAGAGGAAGGGAAGTTTCATGCTTTCATCCCTGTCTTGTAGAATTGTAGAATGCTCACATAGCAGTTAAGCGCATGTCGAAGAAGTTTGGAGTATTGACTATCCACGGGATGGGCAATCAGAGGCCGGATTACGCCAATGCCCTGCAAAAGAACCTTTACCAGAAGCTGGGTGATGCCATCATAGCAGACCTCTCGTTTAACGCGATCTGGTACCACGGCGATATTCAGGCGCACCAGGACAAGGTGTGGGAGAACATGCGGCACAGCGGCAACCCGTTGGATCAGCAAAGGCTGCGGAAATTCTTTCTCAATTTTCTCAGCGACGCCGCCACCTCAGAGTTCAGGCCGGGCGATGAGGCAAGCTCTTACCAGAACATACAGCGCATTATTCTCCGGCAGCTGAACGCGCTGCACGCAGCACTGGAAGACCAGGATTCGCCGGTGGTGATAATCGCGCACTCGCTGGGTTGCCAGATTATCTCAAATTATATATGGGATGCCCAGAACAGCAAAGGAATATGGCAGGCGCAGCAGCCAACAGCTTTCCAGCAACTGAAGACGGCCCGGCTCCTGCTCACGTCGGGGTGCAATATCCCGCTCTTTGTCTCAGGCCTGGAGAAAATTGTGGCGATTGACAAGCCGAACGACCAGTTCAGATGGTATAACTTTTATGACCGGGATGATATACTGGGCTGGCCGCTAAAGCCCCTGAGCCAGGGTTTTCCGAACGCCTATGATACCCTTGTAACAGAAGACAGGGAGATTAACACAGGCTGGACACCCCTCAGCCACTCCGATTACTGGGAAGACGATAATTTCATAAACCCGGCGGCTGCGCTTATCAGGGAGCTATATGAGAATCTATGAGCCCTTTCAGTTTTATATATCAACAGGTATATGCAGCGCTTTCAGACAGCAAAGGTATGGCTTTGATTTGCCTCCGCCTGCGTTCGCTGGAGCACTGTAGCAGAACCTGTTGCTGCCGGGAAGAGAAAATTTTGCTTAACTTGAGGGAATGCTACAGTCAATCGTAAGAACAGCCCTTCTGTTGTGCTGCACGCTGGTGCACGCTTTTGCCTCCGCGCAAACCGTTTCAGGAAAGCTTTCCGCTGCTTTCAAGACTTTTCAGGACGACCCGCAATTGCACAGCGGCATAGCCTCTCTGTATGTGCTGGATGCTAAAACAGGCGAGGTAGTGTTCGAGAAGAATGGCTTAGTCGGGCTTGCGCCTGCCTCTACGCAAAAAGTGATCACGAGCGCGAGCGCCTATGAACTGCTGGGGAAAGGCTTCCGCTACAAAACAAGTTTTGCCTACGATAAAAAGGAAGGGGAGGCGTCGCTGCTGATACTTCCAGGCGGCGATCCCACGCTCGGCAGTTGGCGCTGGAGCACAACCAAGGAGGAGGTGGCCTTGCGCGAGGTAACGCACGCTGTGAAAAAAACAGGTATAACCTCTTTCAGGAGCGTTACCGTAGACAACGGCGGTTGGGAGGCAGAAGCGATACCGGACGGCTGGATGTGGCAGGACATCGGCAACTACTATGGCGCGGGCCCAGCCAAACTGAACTGGCGGGAAAACCAGTTCGACGTGACGTTGAAATCCGGGAGCAAGATCGGCGACCCGGTTACGATCCAGGGTATCAAACCGGCAATCACGGGCTATCAGCTGCAGTCGGAGCTTACCGCTGCGGCAGCTGGCACAGGCGACCAGGCCTATATATATTTCCCGCTCCAGGCGGCCACCGGCACGATCAGGGGCACCATTCCCGTTAACCAGAAAAGCTTTACAATTTCCGGTGCCATGCCTGATGCTTCTAAGCAGTTTGTCAGCACGTTGCAGGAAAGCCTGGCGCAAGTCGGAATAAAGCTGCCGGAGCAGGCGGCGGTGCATGGCAAGCCGCAGCGCTCCCCGGAAAGTTACACCACGTTTTACACCATCACATCTCCTCCGCTCGACAGCATCGTCTACTGGTTTAACCGGAAAAGCATTAACCTGTACGGGGAAGCCTTGCTGAAAACAATGGCCTATAAAAGCACCGGAACGGGCACAACCGATGCCGGGGTAGACGTGGTGCGGACGTTCTGGAAACAGAAAGGCATACCTGATGCTGAGTTGAATATTGTAGACGGCTCCGGGCTCTCGCCACTCAACCGCGTTACGACCCATGCCCAGGTCAGCGTGCTGCTATATGCCAGAGAGCAACCCTGGTTTGATGGCTTTTATGCTTCTCTCCCGGTGTATAACGGCATGAAACTGAAAAGCGGCACCATTCATGGCGCGAAGGGATTTTGCGGTTACCACAAGGCAAAAGACGGGAAGGAGTATATCGTTTCATTCCTTGTAAACAACTACAATGGCGCTGCGCCTGCGCTCGTGAAAAAAATGTATACCGTTCTGGACGTGCTGAAGTAG
>Ga0210040_10007607_pt1 | contig 13075 bp, 8 predicted proteins | sample CryGeyCG12114_NA_FD_185462 | JGI IMG/M metagenome (GOLD analysis project Ga0210040, IMG submission 185462) | Groundwater microbial communities from aquifer - Crystal Geyser CG19_WC_8/21/14_NA (SPAdes) (version 2) | ecosystem: Environmental > Aquatic > Deep subsurface > Groundwater | place: USA... | reverse complement strand
CGGCAGGTCGAGCACCAGCAGCACGACGCCGATGCTCACCACGCTGAACAAGGCGGTCAGCAGCCCGTCGAGCCCCTCGTCGAACAGCTCCGCGAGGGCCTCGACGTCACTGGTGAGCCGGCTGATCGTCTTGCCCGAGGTGTACCGCTCGTGGAAGGCCAGCGGCAGCTGCTGGACGTGGCCGAACACCCGGCGCCGCAGGGTCAGCAGCACGGCCTGGGCCACCCGGCCCGAGCCGAGCAGGAAGACGTACCGCAGCACGGTGTTGAGCGCGGCGGCCCCGACCATCGCCACGGTGGTCCAGACCAGCGGCCAGGGATCGTCGTCCAGCAGCGCCGGGACGGCGGAGTCGATCCCGACGCCGATCAGGAACGGGCCGGCCAGCCAGGCCACGTTCTGCACGGTGAGGGCCGCCAGCAGCAGCCACAGCGCGCGGCGGTGCGGGCGCAGCAGCTCGCCGAGCAGCCGGCGGGAGCGCCCGCGCAGGAACGAGCTGGCCGAGGCGGTCAGCTGGTCGGTGTCCTCACCGGCGACGCCACGCCAGTCGGCGTGCGCGTCGGGGACCGGTGGCTCGACGTGGCCGTCGGCGGGGCCGCCGGAGGTGGTGGTCACCGCGGAGCCGGTGCCGGGAGTCGTCATCGGACCCCCGCCTCGCTCATCGTCGCCCCGCCGAGCTCGGCCTGGGTCGACCCGGACAGCTCGGACAGCTCGGATTCCGAGGACAGCAGCGCCCGGTAGGCCGGCACCTCGGCGAGCAGGTCGGTGTGCCGTCCGACGGCGGTGATCCGGCCGCCCTCCAGCATCGCCACCCGGTCGGCGAGCAGCACCGTGGAGGCGCGGTGGGCGACGACCAGGGCCGTCGTCCTCGCCAGCACGTCGCGCAGGGCCCGCTCGACGAGGGCCTCGGTGTGCACGTCGAGGGCGGACAGCGGGTCGTCGAGCACCAGCACCGACGGGCGGCCGAGCACCGCCCGGGCCAGTGCCAGCCGCTGCCGCTGGCCGCCGGACAGGGACAGCCCCTGCTCACCGATCCGGGTGGCCAGCCCCCAGGGCAGGTCGTGCACGAACTCGGCCTGGGCCACCCGCAGCGCCTCGGCGACCTCGTCGTCGGTGGCGTCCGGCCGGCCCAGGGCCACGTTCTCCCGGACGCTCATGGAGAACAGCGTGGCGTCCTCGAACGCGGTGGCGACCACGGTGCGCAGCTGGACCAGGGGGAGGTCGCGGACGTCGGCGCCGTCGAGGGTGACCCGCCCGCCGGTCACGTCGAACAGCCGGGCGACCAGCGCGGTCATCGTGGTCTTGCCCGAGCCGGTGGCGCCGACGACGGCGACGGTCTCCCCGGGGGCCACGTCGAGGTCGATGTCGCGCAGCACCGGCTCGCCCGAGCCGGGGAAGCGGAAGGCGACGTGCTCGAACCGAAGCCGGGCCGGGGTGCCGATGTCCGCGGGGCGGGCGCCCGGGGAGTCGGTGACGGTCAGCGGGGCGTCGAGCAGCTCGCCGATCCGGTCGCAGGCGCTCGCCGCCTCCTGGGCCTGGGCGAGCAGGAAGCCCAGGCTCAGGATCGGCCAGAGCAGCACCGTGAACAGCGTGACGAAGCCGACCAGCCCGCCGACGGTCAGCGCTCCGCTGCTCACCGCCAGCGACCCGCCGACCAGGATGACGGCCAGGGTGATCTGCGGGTGGAACTCGAACAGGCACCAGATCAGCGCGAGGGTGCGGACCTTGGTCAGCTCCAGCTCGCGCAGCCGCACCGCCTTGCGGTCGTAGCGGCCGAACACCAGCCCGCTGCGGCCCAGTGACTTCACCACCCGGATGCCCTGCACGGCCTCCTCGACGTCGGTGGCCAGCTCGCCCTGCTCGTCCTGGACCAGCCGGGACTGGGCGTTGTAGGTCTTCTCCAGGCGCAGCCCGAAGAACGTCAGCGGGACGGAGGTGACCAGCACCGCGACGCCCAGCGGCCAGTAGATGAGCACCAGCAGCACGCCGACGACGGCGCAGGTGATCAGGTTGACCACCAGGAACACCGCACCGAACCCGACGAACCGCCGGATCGTGGAGACGTCGGAGGTGGCCCGGGAGAGCAGCTGGCCCGACGACCAGCCCTCGTGGAAGGCGACCGGGAGGCGCTGCAGGCGCTGGTAGAGGGTGTCCCGGAGGTCCCGCTCGACCTGCAGGCTGCTGATGTTCATCGCCCACCGGCGCAGGAAGAACAGCGCCGCCTCGGCGACGCCGAAGCCGAACGCCAGCGCCAGCAGCGGGACCAGCCCGGCCCGGTCGCCGCGGGCGATCGGTCCGTCGACGACGGCCTGGGTGACCAGCGGGATGACCAGCTGGGTCAGCGTGGCCAGCAGCGCGGCCAGGAAGGTCAGCGCCAGCAGCCCGCGGTAGGGACGGGCGAAGGGCCAGAGGCGGGTGAGCGCGGAGAGCCGGCCCCGCTCGGCGTCCGGAGCGGTGGGGTTCTCGGTCATGGCCCCAGCAGGCTATGTCGAGGTACTGACTGTTCCTAACCGTTTACGCCCACAGCAGCACGGAACGGCCTCGCTGCAGGGGCCCGCCACGAGCTCGCGAGTGGTGGGGGCAGAGAGGTCCTTCACCGGTGTCGGCGGACCCCGAAGACGATGTCCTCCCAGGCGGGGATGCGGGCCCGCGGGTCCTCGGCCTCGCCGTCGCCGAGCCGGCCGAGCACCAAGGTGTCCTGGGTGTCGGGGTCGACGTCGTCGTAGGGGCTCACGGAGTGCGCCTGGGGCACGTCGTCCGGGCCGGCGTCGCCGGACAGCAGGACGTCGACCGGGTTGCCGTCGGCGGGGACGACGTTGCGCACGTCGTCGTCCTGCTCGTCGGTCCCGTCGTCGGCCGGCCGGTCCTCGGCGTCCAGCTCCTCGGCATCGGTGAGCCCGGCGCTGTGCAGCACCGCGACCGACCGGCGGGAGATCGGTGCCGCGGGGAGGCCGGCCGGGACGTCCGGGACGACGCGGACCAGCCGGGTGCCCTCGGCGAAGTCCATCGTGGTGGCGTCGATCGGGGTGACGGTCTTGGCCGGGATGTCGTAGCTCCAGCGGGTGGTGCCGGACTTGTGGCCGGCCCGCCACGCAGCGCGCACCTGCCAGGTGCCGTCCTCGGACCGGTGCGCGTCCCAGCGGACGGCGTCCAGGTCGGCGCCCAGCAGCCGCAGCCGCTCGGACATGAACTGCTCCAGCGGCACGCTGGGCGTGCCCTCGGACAGCCGGACGCGCGCATCGCGGGCCTGCTCGGCCACCCGGGCGCGCTCCTGCAGCACCGGGTACGCGAAGCGCATGATCCGCTCCACCCGGGTGCCGGAGGAGTGCGCGACCTGCTCGGGCGTCTCACCGGCCCGGATCCGTGCCTGGATGACCCGCGGCGGCAGGTCGACGCCGGGGGCGGGGGCCACGGCGGGGGTGACGGCGGTGGGCTCGGGTGGCCTGCCGCTCAGCTCGGGGGCCGGGCTGCCGAGGACCGCCCGGAGGCGGTCGTCGACCGGCAGCTCGAAGCGCTCGTCGTCGTCCATCGAGTCGGGCACGTCCGCGGTCAGCACCAGGTGCGTGCCGTCGTCGGAGAGCGCCACGAGGCGCAAGGAGCGCATGGGGCGACCTCCAGCAGGGATGCGGTGCGGGTCCGGGGGAGCGGACCCCCATCACGCTATCCGCGCGCCCGCGGAGGGGTACGGCCGACACGCCCGGTACGGCGCGTCGCCTCGACAGCGGCGAGCGGGACGTCCTCGATGCCGGGTGAGCGTGCGGTCGCAGCCCGCCGTGACAGCCAGCAGGATGGACCCTCCGGCACCGCTGGCCGATCGCGGTCACGTACCGGAAACACCGCGGGGGCAGGGTGGGCCAGACGTCCGGCGCGGCGCAGCGCCGAACTCGACCAGGGAGGGGTGCACGTGTGCGGCATCTCGGGTGAGGTCCGGTTCGACGGCGGGGTCGCCGACATGGCGGCGGTCGCGGCCATGTGCGACCAGCTGCAGCGACGCGGACCGGACGGCTCCGGCGGCTGGGCGGCCGGCCCGGTGGCGCTCGGCCACCGCCGGCTCAAGATCATCGACCTGACCGACGCCGGCGCGCAGCCGATGGTCGACGCCGAGCTCGGGCTGACCATGGTGTTCAACGGGATCATCTACAACTACCAGGAGCTGCGCGCCGAGCTGCAGTCCGCCGGCTACCGCTTCTTCTCCACCTCCGACACCGAGGTGGTCCTCAAGGCCTACCACCGCTGGGGCGCGGCCTGCGTCGAGCGCTTCCTGGGCATGTTCGCCTTCGTGGTGGTCGAGCGGGAGACCGGCCGGGTGGTCATGGGCCGCGACCGGTTCGGGATCAAGCCGCTGTACCTCAGCCGGGGTCCGGGCCGGCTGCGCTTCGCCTCCTCGCTGCCGGCGCTGGTCCGCGCGGGCGGCGTGGACACCAGCATCGACCCGGTCGCACTGCACCACTACATGTCCTTCCACGCCGTCGTCCCCGCGCCCCGGACGATCCTGGCCGGGGTGGGCAAGCTGCCGCCGGCCACGGTGCGCACCTACGCCCCCGACGGCACCGAGTCCGACTGGGAGTACTGGCGCCCGGTGCACGAGCGGCGGTCCGAGCTGGCCGGCCTGCACCCCGTGGAGTGGCAGGAGCGGGTGCTGGAGTCCCTGCGCGTCGCGGTCCGGCGGCGGATGGTCTCCGACGTCCCGGTCGGCGTGCTGCTGTCCGGCGGGCTGGACTCCAGCCTGATCGTCGGACTGCTGGCCGAGGAGGGGCAGCAGGGCCTGGCCACCTTCTCCATCGGCTTCGAGGCGGTGGGGGAGCGCTCCGGCGACGAGTTCGTCTACTCCGACGTCATCGCCGAGACCTTCGGTACGGACCACCACCGGCTGATGGTGCCCACCGCCGACGTGCACGCCGGCCTGGACGGCGCGATCGGGGCGATGAGCGAACCGCAGACCAGCCACGACGCGGTCGCGTTCTACCTGCTGTCCCAGCAGGTCAGCCAGCACGTCAAGGTGGTGCAGAGCGGACAGGGCGCCGACGAGGTGATGGCCGGGTACGACTGGTACCCGCCGCTGGACGGCGTGCCGGCCGAGGACGCCGTCGACGCCTACGCCCGCGTGTTCATCGACCGCCCGCACCGCGAGCTGGCGAGGGTCCTCGCCGACCGGTGGATGACCACCGAGGACGTGAGCCGGGCCTTCGTCGCCGAGCACTTCGCCCGGCCGGGGGCGGACACCACGCTGGACCGGGCCCTGCGGCTGGACTCGACGATCATGCTGGTCGACGACCCGGTCAAGCGGGTGGACAACATGACGATGGCGTGGGGGCTGGAGGCCCGGGTGCCCTTCCTGGACCACGAGTTCGCCGAGCTGGCCGCTGCCGTCCCCCCGGAGCTGAAGCTGTTGCACGGCGGCAAGGGCGTGCTCAAGGACGCCGCCCGCACGGTCGTCCCGGCCGACGTGATCGACCGGCCGAAGGGCTACTTCCCGGTGCCGGCGATCATCGACCTGCAGGGCGAGTACCTGGAGACGGTGCGGGCGGCACTGCACGCACCCGAGGCGCGGGAACGGGGCCTGTTCCGGACCGAGTACGTCGACCGGTTGCTGGCCGAACCGAACGCGCACCGCACCACCCTGGGCTCCAACCAGCTCTGGCAGGTCGGCCTGCTGGAGCTCTGGCTGCAGCGGCACGGCATCCGCTGAGGCACCCCTGACGTCCCCGGACGTCAGGGGCGTGCGCCATCCTGCCGATGCGGTCGGACGACGAGGTCCGGCGGCTATGCCCGTCGCCCTGCCCGTCCGTCCCCGTCGAGGAGGTGACATGACCGACGCGCTCCGCACCGCCGGCCTCTCCACCGAGGTCCGGCTCGCCATCGCCGAGATCGCCGGGGCCTCCGGCGCCTGGTGTCCGACGCTCGCGCCCACCGGGAACCGGGTCGCCTACGTGAGCGACCGCTCCGGGCTGCCCCGGCTGGAGGTCGCGACCCTGGACCAGCAGACGCCGCCGGCGGTGCTGTCCGGCCCGGACGAGGAGGTCGTCTCGGTCGCCTGGTCCCCGGACGGCGACTGGCTGGCCTACCTGGTCAGCCCCGGTGGCTCGATCAACGCCCAGCTGTGGGCCGTGCGCCCGGACGGCACCGAGCGCCACCTGGTCGCCGGCGAGGACCGCCGGACCACCGTCTTCGCCGGGGGCTGGACCGCCGCGCCCGGCCACTACGTCTGCTCCATCGCCCCCGGGGACGGGCCGGGCGCCGACGTCGTCCTGGTCGACGTGGTCAGCGGCGCGCAGCGGACCCTGGCCACCGGCGGCTTCCTCTCGGTCACCGCGGTGGCCGCCGACGAGCGCACCGTGCTGGCCCGCCGGGGGCCGCGCGGGCACCGGCACATCGTGCTGATCGACGTGGCCTCCGGCGTGCAGCGGCGGGTGATCCCGCTCGGCGACCCCGGCGGTGCGTCCTCGGAGGACGGCCGGTTCGCACCCGACGGGCGTGCGGTCTACCTCCGCGCCGGGCTGCCGCCCCGCCCGGGCGTGCCGCGCAGCGACCGGGCCGGCCTGGTCCGCGTCCCGCTGGGCGAGGGGCGGGTACCCGGCCGCGGCGAGGTGGTGGTGTCCCGCCCCGACGCCGACCTGGACGCCTACGCCGTCCGCGCCGACGGGACGGTCCTCTGTGTCTGGAACGTCGACGGGGCCACCGAGCTCGAGGTCCGCGACCTCGCCGACGGCTCGTTGCGGCACGGCGTCCCGCTGCCCCAGCCCGTGCTGCCCGGCTGGTCGCTGTCCGGCGACGGCCGCACCCTGCTCGCCGAGCTGACCGGCCCGCTGTCCCCGCGGTCGCTGTGGCTGGTGCCCCTGGACGGCGACGGCGCGGGCGTGCCGCTGCCCTCGACGCCGCGGCACCCCGACCAGCACCTGCTGGTCACCCCGGAGCGCTGCCGCTACCCGGCGCACGACGGCACCGAGCTGGACGGCTGGCTCTACACCCCGCCGGGGGTGCACGGGCCCAACCGCACGGTCGTCAGCTTCCACGGCGGCCCGGAGGGGCAGGAGCGGGCCGACTTCTCCCCGGTCGCCCAGTCCCTGGTCGCGGCCGGGCTGACGGTCTTCGCGCCGAACGTGCGGGGGTCCGGCGGGCACGGTGCGGCGTTCATGGCCGCCGACGACCTGCACGCCCGGGAGGCGTCGTTCGACGACGTGGTGGCCACCGTGGAGCACCTGGTCGGAGCCGGCATCGCGCTGCCCGGGCAGCTCGGCGCGCACGGCTGGAGCTATGGCGGCTACCTGAGCCTGGTCGCGCTCACCCGCTGGCCGGCCCTGTTCGCGGCCGGAGCGACGCTGGCCGGGATGAGCGACCTGCGGACGTTCTTCGCCGGCACCGAGCCGTGGATGGCCGCGGCCTCGGTGACCGAGTACGGCGACCCGATCGCCGACCGGGAGATGCTGGCCGTGATCTCCCCGATGACGATGCTGCACCGGCTGACCGCCCCGGTGCTGCTGTGCCACGGCGACCGGGACACCAACGTGCCGGTGCTGGAGTCGGTCCAGGCGCACCAGGAGCTGACCGCGCTGGGCGCGACCGCGGAGTTGCTGCTGCTCAGCGGTGAGGGACACACGGTCGTCGGACGGGAGAACCTCTTGGAGCTGTCCGAGCGGGTGGCCGAGTGGTTCGATCGATGGCTGTGACCCCGCGATGAGCAGGAGCCCGGGCGTCTTCGCCCGCTACCCCGGCGCGGCCGGGGACGAGGCCGTCGGCCCGGACGGCGCGCTGCGGCCGGGCTACGAGCCGGTGGCGCGGGTGCTCGACGGGCTGGGCACCGTCGGTCTCACCGCGGTCGTCGGCGCGATCGCCCAGGAGCGCCGGATGCGCGGCGTGGTGTTCGGCAGCTACGTCGACGGCCGGCTGGAGGAGCGCCCGTTCCCGCTGTGCCCGGTGCCGCGGGTCCTCTCTGCCGCGGCCTGGACGCACCTGGCCCGCGGGGTGGAGCAGCGGACCAGGGCGCTCAACGCCTTCCTCGCCGACGTCTACCGCCCGGCCGGCCGGCGCCGCACGGACCCCGACCAGCACCCGGAGGTCGTGCGGGCGGGGATCGTGCCGGAGTGGATCGTCACCGCCAGCCCCGGGCTGCGGCCGGCTGCCGCCGGGCTGGCCGGCCCCGGGCAGCAGCGGATCACCGTCTCCGGCCTGGACCTGCTGCAAGGCCCGGACGGCTGGGTGGTGCTGGAGGACAACCTGCGGGTCCCCTCCGGGATCGGCTACGCGCTGACCAACCGGGAGAGCGGGCGGATCGCGCTGCCCGAGCTCTACGCCGGGGCCGAGGCCGCGGGCCTGGTCGACCCCGCCGAGTCGGTGGCGCTGCTGCGGGCAGCCCTGGGCGACGCGGCCCCGCCCGGCTGCACCGGCGCACCGCAGGTGGCGCTGCTCACCGACGGCCCGCACAACTCCGCGTGGTTCGAGCACCGGCTGCTGGCCTCGGCGATGGACGTGCCGATCGCCACCCCCGACGTCCTGTGGCCGACACCCTCCGGTGGGGTGGCGGTGCAGGTGGACGGCGAGCGCGTCCCGGTCGACGTGCTCTACCGGCGCTTCGACGAGGCCGACCTGGCCGGCCACCTGACGCCCAGCGGCACCCCGGTGGACGTGCTGCTCGGTGCTGCGGTGCGCGCCGGGAAGCTCAGCCTGGGCAACGTCCCGGGCAACGGCGTCGCCGACGACAAGGCCACCTACCGCTACGTGCCGGAGATGATCCAGTTCTACCTGGGCGAGGAGCCGGTGCTGGACGCCGTGCCGACCTGGCTGCTCGCCGAGGACGACGACCTGGCGCAGGTGCGCGACCGGCTGCACGAGCTGGTCGTGAAGCCGGTCGACGGCTACGGCGGCCAGGGCGTGGTGTTCGGCCCGCTGTGCTCCTCGACCGAGCTGGCCGAGCTGCAGGCCGAGGTGCTCGCCGCGCCGCACCGCTTCGTGGCCCAGGAGCCGGTGGACTTCTCCACGGTGCCCACCGTGGTCGACGGCGTGGTGGTGCCGCGGCGGGCAGACCTGCGGGTCTTCGCCGTCGCCGGCACGACCACCCAGGCGCTGCCCGCGCCGCTCACCCGGGTGGCGCTGACCGAGGGTTCGCTGCTGGTCAACTCCAGCCAGGGCGGCGGCAGCAAGGACACCTGGGTGCTGCCCCCCGGCTAGGAGAGCTGGCCGACGACGTGGTCGATGCAGGCGGTGAGCGCGCTGACGTCGTCGGGGTCGATCGCCGGGAACATGCCCACCCGCAGCTGGTTGCGGCCGAGCTTGCGGTAGGGCTCGACGTCCACGACGCCGGAGGCGCGCAGCGTCTTGGCGATCAGCGCGGCGTCGACCGAGTCGGCGAAGTCGATGGTGCCGACGACGAACGAGCGCTGGTCGGGCTCGACCACGAACGGGGTCGTGTACTCGGTCTTCTCCGCCCACCCGTAGAGCCGGCTGGCGGACTCCCGAGTGCGGGCGACCGCGCCGGACAGCCCGCCCAGGCCGAGCATCCACTCGATCTGGTCGGCGAGCAGGAACAGCGTCGCGACGGCGGGGGTGTTGTAGGTCTGGTCCTTGGAGCTGTTGTCCACCGCGATGGACAGGTCCAGGAACCCGGGGATCCACCGGCCGGACGCCTTGATCTCGGCGACCCGGGCGAGCGCCGGGGCCGACATCAGCGCGATCCACAGGCCGCCGTCGCTGGCGAAGGACTTCTGCGGCGCGAAGTAGTAGACGTCGGTCTGTGCCACGTCGACCGGCAGGCCGCCGGCGCCGGAGGTGGCGTCGATGAGCACCAGCGCGTCGTCGTCGATGCCGGTGGGGCGGACGACGGGCGCCATGACGCCGGTCGAGGTCTCGTTGTGCGCCCAGGCGTAGGCGTCGATGCCGGGCTGACCGGTCGGCACGGCGAGCTGCCCGGCGGGTGCCTTCGCGATCACCGGGTCGCCGAGGAACGGGGCCTCGGCCACGCCGGAGGCGAACTTGGCGGAGAACTCCCCGAAGCTGCCGTGCGCGCTGCGCTCCCGGATCAGCCCGATCGTCGCGGCGTCCCAGAACGCCGTCGTCCCGCCGTTGCCCAGCACGACCTGGTAGCCGTCGGGCAGGTCGAACAGCTGGGTGAGCCCCTCGCGGACCCGCTTCACCAGCCCCTTGACCGGTGCCTGGCGGTGCGAGGTGCCCATCACGCCGGCGCCGGCGGTGGCCAGTGCCTGCAGCGCCTCGGGGCGGACCTTCGACGGCCCGCAGCCGAAGCGGCCGTCCTTCGGGAGCAGGTCGGTCGGGATGGTGATGCTCATGCTGTGCGCCTTTCAGGCCGAGGTGGACGCAGAGGTCGAGATGGTGTCCCAGCCCTCGACGTCCTGGGGCTTGCGCGGGTCGGGGCCGACGTAGCGCGCCGAGGGGCGGACCAGTCGGCCCGTCGTCTTCTGCTCCAGGATGTGCGCGCACCAGCCGGCGGTGCGGGCGCAGCTGAACATCGAGGTGAACATGTGGCTGGGCACCTCGGCGAAGTCCAGCACGATCGCGGCCCAGAACTCGACGTTGGTCTCGATCGGCCGGTCGGGACGGCGCTCGCGCAGCTCCTTGAGCGCGGCCTGCTCCAGCGCGCGGGCGGCCTCGAAGCGGGGCGCGCCCAGCTCCTCGGCGGCGCGGCGGAGCACCCGGGCGCGCGGGTCCTCGGCCCGGTAGACCCGGTGCCCGAACCCCATCAGCCGGTCGCCGGAGTCCAGCAGATCCTTGACGTAGGCCTCGGCGTTCCCGGACTGCTCCACGCCGTCGAGCATGTGCAGCACCCGGGACGGCGCCCCGCCGTGCAGCGGGCCGGACATGGCGCCGATCGCCCCGGACAGCGAGGCCGCGACGTCGGCGCCGGTGGAGGCGATCACCCGGGCGGTGAAGGTGGAGGCGTTCATGCCGTGCTCGGCCGCCGAGGTCCAGTAGGCGTCGACCGCGGCGACGTGGCGCGGGTCGGGCTCGCCGCGCCAGCGCACCATGAACCGCTCGACGATGGTCGCGGCCTCGTCGATCCGCTTCTGCGGAACGGCGGGGACGCCGATGCCGCGGGCGGACTGGGCGACGTAGGACAGCGCCATGACCGCGGCCCGGGCCAGCTCCTCGCGCGCCTCCTCCGCGGTGATGTCCAGCAGCGGGCGGTAGCCCCAGATGGGGGTGAGCATCGCCAGCGCGGCCTGCACGTCGACCCGCACGTCACCGGTGTGCACCGGGATGGGGAACGGCTCGGCCGGCGGGAGGCCCGGGCCGAACTTGCCGTCGACCAGCAGCGCCCAGACGTTGCCGAAGGTGACCGTGCCGACCAGGTCCTCGATGTCGACGCCGCGATAGCGCAGCGCGCCGCCGTCCTTGTCGGGCTCCGCGATGGTGGTCTCGAAGGCGATGACGCCTTCCAGGCCCGGGACGAAGTCGTCGGCCATCTCGCATGCTCCTCTGCGCGCGGGTGGGGGCGGACGCCGGATCAGCGCACGACCAGGCCCAACTTAGGGGAACTTCACCCGGCATCCGCACCCGGGCGGCCGGTGGCACCGGCCACCGGGCGGTGCGCGAGGCAACGGTGACAGCATGAGGTGGTGCCCGACCTGATCCGCATGCGCAGGGACTACGACGACTCGGGGTTCGGGGAGGCCGGACTGGCGCCCACCTGGGTCGAGCAGTTCGACCGCTGGTTCGCCGACGCGGTGGCCGCCGAGCTGCCCGAGCCGAACGCGATGGTGGTGGCCACGGCCGACGCCGACGGCGCCCCCGACGCCCGGGTCGTGCTGATGAAGGGCTACGACGCCGACGGCTTCGTGTTCGGCACCAACTACGCCTCCGCCAAGGGCGCACAGCTGGCGGTGAACCCGCGGGCGGCGCTGGTCTTCCCGTGGCACGCCCAGCAGCGCTCGGTCCGGGTGACCGGCACGGTGGAGCGGATCGGCCCGACCGCCTCCGACGGGCTCTGGGACCCGCGCCCGCGCGGCTCCCAGCTGGCCGCCGCCGCGTCGCTGCAGTCGACGGTGGTGGAGTCCCGCGAGGAGCTGGTGGAGCGGGTCCGGGAGCTGGACGCCGTCACCCCGGCCGGCCCGCTGCCGCGGCCGGAGAACTGGGGCGGCTACCGGGTGCTGCCCGAGCGGGTGGAGTTCTGGCAGGGCGGTCACGACCGGCTGCACGACCGGCTGGTCTTCGTGCGCGACGACGAGGAGGGCGGCGGCTGGGTCGTGCAGCGCCTGGCCCCATGAAGACCCCGGACGAGGGCAGGCCCGGCCCGGAGCTGACGCCGGTCGACCCGGTCGAGGCCGGCGGGCCGGTCGAGGAGCCGCAGCCGGTCGGCCGCAAGGGCTGGGCGATCGACACCACGCCGCTGCGCAACCGCGCGTACCGGCGGGTGTTCGGCGGCGTCGCGGTCACCATGCTCGGTCAGCAGATGACGCTGGTCGCCGTCCCGTTCCAGGTGTACGAGCTCACCGGGTCCTCGCTGATGGTGGGGCTGACGTCGGTCGTCGCGCTGGTGCCGCTGGTCGTGTTCGGCCTGCTCGGCGGGGCGATCGCGGACGCGATGGACCGCCGCACGCTGATGGTCATCACCTCCGTCGGGGCGGCGGTGACCAGCGCGCTGCTGGCCGTGCAGGCGCTGCTGCCGGGCGAGGGGAACCTCGCCGTCCTGTGGGTCCTGGCGGCGGCGGTGTCCGGGTTCGCCGCGGTCAACCAGCCGGCCCGCAGCGCGGTGATCCCGGCGATCGTCGGCTCCGACGGCGTGGCCGCGGCCAACGCCCTGGCGATGACGGTGCGGCAGGCCGGGGTCATCGTGGGGCCACTGCTGGCCGGGCTGCTGATCGCGGTCGGGGACCTGTCGATCCTCTACTCGATCGACGCCCTCGGCTTCGTCGCCGCGGTGCTGCTGCTGCGCGGGCTGCCGCCGCTGCCCCCGAGCGGGGTGACCGGCCCGCTGCGGCTGGGCGCCGCGGTCCGTGGGGTGGGGGAGGGGTTCGCGTTCCTGCGCACCCAGCCGGTGCTGCTGATGACCTTCGTCGTCGACATCATCGCGATGCTGTTCGCCTGGCCGCAGGCGGTGTTCCCCGAGCTGTCCCAGACCACCTACGGC
>Ga0210040_10007606_pt1 | contig 13075 bp, 7 predicted proteins | sample CryGeyCG12114_NA_FD_185462 | JGI IMG/M metagenome (GOLD analysis project Ga0210040, IMG submission 185462) | Groundwater microbial communities from aquifer - Crystal Geyser CG19_WC_8/21/14_NA (SPAdes) (version 2) | ecosystem: Environmental > Aquatic > Deep subsurface > Groundwater | place: USA... | reverse complement strand
ATCATGAGATTTGTCATTCGATCTGAGTTTTCATTGAAATTCGTCACATCATTTATTCCTTGCTTTATAGCATTAGTAGGGTAATAAATACTTGTAGATTTACCGGCGTAACTATGTAACAACAGAAAAACGAATGATGGCTTCTGTAAGAGTTAAGCATTCGGCTTTGATGACTTCAGCATGTCTACATACAACACAAGACAATAAATCGCGGTCAATTTGAGCTATTCAGGACATAAATTTTTTTTAAAATGCTTACAACTTTATCTTGCAAACTCCAAATACACGCGGTCAAAACTGCGGCTGCGCTGCACTCTTTGTCTCGCCTGTCAATCGATCCTGCAATGATGCAATGAATGTTTAAAAATTCTCAATCCACGTTAATTTAATGTAGTTTGTTTGTTTGAAATGATCGATTACCATAATGTTCAAAACAAGTCTTGACATGCTCAACAGAATGTTTGTATTGCGAACGTGGGAACTCCCTTTGAATAAGTTTGATAAACCGGGATTCACTTGGGTATCCTCCTTCCAACTGGTATTTTAAAAACACAATTAATTTTCATTCCAAAAGCTCCTCACTAAATACAAATCTCACTTATCTCACTTACACATCCCAAAGCATCCGTGGTACAAAAAGCTAGACACTGCGAATAAAAAACGAACAACATTTTGATTGGAGAAAATTAAATAATACCAATTCTAATAAAAATCATGATTTACATTGGGATGCCGTTTTCCTGCTTCATTCCCATAGGTAGTAGCATCATTGCAACCTTGCAACCGACTTAAAAGTAAATTAGTCGGAGTTAGGGTTCTATTGTGGCATCTAAAAAGCCTCACATTGTCCTAGAAAATGGAAGTCAAAGGGTGACAACAGAATTCAAACTATCCACTATTTTCGAAATAATTCAATTTCCAGCACTAGGGGGAGCACACTCACCACCTACGGGGAAACTTACATTCATTTTGTTCTCACAATAGCAATTGAACTGATTGGGTGAATAAGACGCCGTTGTAGTTTGTATAGTAGGGAATTGTATTTCTTCTTCCGAAGATTTTTCTTCCACACTTTGTGTAGTACTGGCTCCCGAATTTCCGAAAAAGGACAAAAGTTCATCCACAGCTGAAGCTGAAATTTGTGCCGTCGTCAAGACTGGGTTAGTGATAGTCATAGTAGAAGTTACTATCAGAACTAAATTCACAAGTGTCTTCATGTTGATTGCAAGTATAAACAAAGGACTAATCTATTGGAAATTGGAATTATACTTTCAGAATATGGAAGACAACAAAAGACGGATACTCCTGACGGCATGTTATTTATAGTTTTGGGTCAGTGTGATTATGACTGGTGTGCGTGGGATTGACGAATTAGTTGAGTAGTTAATCAGTTAGTTACCGTTTTACAATTGGACGAGTGGGTTGCTTATTTCAATCAGACAAAGTGAGACTGAGAACTCGCAAGTGAATCGTTACAAGGTAACCGAAAGGAAAATCTAAAGTTACTAGTAGTCCAGAAATAGACTCAAGCTATTTGTTATATGGAATACTTTTTTCTTTCATTTGACATGAATTGAATGCACTGACAGAGTCTTCTCACGACCCGTGGGAAACGTAATGCTCCTCGTGTGCATTGGGCAGGCTGTGTGTTGTGTATGGGGAATAATGCCATTTTTCTCAAACCAATTCTTTTTGGCGAAACAATCTTGTTAAGTGCCTTATGCATCGGTATATGCACACTTTACCCCACATAAATATGCCAAAATTTGCTTCACAATATTGTAGAGTGCGAAAAAAAAGGTAGTCAATAGTGGAGTACAGTTGTTCGAGTACACACATATTTCAGACATAAAACATTTTAATATCTTTATTTTAAAATAGAACAGACCAACATGGCTTCTCTAACTTTATGTATTGTAGCGTAATATATATATATTTTGTTCTGAGACAACAGGGATAAAAGTCAAATAATTGTAACTAGCAGTAATTCGTGGTATAGAACACGATTCGGTTAGTTAGTTGTTTGTACGAAACGATCTTACCGGGCTAGATTGCATTGCAAGCGAGTAGTAACTGTACTTGTAAAAAATATATAACTGATTAAAAACAAGCATAATAACAAATATAGCTGTGCGTTCACAGCCTAGAAGAAATAAAAAGAGAACTAAACCCAAGACGAATCAGTAGAAGTTTTCATAATTCTATAGTTATGGTTAGTGGCGAAAGACAAAACTTACGAAACCTGTTTGAATGAATTACTAAACAACCACTGAATGATTAACTAGAACTAGACTTAATTAATTAGCTTCCAGCAGATCACGTTCATTTCCACAACAGCAATCAAAACTTGAAAATTGAAGGGCACCTTAGACTAACTAAACTATTATAGTAGCATATTACAGAGCATGATCAACAGAAACCGTTGTGCTCATAAAGATGAAAGCCAATAACAAGAGAGGAAAACAGTAAAATTCATTGGAATTCATTAATTAAGTTGACAAAAAGGAAATCAATGAGCAGTCATTCTTTATATCAACAACAAAGCTCTCATAGTACATACTTTTCTTACAGATGTAGGAATGCGAATACACCATTACGTTTTCACTTTATTATCTGTATAAATTGTTTTTAGAAGTTAGTTAGTTCTTATCATTCTTCTGCCAAACAAATGGCTGGAACTATAAGCGTATAATTCTTGAACCCTTAGAAATGTCAAATATTAGTTAGACGCTGATTTTTGGAATCAGCTCCACAGCTCCATGAAACCCTCACAACAGTCACAGTCACAGTAACATAACTAACTATAAATAAGTAAGTAACTTACTAAACTAAGGTACACTAATAGTTTTGCTGGAGTTTGAACAACAAATGAATATTGACAAACATATGTTTGTCTAACTGTTATTAGAAATATTAGTCGATTGATTGAATGACATTCTCGTTTATTCCATTATACTGAACCCTGTACAATAATACACGGTACAGGGGCCAATTGAAAAACAATCTGTAACAATATAAATTAACAACAAAAGTCAAATAACTAACTCCTAATGATGCTGTCAGCCCAAAATAGATGAAGATTGTCTAACAACTGCATTGTCTTGGTATAAAATGAACAGGAAAATAAAAGATTTATTTCCCCTAATATTTTGAGTGCACACTCGGCACACGTTAAAAGTAATCATATATTAAAACTTTGGAGATAATAAAAAGAGTTGCTTTCAATGCCTGCAAAAAAAAATATCCAGCTCCAAAACCAGGAGGAAAGATATTCTAGTTAGTTATGTATAAGCACACATGTCACGACATAATAATGAGATGAGCAATATATAGTATTTTACACACATAGTAATAACAGTACTTACTTACGTACTCACATTATTCATAAAATTACCTTTCAAATCCATCTTGATTATAAATACCAACACAAAATATAATATTACAGTCCACATTTAAAGTCATCAGATACATTATATCATCATCATCAGCATACCTAAGTATTCATTTTCTCTGACTTACTAAAAACTGGAGCAATCAAGTAGTATTCCACCGATCAAACTCAATGCCGGAGTCTGGGGAGGAGCCCAGGGCTGGGGGACTCAAGAATTTGGAATGCAAATGCCTTTCAAACTCTAACAATTGGCCCATGAAATTGAAGTTTGGGGAAATGTTGGACTTTTTAGCCCGAATCAAATCATACGCTTCATTCAATGAGAGTCCCAACTTGAACATCAGGTATGCCATAGTGATTGTCACGGAACGAGATATCCCTGCCAAGCAGTGGACAAGCACCCCTTCATTTTTAGAACGTCCTTCATCTGCCAAAAATAATAAATCATTCATTCACACACACTCTTTGGTTCTCAAAACTTTCCAAATCAATCTTGTACAGATTCCTTGAGTAAATACACAAAGCCTACATACTACACACATATGGAATCAATTTCTCAAATTCAAAAGCAGCAGGGAAAAAAGTAAGCAAAAAGCCTTGTACAAAATCACATTACAACTAACTCACCCGTTACTAAGCTCAAAATAGAATTCAACAAAACTTGTGACTTCAACTTCATAGAAATAGCGAACATTAATAAACACTTGATTAGTTTTGAAGCCATACACACAACGCTATTAAGGACTGTTCCTACATTTTGCTCGCGCCATCCATTTTATTTTTTTCCAATTCATCCACTACGCTTTGTGACCAAGTTGAAAAAAATAGAGCAAGTAAAAAAAGCTCATTTCAATACATTAGTAGTACACTATATATTATTTATATAAAATCAATGAAATGGAACATAACTTGCATACATAACCTGTTTCTTTGACAAATGGTTGTACATAAATACTATCAGCTATTCCTCCTACGCATCACTCGCAGGTTACAGTTCTTGTTCTCAACTCTCCCTTGCTTGCTTTCACTACCATCCGTGCTCCCTTATACTATACACAATCTCATCTCTTTCCATGAATGGTTTCCCTCTCGAGACATGTTCATTCTGAGAAAGGCGATTCAGCCACCGACCAATGAATGATTTTAAAAGCTTCAAACTAGAAACTTGTTCCAACTATAGCACACTAGTCAGCCCTTAACAACTATGTATAGCACATACAAGCATTTCTCTTGACAGTTTTATTTTAAGAATCTCCGTCAGTTAACAAATGTAAACAAACCGAAGAGATAGTAGCCAGTGAGCATAAAACTATAATACGCTATAAGGAAGCTGAAAGAAATTCAACCCTTCTTTTTTCTCTTTCTAGTCAGTCTGCTACTTACTTCCTATCTAATAGATACAAGTCGCTTGAAGAGAGGATTGCATAGAATTTTTTATATCATCATCCGCCCACTACTCCTGGTGCTGGAGTTGCACTCACTTCACAATATAATATCAAGTTCACGATTTCAAGTCTACCAGTATAGCAGTTCATGCCCATTCCCCATTACAAGAACATCAGCCCGTACTAGTGAAAGTGGGTAGTGATAGCACTGTGGCTTTCATTCTACTGTTATGTGCAAGGACTTAAGGATCGAGCCAACTGACACCTACACCATACTATTTAGAATCTACAGCCTCACGAGCAATCTCAATATATACAGTGGTAGACTGGTTCGTAACGTTTATACCAATGCACGCCGCCCACACAAATATGACAGTACAGTAGGCAAGCGGGCAATTTACTGGAAATCCACTGCATTACATTAGTTGTTCCATTCAAAAACTTTCTCGGTTCCTAGGATTGTATGGTTAGTTACATGTAGAATTAACTGAATTACAGTATATAGCTGTAGAACCGCAACTCAAATTCATGCAAGTAACATTTTCGTAGACACAAATGTATCTTTATCCTTTAACGTAGCTTTATACTGTACAAAGTCTGAAAATTAATCCTTGAAAATATTTAATTTCGCCTACTTAGTGATGCCAACGGGACGGGACATCCCGAAACTCATAAGATTCAGAATCGAAAGAAAGGTAAAAAAAGTTTTGCATCAAGTATAAAGGCATTTCATCCAAAAGATTTAATAAAACGTTATAGCACATTAGTAAAATCGCTAACTATGATGTAGTTCATAATAGTGAACAGTAACCCGAACTCACTCGGGACGGGATATCCCGGCATCTCTACACCTACTTTCGCTTAATGTAATTTGGAATCTATAGTACAAAAGAAACTTTTATTTCATAACTACAAAAGCGTAATAACCAGCCATTGGAAGCAGTTCTCAAGAATTCTTCATTTCACCTTTGACTCTCTTACACTACACAAGCACATCAATCATGTTATAAAACTTGCTGCTACAGACTAATAAAATAAACCCTATAAAGACACTCTATTTCGAATATAGTCTGCACTTTCTCGCTCTATCGTCTATGGCTTTAATTATCGTTCAACTAACCAACTACTTACTAATTGGAGCATCTATCATAGTCATCGTATCGTGACGACATTTTCAAAGATGTCTAAACTAGGTAGTATGCATAACAAACTATACTTTACTAACTGCAATACAAGCAACTTATAACTTTCCATGCATTGTAAGATTTAAAAAAGTTGCTAATTTCTCCCATTCACTTTCTCCGCCTGACTTTCATTCAACAGAGTATAACCACTGTAAACTGTAGCCAACTGAACTACGCAGCAAAAAAGAAAAAAGCTAGCACAAAAGCTCCCGATTCACACAATGCAGAGACAAGACAGGTCCTATATAACTAATGCATCTGGCACATGCTACCGCTACCAATCACCAACCCCGCTAAGGGGGTAAATAAATAAACTATGTGAGTGAAATGAGGCTGGGATGGATGGAATGGGTAGCTGACTTGCGTGGGAGGTGTTGGTTCCCCGGCGCTCGCTCATAGACTTGCTAAATCGATTTCCACACATTACGAGCGGAAGCGAGTAGTAGTGGAGTAAAAGTATCAGATGCAGGCAGACTTGAGCCAGGGCCAAAAGAACTTAACTTCCATTCACAAAGAAAAGGATGTCAACTAACGCGAGCTTTTTACCAGCCCAGGGAGTAATGAGAGGGAAAGTGGAAACGAGGCAACCAGGCGGGCAAAAACTTTCTTGTCTTCTCCAAAGTACTTAAAAACTCAATCAACCGTCCCATTTAGATGGCTGTATTTTACTCATCGGGTGTAATGATGCAATGCCTGCCTACTTACTTAATGGGATGCCATTAGCCAGACTATCAGCAGCTGAAATATGATTAGTATTTTAAAGAGCAGGTTTTGACATGGGGATCATTATGCAAAAAATGAGCTGTAACTAGCCTTATTGAAAACGAACTAAAACTGGACAGTCAGGAAACTAGACGCAACAAACTTTGAGCAAATGAATGAGCAAGTGAAAGTCTTATAAGACCATGCAGTAATAAGGCTGTACAAATAAGCTGGCGTTGGGTCGTGAAAGCATGAATGGAAAAATCGATACGAGTGAATGAAAGAATGCAACCTTGTTTGGTACAGTTCCAGGGAGCTTTAAGCGCCACCACGGCTAGAAAGTAATTTCCCTGGCTCCTTTGAATGGACTTTGTAACTGTACCAAGTATCAAGAATCTATGAATGGATTACTGGCACCACGCATACTATAGCCTTTCAAATGCTTGATTACAATGTGTTGTTTGTTATATCATGCAATGCACGAAGGGAAATGTAAATACTACCTTATGTAAGTACGGGTGGAAAATATTTTTTGAAAAAAATGTTACCCGATAACCATTAATAATTTGCCCGAAAATTAACATACCGATCTGCTCATTTTTGAGCAAAATTTTTGAGAAATAGGGTAAAATTGCAGTATTTTTTAGTAAATTTGGGCTAAAATACGGTTTATGGTACATTTTTTGTTACTTTGGGCAATTTTTACCCGAAATTTTTAAAAATCTGCCCAAAAGTTGCCCCTACCCAAATATTTTTCCATAACCTGGTTACCGAGTTATGATGGATTTTCCACCCGTGGTAAGTGCAATTATTGAGTCTAAGTTATTTACATTCGAGAAACCGTAATACAAACAAATGTTTTTTTTTTCTTCAGAACAGTTAACAATGACAGAACTTGGAATGTAGTTAGCTCTCAAACCCAGATTTCGTAGTACAGAGAAGGGGGTTGGATACGACCAAAACGAGTGGGTGAGGTTCGTGAATGGTGTTTTTGTTCATTTCTGTTTTCATCATTCATACTCACGTCCTACTATATTTATCATGTGCATGTCTGATGTACCACAAAATTAATCTATCAAAGACAAGGGCATGGAAAATAAATGAATCCGTTTCATTAATTCACAGCTTTTATCCTTGGGATTTGAATTGTGCGTGCACAACTAATAAACAATATTAAAATACCTATGCACATCGGCCTGGCATTTAATCAAAATGAAATTATAATTCAGCCTAAACAGGAAAGAATAGATTAATATTATTTCCTATTTGCAACCAAATTGTGCGGAAATAATTCCTGTCTACATAAGTTCTAGTAGCTAACTAACTTAAATTCCGATTTATTGAGCGCAGTTACTGAGAAAGCCCCTGGGTGGGATGTATTAGTTCAGACAAAGATCTTTGGTAAGAAAGGAAGAGAGAGAGTCCGTTAATTTACAAATGAACTGGCAACAACTCCCACGTGTTCCCACAAGACGCGGTGATACACGTGATGCATTAATACATTCCAGCATTCCCGCTTAATTAAATATACGTTCTAAAGAGCAAGCACGATCTACTAAATGCATTGACAAGGTAGGCAAATTATCCGAATGCAAGCTTGGAATGCACTGCAAATTAATTCCGATGCCCTTTTAGTCCAGTGAATACTATTTGGTGGTTTCAACCGGTTAAAATTAAGTAAAGCAATGCAGTATTGGTTTGAGAGCAAAAAAGGTTGGACTCACCAATGAACTGAATAGCGCTGGGAAAATGAGTCAGCATGGACTGACTCCAGTGGTCTGAGATCGGTATTTTAAAGTACCGAATTGTGTCTTCAAAGTAGTTTGGAAGATCTGGAGTGACATTCAAAATGTGTTGAATATTGTATCGCTCAAGCAAACTCGCATCTGCGCTTGTGGAAGCATTTCCAAGGTAGAGGTGTCCGATGATTTCCACGGGAAAAGCCTGGGGCAACATAAAATACAAGAAATGCTTTTTAGCTACAGCGTATTAATCAAAACCTGTCTTGGCGGGTTGAAGCTGACAGTAAAACACATTTATTATCATCATCATCACAATCCAAATAAAACTTACATCATCAGAATCGAGTCCAACACAAGAATCACACGCTTCCGCATCATCATCAATTCGCAAGGAAGCTAAACTTCCCAGTCCCAGTAAAGGAACTTCACCCACTTCCATGGCATTGGTATCTCTGGAACATGCATGCTTTAGATTCTTAAAATCAATAGAATCCACCCATTCAGGATATAGTTCACGAAAGACGGCCAGACCACCTGAGAGAAATTAGCAAAAATTCATAAGTAAAGAGATTCAAGTTAGCATGTTTTTAATGTTGACTTACCTTTCAAAATAACAACATGACATCCACTCTGCATTAATTTTTTGGCCACAAGATAAACGAGATCAGAAAGCTCAGTTGTTGAAAAGGAGGAACAGTTGGCAGCGTCTCCAGCATTGTTGCCTGTCTTCTCAAATATTGTATCATTGTCAATTTTGTTAGCTGTGTCCACAACGTCCAGACTTGATCCCCGTGGCTGTGTTAAATTGAGAGTTGAACACTCATTCAGGTCTTCGGCAGACTTCAAATACTCACAAGAAGGAACGTACGAGTCATACACTACGAATTTCACTTGAGTATTGGATACTTTGGCCTTTAGTTCCTTAAATTTTTCTAGAATGTCAATCTTCCCTGCAGCAATCCGTCGCATCATGATTGCAGGAAATGAGACATTAATTGCTCCCCGAATATGAAAATCTTGATAATCTGAAGGGCCTTGGCAATCAAGAATTACTAGGTCAGAATGGATTCCAGTCGGTACATCCTCATTTTTCTTTGGTGAGGTGGCTGGAAGGCTTTCAGAATGCCCTAATTTCTCGGTATTCTGATTTCCTTGATTCTGGCTGTTGGCAGTGGTTGACTTGTTTGGTCCATGTTCCATTATTTCCTTCAGCAACTGATCAGCAGTAATCATTTCTGGCATCGGACTATTCGCGTCAACTTGCATGGCGGCTAATTTCCAACAGAGTAGTTGGGTTTTCGTTTTTTAAATCTTGTTATCAGATAACAGCAAATACCTATTGGATTAAAGCAAAATAAAATCAAATTAATTTGATCAAAAACCAACTATGAGATTATTAATTTTTATCGCATCCTTACAATACTTACAAAATCACATCAATGTCGTCAGGAAGAAAAACATTTACTTTTTTCAATACAACAAACGCCTTCAGGATTAAATTGAAACTACTACTTAAACACCGATTAAGAAAAATGATTGACAAGTTGCGGATTTCTTTCTATAATCAAAATAATTTTTTTTCGCACACGTTGGAGTACTTCACACTGAAACAACAATAGTATAATTAAAGTTAACAATTAAACAAACTTATACTAGATAACTAACTACAATTTTGATATTCAAATTTCCCACACAAATAATTTGTTAACCCTTTCTTTATGAATTCATGCTCACTTACCAACTTAATTACTCGATTTGCCATTTAGCATTGTCAAAGAGGGATCCTTATTAGGAGCAAGCTTTCCAAATATTTTTTCCCCCAATTTCAAGTTTCAATTTACATTTTACAGTTTAAACCCTGTTCTTAGCAAATTATGGGGACGTATCTACTCTCAGCTTGTAATGATTTAACAACGTTCAACTTTTAAATACAAGTTCCAAAAAAATTCAAGTAGAAATTAAAGTTTTCCCGTGAGTGAATATTCTACAGCTGAATGGGAAAACAAATAAGCACGCTGTTGCTCCACAATTTTACCCCGACTACTCTGTAGTACGAGAAATTGTTCACTGCCACGGATTTGCTACTCAGCATTCGGATTTACGATCTTTTCCTTCCTCCAATAAGCCATGCATAGTGCGGAAAGGGAGACACAAATGCATTTCATTCAACGCTAGCACTATAAAGTGGTAAGTAAAGTTGCTACTATACTACTTTTGGTTAGGAATTGAATTTTCCACGAAAGTCTACATTGGACTCCAGTACGTGGAATGGTCACAATGAGCGAATTAGGATTTGCAAAATGATGGGCTATAAGGCTACTACTAGCAATCTACAATGTAAGTTGAGTGGACGAAAAAGCCTATTCGGAGGATGAGCAATGTGCAATCATCTTTGTCTAAATAGGGTCTGCCAGTGAAATGTTTTGTTTTCTCACATTAAATGGAAAATTTAAGAGGATTAAGTCTACATAATATATTTGCTTTTAAGAGTCAGCTAGAAAGAAAAATATCAAGTTACTAAACAAAACATGGTAGCGCAAATTGGAAATGTAGTAGTAGCATAAACTCATTGAGTGGGGAAAAAAACTGGTAGAACGAATTTGAAACTGTTGTTAACATGAGCTTCAGAATTTTTGAAAATTTCAATGCAGGGATAACTTCTTATGCTAACAATGTATAAATCGACGTTTAAGCTAGAGGAGTTTTCGTTCGTTCCTCTAGGAAAAAAACCTATTTGCAAGCAAATACTGATTTAAGATTTTTCGAATTTTAATATAATGATATGATAACTTTTTATGCTGGTTTAATGGTTTTAATGTACAACTAAGCTTGCTAGGACACTTGGTTTGTCCTTAACCCCAAAAAGTGTTTCAAGTATTACCGTTTATAAATAAGATGGATTTACAACAACATTTTAAAATCTGAATCTTATCGTTTTTAGTATGTTTAAAAACCAGTAGTAAAGTTTGTTTCTGTTCAAACTCGATCAATCGAAATAATCGAATGAATCCAAACTGACTCAATCGCACAAAGGTGCGAATGCAGCGAAGCCTATGCCCAAACGTTTTTTGTAATTTAAAAAAGTTCAAAAATTAATTTTTGTTTTAATTATTTAACTATTATTAATTAACTGTCTGGAACAATTTATTATTTAATTAATTATATTAGAATTAAAATTGAAATACACTTGTTCGTATATTAATTGAGACTACCAGTGTGTATCAGTAGTTACGTGGGTATGAGAATGTTGTGTTTGCAACTAATTTTTACCGAAAATATTTCTAGAGCTCCTCAGAATTTCAGCTTTCATTTAGTTAGTGTATTTGCAAATTGATTGTAGCAAGTTAATTAGTTTGTTATAAAAAAATTATTAATTTTTGGGTCTCTGACTAAAACTTCAAAGCTTGGGTTTTTCAAATCAGATGTGTGCGAATTTAGTTATATAAGTATGCCTAAGACAGAGGTTTGAGCGAAAATGTGAAGAAGGTGAAAAGAACAAGATTGGATGGATGACTGAATTTAGCAGCCTAACTAAATCTAATCTCAATTCTGCTAACATAAATAATTTACCTAATTAGCCTGTATAAAAAACAAGTTCTTGGTATTACCTAACTCTATATTGCTTACATGTAATTAATGTAATATGACGGATTACATAATAATGCATCATTTCTCGTTATGGACGGAAGTATAAAGTATGCTTTTTTGAAGGTGTTTTCAAAAACTTTTACTGTATGATAGTGCTTGATTCTAGAAGCATGTGACAATAATTGAAAAAAATGTGTCGAAATCGATTCAGCATAATTTGAAATATTGACAATGAAAGAAAAAACCATAGAAAGAATTAGGAAGACTTTGTGTCTATTTTCAAGCAAATTGTTCATGAACACATTTTGGACATGCATTGTCAGTCAAGTTGCCCCAAGGAATTTTTAAATACTGGAATTTTGTAAGAAATAGGCTACTTTTAAAGATATTAGCTAATACAGTATTTGTCTTTGGAAGAAAAAGTTTTACCAAGGTTACAGGAACTTGAAGAAATACGTTAACATTCATGAATCTAAACTACTCAACTACTGCAAGACGAGACTTCAGTATTTATGCTGCATTGAACAGCCTCTAGATCATGCCGTTTGTATAGCAGAAAATTATATGGAATTGCGGTGAATAGTTCGTCGAAAAGTTTTTATAATTATCGTCTTAAAGTTAAATAGGATATCATTACACAGCCATATTAGAGTTGGTCGCAACTTTGTAACTAATTACATAAACTATAGAAACGATCGCTAATTGCACCATCATACGGTTTTGCTATTGAAAGGACTAAATTAATGTCTTTCCTTTCAGGACCATATGTATTTGTGACAACCACATTCGCGGTTGTTACTGACTCGGTGTACCTAGAATTCAGTATCAGTCAGCACAGTCAGCAGTGATATGACACAGAGAAGAAAACTTAGATACGGAAGAATGTTTAACATGCGAATACTTGCTTCATCTAAACATGTTTCAAATAAACGTCATCAGTTATAAAATCTCTGAGCATATGTACATGCCCATTTTAGATGCCTCAAGTGGAGGCCATACGAAGAAATTTTTTACTTTCATTGAACATCTGCGTAACTTCTCCGGTCGTGTTGAACATTTTTCTGTTAATTTAAACAGGTAATT
>Ga0210040_10007605_pt1 | contig 13081 bp, 10 predicted proteins | sample CryGeyCG12114_NA_FD_185462 | JGI IMG/M metagenome (GOLD analysis project Ga0210040, IMG submission 185462) | Groundwater microbial communities from aquifer - Crystal Geyser CG19_WC_8/21/14_NA (SPAdes) (version 2) | ecosystem: Environmental > Aquatic > Deep subsurface > Groundwater | place: USA... | reverse complement strand
GCCTCCATATCGCTCGGCCGCGGCTTGCGGTTGGCCCTGCCGATCGCGACCCTGGGGCGGCGACATGCCCGGGGGCCCGCCGCTCCCGGCCAACAGGGCCCTACTCGCTTCCCGGCACCTGCACCGAATACCGGGCCCAATCCCCGAGCAACTCGTCGATCACCACCGAGCCGACCGCATAGAGGCTCTCGAGCGAGGCGGTCATGCCGGCATAGCCCTCGTTCTCGCGCAGCAGGTACTCGGCCGCGGTGACGCCCGGAGGCGGCATGGTGAAATTGCTGCCCGAGCGCAGCACCATCAGCCGGTCGTAATCGGCGACGCCCAGCGCATCCAGGTAGGTGAGTGCCTGCGCGGTGCCGGTATCCTCCATCGCCGAGGTGACGAACTCGCCCTCCCCGCCGCTCCAATAGGCCACCCACTTGTCGGCCCAGGCGTTCATCACCGCGCCGTGCCAGAAGGTCATGGCGGAAAGCTGCTCGCCCTTGAGCACGAAGGGCGGGCGCTGCGCGTTGGGGTGCTCGGTGTAGCGGGCGCGCTCGGCGGCGATCGAGGGATCGTCGGGCAAGGCCACATCCTTGGTCAGCTCGAAGGCCCAGTCGCGCAAGCGTGGGTTGGCGATGAACACCTCGCCGCTCGGCTCCGGACGGGCCGGGTCCCATGGCCCGCTGGTGTCGAGCGCGAAATAGCCGGTGTCCCACTCGGCCGGCTTCTCGCGCGGGTCGATCTCGTGCGCCAGGTCGCCGTCCACCAGCCAGCTGGCCCAGGCGGCCGAGCCGATCGAGGCATCCTCGGGGTCGATCCCGGCGATGCCCGCCACCAGCCAGTATGCCTGCCTGAGGTCGAAACGCGGGTCGAGCCCTACCGCCATCACCGCGGCGGTGGACTTGGCCGTGCCCACGCCCGTCACCATGCCCAGCACCTGGGCCTCGGGGTTGTAATGCAGGCTGTGGAAACCCTGCGGAAACGGGATCGTTACGTCGAGCGCCTGGCGTTCGCGCCACAGCTGGAACTCGCCCGGCGCGTCGCCGGTGTCCGCGCCGATTTCGAACATCGAGACGATCACCACCCGCACCGGCAGCGGCGCGGCGCAGGGGCCCACTGGCGCGCACAGCTCGAGCGCGGGGGCCTCCTGCGCGGTCGCGGGTTGCGCGATCAGCGCTGCGGCGAGCAGCGCGGCGGTGGACAAGATCTTGCGTAGCATCATTCTACCCCATGCCTTGCGGCAGCCCCTGGAGTAAGGGCGGCCGCCGATTGCCGAGCCAGGCGTGTCAGCTCAGAAGTTGTAGATCACCGATGCCTGGAAGCTGCGGGGCAGCTCGGGAAGCACTATGGTGCTGCCGAACAGCTCGGTGAAGTTGGCGCGGTAATACTCCGCGTCGGTGGCGTTCTTCACCACCACGCGGAACAGCCAATCGTCCAGCTCGTAGGAGGCCGAAATGTCGACCAGTTCGTAGGAAGGCAGCGTAACCACCTGAGATTGGCCGGAAAACACCTCGTCCACCACCACCAGGCTGCCGCTCAGCGCCAGGCCGAAATCGAACTCGTAGGTGCCGGTGAAGGAGAACAGGTTTTCGGGGATGCCCGCGCGCCGGGCATCCTCCTTGTCCGCGATCGGCACCAGGCCGATGGGCTGGCCGCCCAGGTACAGCGCCGGGTCGGACACGTTCACGAGATCCTCGACGCCGAAGAAGCTGAACAGCGATCCATCGGTAATGCCGGTGAGGTTGTAGACATTGGTCTTGGTGTAGGCGGCGGTCAGCAGCAGGTCTTCGGTGACGGACCAGCGCAACTCGGCCTCGAAGCCCTCGGTCTGCACCGCCTGGTTCACGGTGATCGACTGCGCGTTGTAGTCGATGCGTTCCTGGTCGTAGATCGAGAGTGCCGCGTAGAGCCGGTCGTCGAGGAAGGAGCCCTTGATGCCGTATTCGAAGAGCGTGGAGCCGCTGAACCAGGTCTCCGCGGCAAGGTTGCCGACCGAGATCTCCGCGCCCTGCCCCGCCACCACCGTCGATTGCTCGGCATAGGTCATGTAAGGGATGAGGCCATAGGGCAGCTCGAAGGAGGCGCTCGCCGAATAGGAGAAGCCGCTCTCATTGTCGCTCGCCTCGGCCGCGGCGCCGCTTTCGGTGATGCCGGCGGGCGTCATCGAATAGGCATCGATGGAGTCCCAGCGGCCGCCGGCGATGATGTTCAGCCCGAAGTCGAAGTCGAGGTCCACCAGGCCGGCGATGGCGTAGTTGGTGTAATCGCCGATATAATATTCGGCGTAGTTGCAATTGCACTCGGTGGAAAGCAGCCGGTCGGAGCGCGCATCGTAGCCGACGGTCAGGTCCACCCGGTGGAAGTACTCGTAGTTGAAGTCGTCGCCGTGCTTGAAGTCTGTGTGGCGGATGGAGGGCGAGACCTGCAGGGAGAAGTCGCCCACATTGGTCTCGAACGTCTTGGAGACAACAATCTTGTCCTCGACCACCCACGAATCGTGGAATTGCGCGAAGCCGTAGGAACTCTCGTTGAGGTTGTCATAGCCGTCGAAGAACAGCTGGTTCTTGATCTCGAGCCCATCCGCATTCTCCCAGATGAAGTCGAAATAGAGCACCAGCGAATCGTTCTCGAGCTTGTCGTCCTCGCCCGTCAGCGTGTTGCGGCGGCTGAGCTGGGCGGTGCCCACATTGGTGAGGTTCAGCGCGTTGTTGGGGCTGGAGGTGAAGCAGGCATCGGTGATGGAGGCGGCGAATACGCCTCCGCCGCAAGCGAAGCCGCCGAAGATGGAGAGGCCGCCCGGCACCGCGGCGTTGATCTCCGGCTGGGAGATCTCGCCGTCGCCATCGGTATCGAGCGGCTGGGCCTGGCCGGTGATGTAGGTATGGTCGTCCACCAGGGCCTGCGTCAGGCGGTTCCAGCCACCGTTCTGCTGGCCCGAATATTTCTGGTACATGCCGCCGAACTCGACGCGGCCATAGGCGCTCACATCTGCGTCGAAGGAGGCCTGGAGCACCGTGTTGCTGGTGTCCATGTTGCGGTAGTAGCTGCCGGAATCCTCGACCTCCGCGTAGAGCGCGAAGCCGAACTCGTTGTCGCCCAGCGAGGCCGGGCCGATGACGGAGGCCGACAGGTTCGCCTTGTCCCAGCTGCCGCCGGTCAAGCGCACCTGGCCCTCCACGTCGCGCAGCAGCTTGCCGGCCACGCGCGCGGACTTGGGCACGAAGTTCATATAGCCGCCGGTCTTGGACGGGCCGTAGACGGGCGAGGCGGGGCCGCGCACGATGTCGATGCGGTCGGAGGCGGCGATCGGCGTGGGATAGTTGCCGGGGTTGTCGAGGCGACGCACGCCGCGGAAGTAGACCTCGCCGGGAGTGCCGCGAATGTCGAGCGCGCCGCCGACGCCGAAGAAGCTGTTGGTGAAGGTGCCGGGCGCCTGCGCCACCAGGCCATAGATATCGGTGATGCCGAAGCGTTCGATCTGCTCTTCCGAGATTGTCGAAGCGGAGCGCGGGGTCTCGATGATGGTGCGGTCGAAGCCGAAGATTGAGCCGACGTCTTCGAGCGGAAGCGCGTCGAGGCTGCCGGTCACGACGATGGTATCCTCCTCGGCAGCGGCGGTCTCGTCCTGCGCCAGCGCGGCAGCGGGAAAGAGCGCCACCAGCACCAGGGCGGTGGAAGCGGCCAAGGCGGCGCGGCCGGAGCGGGCGGGCAAAGTGCGGGCATGGCGTGCGAATGCGGCGCTGACGTTCTGAGACACTGGTAACTGACCCCCCCTGTTCGATCCGAAACCCGGCAGGTCCTCTCCCCGCGACTTCTGTTGTCGTCCGCGTATGCCGCCGCTCGCTGTCCAGGATTGCCGATGAAGGCGCCCTGCCCGTCCTCCCGCGCGGACCGGCGCCCCCTCATGAGCATCCGGAAACCAGCGCCTGGAAGCGGCCCTTCAATTCATAAAGCGATTAGGGAACTTGGCAATGTTCGCAATTGCGGTAGATCATGCAGCCGATTGCGATTAGCGCAGCGCTGGAACCGGTGTTTTCCCGGGCGTCGGCTGGCTGGCGAAGCAGCGGCCGCTCCGGGCTCTCCACGAGGCTGCGAAGGGACGATCTGCGATGAGGACAACGCTCGGAGCCGCCACGCTCGCGCTGCTGGCTCTGGGAGGTTGCGCGCATGTTCCGGCGCAGGATCTGCCTCCCTCGCTCACACTGACCGCCCCGGCAGGCACGATCGTGCAGCTCGACGCCACCCCGCGCATCGGCGTGGCGACCGCCTTCGCGCCCGAACTGGCGGCGTTGCTGCCATCGCTGCAGGAGCGCCGCGAGCACGTGATCAACGGCCGCCCGTTCTACACCGGCACGCTGGCCGGCAAGCCGGTGGTGCTGTTCGAAACGGGCGTGAGCATCGTCAACGCCACCATGAGCACGCAGGTGCTGTTCGATCGCTTCAACGTCACCACCATCGTGGTGAGCGGCATCGCCGGGGGCGTGGACCCCGAGCTGTCGATCGGCGATGTCACCGTGCCCGACCAGTGGGCGCAGTACAACGAGATGGTCTACATGCGCGAGCTCGGCGAGGGCCGCTTCGCCACCTACGAAGGCTATACCGACGAGTTCGCGCCCTTCGACTTCATGCGTCCCAACGGCGTGCGCATCCTCAGCGCAGCAGAGCCCAACCCCAGCCGCCAGTTCTGGTTCGCCGCCGATCCGCAGCTCATGGCCACCGCCCGCCAGGCCGCGGCGGAGGTTGAGCTGCAACGCTGCGCGCCCAGCGGCCAGTGCCTGGAGCATGCGCCCGAGCTGGTCCTCGGCGGCAACGGGGTGACCGGCTCCGTCTTTCTCGATAATGCCCGCTTTCGCGACTACCTCACCGCCACCTTCGATGCCAGGGTGGTGGAGATGGAGACCTCGGCCATCGCCATGGTCGCCTATGCCAATGCGGTGCCGTTCATCGCCTTCCGCAGCCTCTCGGACCTCGCGGGCGGTGGCGGCGGCGACGCGAACGAGATGGAGACCTTCATGGATATCGCCGCCCTGAATGCCGCAGCGGTGGTCATGGCCTTCCTCGAGCGCTACGAGATGCCGCAAGCTTCCCCCGACCCTGCTTTGGCGCCGCGCTGAGACCTCGCTTGCCCACCGGCCTTGCCGACATCCCCGCCCTCCTCGACCAGCTCGAGGCGATCCACGCGACCTCCGCGGGCAATCTGCGCGACGCCCTGCGCGCCTTCGCCGAGAGCGGCACCCTGCCCGATCCAGAGGCGCGGGCCGCCGGCAGCTTCGCCTATCCCGAGCTGCGCATCTCCTATGCCGGGGCGGCGCACGGCGAGCGGCGGATCGAGCCCACCATCGACCGGGCCTTCGCGCGGCTCAAGCAGCCGGGCGTCTATGCCTCTTCGATCGCCGCGCCGGTACTGTTCCGCTCCTATCTGGCCGAGCAGCTCGAGCACATCGTGCGCGACTACCGGGTGGAAGTGACCGTCCGCCGTTCGCGCGACGAGATCCCCTTCCCCTACGAGCTGGACGGCAGCGGCATCGACCTGACCGGCATCGCGAGCGCCGAGCTGTCGCGCCACTTCCCCTCGCCCGAGCTGGTGCGCATCGGCGACGAGCTGGCGGACGGTACCTGGCTGCCCACTTTGCAGGACACCCGGCCGCTGGCGCTGTTCGATGCCCCGCGCACCGATTTCAGCCTGGCGCGCCTGCGCCACTATACCGGCACGCCGGCCGCGCATTTCCAGCGCTACGTGCTGTTCACCAATTACATCCGCTATGTGGACGAGTTCGTCGCCTGGGCCGTCTCCACGCTGCGGACGGGAGAGACGGAGTTCACCGGGCTCTCGGTGCCCGGCGTCACCCTGGGGCGTGACGACCTGGAGGGCGCGGAGGAGCGGATCACGGGCGGCTCGTGGCGGCGGCACCAGATGCCCGCCTACCACCTCATGGCCGGCGAGCGCCGCGGCATTACGCTGGTGAACATCGGCGTGGGGCCCTCCAACGCCAAGACCATCTGCGACCACGTGGCCGTGCTGCGGCCCGAGGTGTGGCTGATGATCGGCCATTGCGGCGGCCTGCGCCCCAGCCAGGCGATCGGCGACTACGTCCTCGCCCATGCCTATCTGCGCGACGACAACGTGCTCAACCCCATGCTGCCGCCCGAGATTCCCATCCCGCCCATCGCCGAGGTGCAGACCGCGCTGTTCCAGGCCGCGCTGCAGGTGACCGGGGAGAGCGAGGGGCAGCTCAAGCAACGCCTGCGCACCGGCACGGTGGTCACCACCGACGATCGCAATTGGGAGCTGCACTACACCCGCTCCGCCCAGCGCTTCAACCAGAGCCGGGCGGTGGCGATCGACATGGAATCGGCCACTGTCGCGGCGCAGGGCTACCGCTTCCGCGTGCCCTACGGCACCTTGCTGTGCGTCTCCGACAAGCCGCTCCACGGCGAGATCAAGCTGCCGGGCCAGGCCAACGCCTTCTACGAGCGCTCCGTAGCGCAGCACCTGCGGATCGGCATCGAAACGCTCGCCATCCTGGGTGAACAGGGCGACAGCCTGCACAGCCGCAAGCTGCGCAGCTTCGACGAGCCGCCCTTGCGCTAGCGGCCTTAGCCGCTTGGCGCCGGCTCATCCTTGTGGGATGCGCGCGGCATGAACCGGCACTTCCCCACCCCGACGGCACTCGCGGCCGCGATCTTCCTCGCCGCCCCGGGCACGCTGATGGCGCAGGCGCCCGAGGAGCCCCCCAGCGCAGAGCGTATCTTCGTGACCGCAACCGCCTCGCCGGCGCAGATCGAGACCATCGGCAGCGCACTCACCGTCATAGACGGCGCGGCGATCGAGCGCAGCCGCGCCGCCTACCTGCACGATTTGCTGCGCGGGCTGCCGGGCCTGGCGGTGGTCCAGACCGGTTCCTTCGGCTCGCCCGCACAGGTCCGCATTCGCGGCGCCGAGGGCAACCACACGCTGGTGCTGGTGAATGGCATCGAGGTGTCCTCCATCGGCCAAAGCGAGTTCGACTTCGGCACGCTGCTGGCCGCCAGCATCGACCGGGTGGAGGTGCTGCGCGGTCCGCAAAGCGGGCTCTACGGTTCGAACGCGCTGGGCGGGGTCATCAACGTCATCACCCGCGGCGGCGAGGGCCCGCTGCTCGATGCGGCGATCGAGGCGGGCAGCTACGAGACGATCATGGCACGCGGCGCGATGACGCTGGGGGATCGCGAGCGCTTCCTCGCCGCAAGCGGCGTGCTGCGCTCCACCGGCGGCTTTTCCTCGGCGCGGGCCGGCGACGAGCCGGACGGCGACCGCAATCTCACCGCGTACCTGCGCGGCGGCACCCCAATCGGCCCCGCCCTGCGGCTCGACGGTTCGTTGCGATTGGTCGACCGGCACGGCGAGGCCGACGCCTTCGATTTCTCCGGCGGGCCACAGCAGGGCCTGCCGATCGACGACGACAGCTTCTCGGACACGCAGGAGCTGTCGGGCGGCCTCGCACTCCGCATCGCACCGACCGAGGCGGTGAGCGCGCTGCTTTCCGCCGCTTACAACCGGTTCGAAATGGCGGGCGGCAATGGCGATGTCGGCGCCTACGGCAATACGGGCGACCGGCTGAAGGTCGGCGGCCGCCTTTCGCTCTCGTTCACGACCGGCGGCCTTCGCCATGCCCTCACCGCCTTCACCGATTACGAGCGGGAGGAATACCGCAATACCTTTCCCACCAGCCCCGACCAGGCGGCCGAGCAGGCGCGCGAGATCCTGGGCCTGGGCGCCGAATACCGGCTCGACCTGTTCGACACGCTGTTCCTAAAGGCAGCGCTGCGGCATGACGAGAACAGCCGCTTCCAGGATGCCACCACCTACGGCCTCACCGCCTCCTGGGTGATCGGCGGCGGCGGTACGCGGCTGCACGCGAGCTACGGCAAGGGGGTGACCAACCCCACCTTCACCGAGCAGTTCGGCTTCTTCCCGGGCCAGTTCATCGGCAACCCTGACCTGCTGCCCGAGCACGCCACCGGCTTCGACATCGGGCTGGAGCAGCGGCTTGGCACTGCGGTGCTGCTCGATGTCACTTACTTCTCCTCCACGCTGGAGGACGAGATCGTCGACCGCTTCCCCACGGTGGTGAACGATGTCGGCCGCAGCGAGCGCGAGGGGGTGGAGCTGGCGGCCCGGCTGGACCTCGGCGCGATCGACCTTGGTGCCGCCTACACCTACCTCGCCGCCTCGGACCCGGACGGCACGCCCGAGGTGCAGCGGCCCGAGCACCAGGCCAGCCTGGATGCCGCCGCCGCCTTTGGCCCCCAGCGGCGCGGCACGGTGAGCCTCGGCGCCTTCTACAATGGCGGCATGGTCGACAACGACTTCCGCAACTACTTCACCAACGGCTTTGTCGCCGAGAAGACGCGGCTTGCCGGCCATCTGGTGGCGCGGCTCGCGGGATCGTACCGCATCGGCCAGCGGCTCGAGCTGTTCGGCCGCGTGGAGAACCTGTTCGACGAGGAGTACGAGGAGGTCATCGGCTACGGCACGCCGGGCCTCTCGGCCTATGGTGGACTTCGGGTGACCATCCCCTAAGGTCCGCACCAGCGATGAAGCTGGCGCAGCGGATCACCACAACCGGCGCACGGGCGGGCGCGGCGCGGCCAAGGCGCTGGCTGCCGGGAGCGGCCGCGCTGCTCGCCCTCGCGCTGCTGGCGGGCGATGCCACTGCCGAGCCCTCGCCCCGCCCGGCCGCCGCGCAGCCGGACACGGCGCCGCAGCGCATCGTCTCGCTCAACCTGTGCACCGACCAGCTGCTGATGCAGCTGGTCGAGCCCGGCCGCATTCGCGCTGTCAGCTATCTCGCCCGCGACCCGCGCAGCTCGGCGCTGTTCGAGGAGGCGCGCAACCTGCCCGCCACCTCGGGGGTCGCCGAGGAGGTGATCGCGCTCAAGCCCGATCTGGTGCTCGCCGGCACCTTCAGCACGCGGGCGACAGTCGCCATCCTGCGCCAGCTGGGCTACCGCGTCGTCGAGTTCGAGCCGGAGTACGGCTTTGCCGGGATCATCGCCAACATCCGCGCGATGGCCGCGGCCGTGGGCGAGCGCGCGCGCGGCGAGGCGATGGTGCGCCGGATCGAGGCCGAACTCGCGCGCCTTCCCGCCCCGCCCGCCTCCCGCCCGATCTTCGCCAATTACGCGGCAAACGGCTACACCTCGGGGAATGGCGCGCTGGTCACCGAAATCGCCAACCTGGCCGGCTTCGAGACGCTGGGGCAGCGGCTGGGCCTTGCCGGGACGCAGCCGGTCAACCTCGAGCAGATGCTGACCGAGCGGCCCGACCTGATCGACATCGGCGAGGATTACGGCGCCCCCGCGCTCGCCACCGAGCTGTTCCGTCACCCCGCGCTGCGACGGCTGCTGCGCGAGCAGACGAGCATCGAACTCGACCCGCGCCATACCGCCTGCGGCTCGCCGCTGACGCTGCACGCGGTGCGCGCGCTGCTCGCCGCGCGGCGGAGGCTCGATTGAGCGCGCGCACAAGGCTGCACCCGCCGGCGCTTGCGGTGGCGTTGGTCGCGCTGGTGGCGCTCGCCTTCCTCCTCTCGCTCTCGATCGGACCTTCCGCGGCAGGCCTTGGCGCCTTGTTCGGCCAGTTGACCGGCGGCGAGGCGGATACCGCCATTCTCATCATGCGCGAGATCCGCCTGCCGCGCGCACTGCTGGCACTGCTGATCGGCGCCGCGCTCGGCACCTCGGGCGCGGCGTTGCAGGGCTTCCTGCGCAACCCGCTCGCCGAGCCGGGGGTGATCGGCGTTTCCGCCTTTGCGGCGCTCGGCGCGGTGATCGCGCTCTACAGCGGACTTTCCGCGCTCGTGCCGATCGCGCTGCCGGCCTGCGCCATCGGCGGCGCGCTCCTCGCGGTGCTCATCCTGCAAGTGCTGAGCGGGGGCGCATCGACGCTGACGCTGATCCTCGCGGGCGTGGCGCTCAGCAGCCTGGCGGGCGCGCTCACCTCGCTGGCGCTCAACCTCTCGCCCAATCCCTTCGCGGTGCAGGAGATCGTGTTCTGGATGCTCGGCTCGGTGACCGACCGCTCGATGACGCACGTCTTCCTCGCCGCGCCGTTCATCCTGGTGGGGCTGGCTTTGCTGCTCGCGAGCGCACGCTCGCTCGAGGCGCTCACGCTGGGTGAAGAGGCGGCGACGACCCTTGGCGTTGACCTCGCCCGCACCCGCCTGCTCATCGTGCTGGGCACCGCGCTCAGCGTGGGCGCGGCGACGGCGGTGAGCGGGGTGATCGGCTTCATCGGCCTCGTCGTCCCGCATCTGCTGCGCCCGCTGGTGGGGCACCGCCCCGCGGCGCTGCTGCCGGTCAGCGCGCTGGGCGGAGCCTTGCTGCTGCTCGCCGCTGACATCGCGGTGCGGCTCGTCACGCCCGGCACCGAGCTCAAGCTGGGCGTCCTCACTGCGCTGGTGGGCGCGCCGTTCTTCCTGTGGCTGGTGGTCTCCTCGCGCAGCGGGCGCGGCGCTTGAGGCTGGAGGCGCGCGCCATCACCGTGCGGGCCGCGGGCCGCGCGATCGTGGAGGAGGCGAGCCTCACGCTGGTTCCGGGCGAGTTCGTCGGCCTGCTCGGACCCAATGGCGCGGGCAAGTCAACGCTGCTGCGCGCGCTCGCCGGCATCCTGCCGCACGAGGGCGAGGTCTTGCTGGGCGAGGAGGCCGCGCGCCGGCTCTCCTCGCGCCAGCGTGCGCGTGCCCTCGCCTATTTGCCGCAGGAGCGCCTGGTGGAATGGGACATCACCGTGCGCGAGGTGGTCGCGCTCGGCCGGCACCCGTTCCAGCGCCGCTTCGCCCAGCTTACGCCTGAGGACCAAGCCGCGATCGGCGCGGCGCTCGAGGACGTGGACGCGCACCACCTCGCCACCCGGCCGGCGCGAGTGCTGTCGGGCGGCGAAAAGGCGCGCGTGCTGCTGGCGCGCGCGCTGGCCGTGGGCGCGCCGCTGCTTCTGGCGGACGAGCCGATGGCAGGGCTCGACCCCTTCCACCAGCTGCACGTGATGGAGATCCTGCGCGCCCGCGCCCATGCCGGCACCGGCGTACTGACCGTGCTCCACGACATGACGCTGGCCGCCCGCTTCCTCGACCGGGTCGTGGTGATGAATTGCGGCCACATCGTGCGCAGCGGGCCCCCTGCCGAAGTGCTCGACGCCGCCCTGCTGGAGGATGTCTACGCCGTCACCCCGCTCATCGGCGAACACCGGGGGAGCCGCTGGCTGCTGCCCTGGAGCCGGACGAGCCGGCGGCCCTCGCAGGACTGATTGCGGCGGCCGCGCGGCTCAGGCGAGCACCTTCTCCATCCGCACCATCGGCACGCCGCTATCGCTGACCTGCGCCACGGGCACGTAGCCGCAGGCCTCGTAGAGCGGGATGCCGCCCATCGTCGCGGTCAGCGCGACGCGGGTGAAGCCCTCGGCCCGCGCCGCCGCCTCGCCCGCGTCCAGCACCATCCGCCCGATGCCGCGGCGGGTGAAACCAGGATGGGTGTACATCGCCCGGATGCGCGCGGGCTCGGTCGCCCGGTCGAGCAGGCGCGGATCGCGGCCGGCAGTGGTGTCGCCGCCATATTCGGTTGCCCGCCGGCTCCAGCCGCCGCAGCCGACGGGGCCGCCACCGGCTCCATCGGCCTGCTCGACCATGAAATAGGTGCCGTCCGCGATCAGCTGGGTGTCGAGCGCCATGAACCGGTGGCTCGCCGCCACCTGTTCCGGCGCCAGCAGCGGCGCGAGCAGCGTGTCGGTCGCCAGGCGGATGAGCTGCACCAGCGCGGCGGAATCCTCCATCCGCGCCGGCCGCAGCCGGAAACCGGCCTCGTCCACTGGCCGCCCCTTACTTGGCGGCAATCACCTCGAGTTCGACCAGGAATTGCGGGCCCACCAGCGCCGCCACCTGGAAGGTGGAGCGCGCCACGGTGTTGGGGTTCTCCGCGCTGCCGAAGAACTCGGCGAAGCCCGCGTTGAACCCGGCAAAGTCCATCCGGCCGCCCATCGCCGGATCGCCGGCGACGAAGGCGGTCATCTTGATGACGTCGGACATCGCATAGCCTTGCGCTGCGAGGACGGCCTCGATGTTCTTCAGCGTGCTCACGGTCTGCGCCTTGGTATCACCGTAATCGGCCGCGGTGACTTGCTCGGGCGGCTTGCCCTGGGTCGCGGCGGGGTCGATCGGCGAGGCAAGCTGGCCCGACAGGAACAGCAGCTCCGCTCCGGGACGCACGGTGACCGCCTGGAGAATTCGGCCCGGCGGAGTGTTGGCGTGCCGCTCGACGAGCGGAGCCTGTGTACCGGCGGCGTCCTGCGCCAGAGCGGAGCCGGGTGCCAGGGCCAGGGCCAGGGCCAGGGCCAGGGCGAGTGGTGCGATGAAACGCGACATCTGTAATCTCCTCGAAGATCGGCCGGCAGGTGCCGGCGGACCATGGTGATTGGGTTAGGTGGACCCGCGCGTTGCCAAACCCACGCGGGCCCCTAAGCGACTCAGAAGCTCACCCCGCCGCGGACGTACCAGAACCCGCCATTGAAGCCGAAGGGCGAGAAGTCCGGATAGACGTTCCCGGAGAACAGGCCACCGGTGGAGGGGTACACGCCGCCACGCAGGTCGCTGTCCGGGTAATTGTCGAAGATGTTCTGCCCACCGACCGAGAGCGTGAAGTTCTCGCCGATCGAGTAGCTCACCTCCAGGTCGAACACGACCTCGTCGCCGAACTCCTGTGTAAGCCCGCCGTCCTGCCCGGCGAAGCTGCCATAGTAATTGGCCCGGGCAAGCACCGAAAGCGCGTCCAGGGTCCAGGTCTCGGTGAGGATCACGCGATATTCGGGCAGGATGTTCTCGATGTTGAACACGCGCTCGTCGCCGATCACGTCCGCGTCGCGGTCGGTCACCTTGGTCGTGTTGTAATTGAAGCCGAGCGTGGTGTTGAAACTGCCCGCGCTCTCGGTGCGCAAGGCGTAGCTGCCCACGATGTCGAGCCCCTGGGTGCGGGTGTCGAACGCATTGGTGAGGTAGCGCACCTCGCCCAGCGAGAGGTAGTTGGCGACGCCCAGCTGGCGCAACGCCTCCCGGTCCGCTGCGCTGAA
>Ga0210040_10007604_pt1 | contig 13083 bp, 4 predicted proteins | sample CryGeyCG12114_NA_FD_185462 | JGI IMG/M metagenome (GOLD analysis project Ga0210040, IMG submission 185462) | Groundwater microbial communities from aquifer - Crystal Geyser CG19_WC_8/21/14_NA (SPAdes) (version 2) | ecosystem: Environmental > Aquatic > Deep subsurface > Groundwater | place: USA... | reverse complement strand
AAAAATATCCATTAAAATAAACTCACATAAACATAAACATAACATAAATGTTTTTCAAATACAGTACTGCCCATTTAGTACATTAACAATTGAAAGCCCGCTCAATGATTAAAAAAATATTTTAAAGCTCAAAATTATTCAAAACATTATCTTGTCTTGAAATCCCTGAAATCTACTCCCCTGCCCCTGGAAGAATAAACAATTGTATGTACGCACACAGATAATCGGAATAGCTTGTCTCTGCTACGTTCCGAATCCCAATCACAGTCTGTGATTTTAATCATTTTAGTTCACTAATTTGTTGTAATGCAATGCTATTATGCTATGGCATGCTATGGGACATGGACGACATGCATTTGTGTGTATTCGACGTCCGTTTGAGTTTTGAGAATACAGTATATTCCAAAACTGTGGCAACCAAAACCATAGAAATCAACAAACTGATTCCAAAAACACATGTCTTTTTTTTAATGAACTTTTTTAAATTTTGTTAGCACAGTAACCAGCAAAAGCTAACCATTACCACATAACTTTGGATTGAATTAGCTCTACTTTAATTCTGAAATTCCTACCAGACGGACAAAAGTAGCTCAATAATGATATGATTAAATCATTACTTCTTTCTTACTTATTATCATACAGTGCATGTTATTTAAGCAGCTACTTGCAATTTGAGCAGATTTTTTGATATTCTCATGGTCTAGGAAAGAGGTTCTGAAATTTTTATCATTTGATATGTTGTTTTGATTTGATTTGTTAGTTGCGTTTAAGTTAAATGGATTACATCTGCGTGGATTTTAGCAAGAGATGATCGATTTATGATGGAATACTTTCTACACTGTGCTGTTCATCATCTGTGATGACAAGAATGGATATCTTGGTAGATTCATTTGTTGAGATGAAGTAGTGTATGAATGAATTTTAAGTATTTGGTGACAATGGTTACATCCTTGCCTCTCAAAGGTATAAAAAGTGTGTAGAATTTTGAAACTGATGACATCTAATAAATAATAGCATTTGAACTAATGTACCCAAGGGTGCACGATTTTTAGTGGAGGTGCACGACTCGGTATACGTAATCATATGTCCTTTTCTCTGATTCAGGACAAGTATTTCTAAGAATACTTTGAGCATGCACAGTCCCTGATTAATAGCCTTTTAAGTTGGAAAGCCTGTCATGGTCTTGAATTCACAATCCGTCACTATATTTTTCCACATTTCTGCAATTGTGAACACTATTTTTGGTAAACTCAAAGGATTTAGTTGTAGAAACGTGCTTTGAAGAGCCTATTAGTTGTTCCCTTGAGAAATTATCGTTTCTACTAATTTTTGAGTTGACTTCAGTTTCAAGTCTGTTGTTTCGTCACAGTTGACAGTTGACTACGAGAAGAATACACCATTAAAAAAACGTGCAAATTTCAATCATCTCATGTTTCTATCATTCACGTCAAATTAATTCCACACCTATCGAGCTCATTTTAATTCTTTGTGCAATAATAATTTGGCAATCCCTCAGCTCTTGATTCTACAGCATCCAAAAAGGATAAAATCGACATTACCTTTCATGGGCTCTTACATGAACATGAGGATTGGAGGCTACACCAGATGTTTCATATATTAGAAATATGCGTTACTCGTTCGTACTCCAAATTGTATATTATGGGTCATCAATAATCAGCGCAATCATTGTCATTAGTGTGGCAACTTTGTCGCCGAATTGGCAATAGAACATGTCCTTCATTTTCACATTAAGTACTGCTTATCCATCCCCCACTCTAAATGAGCCATATGGCGTGCGCTATGCTGTATACTATATTTAGAATCACGCTTTGAAGTACAAGCAGTCTATCGAGTTTTCAGTTTACAGGCAGTCGTTGGCTTATTATGCGAATAATTGTGGTATCAAAATCACCCTTCAACTGGGCAGACTTTACGTAGACGGTATTCCTCCTCCAACATTTCTCGAGCTTACTAACTGGTTCGGAATAAACAAAGAGAGAAGCGGCCAGTGAAGAATAATTATGCACAAACCAAATGAATTCAGATGGAATTATTTAGCGTCATTTACACAGTGGTGTGGTCTCGCTAGAATATAAAGAGGGAAATGTCATGAACTTATTTGCACACTAGCAAGCAATTATATTTAAACGTTCCTATACCAAGTGAGCGTGTAGAATTTTTCGGGAAAGACCTTGGTGTCAGCGTGTATGAAATAGAGATGAGATGCCAATGATTAACTCAAGTTTGCAAAATCTAGGTTACACATCTGTACATTGTGTGGAAGCGAACTTGAAGCTATTTTCATGTTTTCATCCTGCAAGCCCATCAATTACGTTGGATGGATGATGCTCTCCTAAAAAGTTTCTCTATGGTTTGAATGAGACCATTTGTTATCACTGGATACAATGTTTTTTTTTGCATTAGTTCTGTTCTCTTCTGTGTACTAACTATAATGTAGGTAATGCACTACTACTACTACTACTAACTATAGTCATTTTTAGTGACTTTAATGGACGGTTGTGTATCATTTTGCTGGGAAAAGAGCAGGGAGATCCATAAGACCATAAATCATGGATCCATAGCTATTTGTTTGATTTGTCTGGAGCTCTGTGAGGTTCGACCTTGCTCCATGAGATTGAATAATTTTTGCCAACTGTAAACGTATACTTGCTTACTATCTGTTTGGAGGAGCAAATGATGCTATTCACCTTGAGTTAGTTGATGGAGCTTTCAAAGCTATCCACCCTGGTAGTTTGTTAGTTTGTTGAATTTGAGGGAATCAAGCATTTTGAGTTAGCCTGTTAGCAGAAGAAAAGTTTGCCGAGTCAAGAATTAGTTTGTGTTGAATAGTTGAAATTGGGTCCACTTTATCACTGTCATGAATAAATCATTAGGTTGTGCCAACAGTTCGGGTTAGTTTAGTTAGAAATGAAATTAAGTAAGTATGTAACTAGCTAACTAAGCCGCTTTGTTGCGAGCTGATCAAATGAAGTGGCTTACTGTAGTGTAGAAGACAAATTTGCATTAAACTTCATTATCATATGAAAAACAAATGTGTTTTTTAACCTGCGGATTATGGTAGTGTCCGTATTCTTTACCCGTTTATCTGAATCCGAATCTCGGAATTAATTACAAATTTTCTCTGGCATACAATTTTAACAAATGTCTCTTTTTTCAATGTGTCTCTAAAGCATGAACGTCAAATCTATCACTCACTCGATTTCGTGAATTCGATCCATAATTTTTTCCTTCATGCCCTTTTTCTCAACTTACAAAATCATGGTGATGATCATTTAACAGAATCCTGTCGTTCCTTGTCTTTAAAGGAAATCAATGCTGGTGCACTCATGCGTTCATCTTCTGCCCTACTTACTCTATCCGTGTGTACACTCTGGGCCACCTCTCCAAATTGCTTTTCTTATTGCATTGCTTTTGCATCCCTCTCTCTTTCTCGCAAACACACACTACTGTGTGTGTGTGTGTGTATACAGAGGTGTGCGAATGTGTGTGTGTATCTAAAATATTCCCTGACTCTTTTCTTTGCAACATCTGGTACGTAGGTTGAGCCTCCATTGCTCAGTCAATAGAAAAATACATACGTGTAGAGCCTGTGATCTTTTTTCACAGCCCGTGCGACCAAAGACCTTGTCATTTGATTTTCCTATGAGACATGCCATGTTTTTACCATGATCTCCATTCCATAATTGCACTATAGTCATGCTTGCAACTATAGTATGCATCATCATAGTAGATGAAAGGCGAGTTTGAACCAACACTCCTTTTTCACTAATTTGCTAAGAATAGTTGTGATGTGCACTTTTTTCACACAAGTAGGTGTCCTCATCATCATCTGCTATGCATGATGATCATGATATGCCCTTTTTCTTTTCACTCACATGTCTATGGGTTCACTCGGGGAAAAAGGAAAAATTTACCATCTGACGGCCTTTTTATTGTCATCTCATTGGCGAAAAAACTCAAATGATGGCCGCATTTTAAAGTACTGTATTGGTGTTGGTTCAGGAATCATGTACTCATTTGCATTTCTTTATTTTCCCTTGGATTTACCAACTAACGATATGACTGACTGAGTTAGGAGCATTCAGTTCAATTCAGACTTGTCAAGCATTGTCCATTAGGCAGATGATAATGGCACTTTTGCTATCCTGCCAATAATGTACACACATACCCATGTGCATGTAATGTAAATATAGTGGAAAAATGTGTGTACACACTGACCGACTGACTGGCTGGTTTCAAATATAACATGAAGTTCACCTATTTTTGAATCCATGTTTTTACTACAGTCAGGTGATTGGTATTTGTATTCTGTAGTCCGTTAGTTAGTATGTTGGTTAGTAAGCTAGACCATTTTCAAACGAGTATATATAAGTAGATATGATATAAGTGTGTGTCAGGTCATGTGTAAGTTTAACTTGGATTTCCCGTTGACTGCGTGAAGAATTGGAAATATGGATTGGGCGCTTTTTATCGACAATGTGCAGGAAAAGTAGACTAAATATTGCCCGTGTACACATGAGGTTTACCGTTGGTAGAAACTCGTAAATTCTTCGGAGAGAGCAGACGAGTTCACATTGCACCTGTCATTTAAACTAACTGTCAAGTGTCAAATGAAATGTAAAAACTATTGTTCATGACTTGAATCTATAAGGATATGTTTAGAATCCTCTGGGTCTGTGGGTTGTTGGTCAAAATGACCACAAAACACTGTTGATTTTTCCCTTAGCACAATTCCCATCAAGTAGTCATAATAATAATGTGCGTGGATTTTGGTCGCCTAACCAATTTGTTTTGTAATCTAATCACAAGTGATAGCGTGAATACCAAAGGGAAAGGAAATGGACTGGTGGTAGTTTGTACAAGAGATGTGAAAATCACAGCAAGTGTGCATCAGTGCATCCAAACATATTTTTTTCCTTCTACAGATTTCTATTACTGCAGTAAGAAAATTGACAGTTGCTGTTTTGTGAAAGTATAGTCACTCACTCACTCAGTCAGTTAGTTAGTTAGTTACTAAATTGGATTGCAAAATAATAACTGCTTTGTACTCACTGGTTGTATGCGCATGAAAATGAACGGTCGTACACTGCGGTCCCATCTTTTTAACGGTTAAACTTTTAAGGCTGTGTCGAGCCATGTAACTATATTCTACTGTACGAGTTAAGCACATGGTAAAATGCAAATATTACTCTTTTTTGTTCACTCCATCCTGCTAAACTTGCTCACACATGCAACAGACTCGTTCCTTTGCCTTTTTGCATGCAATGTAATTTGTGTAGTCACTAAAACCTGTCGTGTCCCAAAAGATATATTGTATGTACTCTAGAGAGTATAGTTGTTGTAGCAGTTTGTTTCCCTCTTAATGAATGTATTAATGCATTTTTTCCGTGCAAACGTCTACGGAGGTAAACTGAGCTTGTGAGAAGATTTGGGAATAAAAATGATCGGAAAACAACAAGTTTTTGTGAATGCAGGCACGTTTTTTTCTCCCTCATCGTGATCTCTATTGTTAGCAGTTTCATATTAGTTTTTAGATGAGCCCAGCAGATTCTATGTAGATTGCATAACTGTCCATTTTAAGTACGTGTGAGAGGTGAGATTTTGAGTTAATAATCTATTGAAATGAATAGAGAGAATGGCACTTGATAATTTACGACAAGTACATAAAAGAGTTCACAGGATCACCATTTTTTCCTCATCCCAGTTGGGTACTCAAATCACAAGAGTGTATCAGTGCATGCTTTAATTTGACATCAATTAGTATACAGATGAGCTTTCGCGCTAAATTGTTCCCATTTGTTGTCACTGGCCCACATCTAAAAGTTTTGCAAAGGCAACGCAATGCAAAATTCATCCACTTTTTGCCGTCATTGTTTTTCCTCTGTGACACTGACATGCTCACAACGGATTTTTGTTTTATAGTAGAATGAGGAAATCATGAACTTTGTATCTTGCTATAGGTATGTTTGCATAACTTAAGCGACTTTTAGCTTGCATAGTGGTATTTTTTAACCGATTTTTCATTTGGGTGAGTATCACATCAAATACTCAATTTGGCTTCATATTTGTTGTAGTACTTACCACTCAAGGTTATTCTTCACTTTCGGATATTTTACAATTCGGCAGAATTCAAATGATACTGACTGGTAATGAAATTGATTGAATTTTTCACAAAGACGGTTAGGAGAGAACTCCATTAGGATTGATGTTGTTGTTAATAACGAGCGTTTCTATTAGATGGGTTATTTAATTGACAATTGGAAATGAAAGAAAGCTATGAATGCACAAATAGTAGGAATTAGTTAGTTACTGCGGCTATATAGTCAGTCAGTAGTAGTATTCATGTCGTGTATTGCATTATGCACTAATCAACAGTGTTTTGCACATAAAATTGTTATTGTTCACTTTCCTTTTAACAACTGTGGCAAATCATATGCTGGGATTAGTGTGCAGCACAGCGTTGGATATAGTAGTTGAATGTGTTTTTTTACGAGAAGCTACACATTTATTTTATGTCCACTGCAATAGTCATTTGATAGCTTAAATTCCATATTTATGTGGCTAATGGTGGAGACCCAGACTGTGTATAATTTAAATGAGATAATAGTATATGCATTGAGATATTACAGCTGTACACTAGTAAATGTAAGCAATAATTTTTGCAAATTTTGGGATAAGAGCAGTCCGGTTCTTTATCCATTTAATCTGAAATCGGAGCATTTTTACAGAGAGCTGGAAAATGGGACAGTTAGTGAAAAAGACTAAACAAATCTTCACGTTTAAATACATTGACATCAGTGATTAAAAATGTTTATTGGCATTGCAGTAATGCAACTTGAGATTCCATTTTTATATTCGTCTTACCCTATTTTTACGACCTTTAAGAAACATTAAATAGTAGAGCTAATCCTGCAGTTTAAATTCCCTGAATGCATGTTAGTTACGTAAAGGACATAAAAAAAACTCATATAACATTAATATTGTCCAACAATAGAAACATACTTTTGCACCATTCTTGTGTATCTGGGTGCTGCCAAACGGCCTTCGGTTGAATCACATGAGAAATAGAGAGAATGCTAAATCAAGAGCTTTGTCTTAATATTAGCACAAAGGCAATTTAGATCCAGCAACTTACTATATGTCAAACTCGCATTTACTAGACACAGTTTAGCTCGTTTGCTACAATTTATGGTTTTTTTTGGTGACGCAAAAATGCCTACTTTTGTCTGATTCAATGGCACTTAGCTAAGAGACAATGAGACTAATAATTTCCCCTCATGTCCCGAATTTTTTTCATATTTGTGTCGTGTGCATGTGCAAATGCATTTTTTATAGTGAGAGCAAGACTGGTCCTTTCTTTTTTTCACATTCTTATAAGGACTGACGTGTGTCTGTGCAGTCTGGAAATTATTTTTAGAAATTCTCACTCTACAGTTGCACTCACATTAGCGTTGCACATAAAAAACCCTCATTTCATTTCATTGGGTGTTGATTGTTGGTCGTGTTTTTCACTCTATGTAGTAATAATGGAGCCACAAACTCCACTCATGTATGACTGTGGCCATGTGTGGGTGTGGGTGGAAATGAAACGTTTTTATTAGTTCTCAATAAATTGTCTTGTTGAGTCTCACTCTTTACTGTACCCAATTTCTTGTCAAGTCAATGCTGTTTAAATATGGTATAAAGACCAGAGTTTATAGTTGGTAACTTTATTACGTTAGTTATCATATGTACTGTACATAATTAGTTGTGATGCTTATTTAGTACGTCTGGGGAATAAACTGTAAGTTTATTGGCGGCTTGATATTTCGAGCATCAGTTCACAATTGCTTAACTCACTCTATGATGAATCTGATGGTAGAAGTAAAACCTTGGTGACACATAGTTAGTTAGTTGGCAGGAACGAAATAGATGCATGTGTGGATTAATTCGTACTCAAAATTTAAATATGATGATATGACATGTCCACAGCTGCTAATGATTTCGACCTTTTGAGTGACGCGATGCTAATTTTTGAATGGAAATGTTTCATTTCAAATTGAACAACAAAAGATTTTTCTTTGGTTGATTCACTTTCATAAATTAGTGTCATGTTTTCCCCTTGGTTCCCACCTTTTTCTTTACGCTATGTATCTCCAGCTATGTATGAATAGTCAGTCAGCAGTTTCTCTGTACAATGAATTATGGTTAGCTTGTGGACTTGCAAATTCCTTGTGTTAACAAGTGCTAACTTGTTTTGTGTACAATGATGAGATGCTCTTGTTTTAACGTTTTCTCTCCTTTTATGCCAAAAAATGGTGCATGTAAATTAATTGGACAATGGTAAATTCATGAGTTTAGATTAATGATTCTTGTCATTACTCCCTGTATATAGTAAATAAATCGTTGTGTTGTAACTACTGTCCCTGTACAATAAAACTTTCTTATCCTTTTTATCACCTTTTGATTTAGCAAAGTGTAATTTTTTCGCAACCAAAAAAGCCTGTAGCTATAGTTTGAATACACTTTCATCAATCCCATAACGATAATTCTTTTGGGAGCATCATGCATGCCAACTCCACTGGGGCTGGAAAGTTTTGGAAATGCATGAGACTCGCCATACATTATTTATGAAAAGGAAATTTGAACCGGTAAATAACTAAAATGCTCTCATGGGTCTATTTTGTACAGTTGGAATGAACTTTTTCTTCGCCCATGTAATAATCTACTAGAAATGTAATGTACATTCCACATGCTCTTGTATATTTGCATGTTGACCCAATTTCACTTTGTCGTCATAATATATTGTGTGTACCAGTCGACATTTTCTGTGCGGCCCATTCTTGCATACTGGTTCATTCTTGTAATGGTTGGCGAAATGAAAGTTAGTTAGTTTGCAGTGCGAGATAATATGTCATTGTATTGATGGATGGCTGATCACTATCCTGTCGTATTTGAATTTGAGCTTTGCATGAGGATCCTATCATCATCCCTTTTACCATGATTGTGACCATTAATCTGACACAAGTAACGAGTCGTGGATTTGCATGGGCTCACAACTCAAATGGAAGAGTGACACACTCTACTCAGTCAAGTGTTGTAGGCAAAAATCCTTTTACTTTTAGTCTTTGTTTGCTAACGTTTCATTACTACGGCTAATGTTTATCTAACTGTAAACTTTGGCACTTATTATATTTGATTATTTGCATGTGTGGAACCGTTTTGGCTTAGCTTTGCTCCTTGAATGAATAGGTAGTTAGTTTAGTTAGTTAGTTAGTCAAAATGACTTACAATTCATATTATTCAGGTAGTAGGTATAGTTAGTTAGTTAATTATTTAGTTTTTACTACGCTTAAAAACATTTGTAGCTATTATTATCATTGGGTGCGCTGAGCCTTTAAGTAGGGAGGTCAAGTACTACAAAGGTAATATAAAAATGATGGTAAATGTTAATTAGTGTTTCTTAGTTAGTGGATGGCAAGTCGAGTCACAAGATGTGACTTGCGTGGTCATTTTGAGATAACAAAAGTATTTTTCACCTCCACAAGAAATGACTGGCCCATGTGGTGATTGAATTTGACAGGGTTTTGCCAATCATAAGACGTTGACATGAAAACAATAGCCTTTTACATATGCCGCTTGGTTCATTAAAACTGGAAATTGTTCTTGGAATTAATGAGGTTCAAGGTCGTCTAATTGGTTCCCATTGCTGAAAATATGCTAATTACTTTACAAATGAATGGCCGATATAGAATGCTAAACATAGATACAGGAGATGCTAACCAAAAGAAATGTGTGAAGTCAAAACTAGAACACTACTGGGAATTTAGTATGGTATTCTATTATTCATATCAAAATGGAATGGTGTCGTTGCATTTTTCTTTTGCAGCAGGAACGAAGAATGCACTTTTGTTAATATGTATGGTGATCCTATTGTTGGGAATATCTTTTTCTCACGGTAATGCTTGTGCCCTTGTACACGAGCTAACTGTTTCCGGTCTTGAATTCTTGATAACGGCATAATTGTTATAATTTCCATTGTTGTGTTGCCATTAGAATGCAAGGGTTTGAGCTAGTGAGTTAAAGGGCTGATCGCATGTAATAATGCGGACGGGCGGAGAAAAAAAAATTGTACGTTATAAATGTTCTTTTGCATAATATACTGTGTATTTGGGCAGACACGGGGGCTCATCATCATTATACTCCCATTATGATTAGTATGGCATTGCTCTTGCTGAGAGTTTTGCATAACCTTTTCCATTCAGTTAGTTAGTTTAGTTAGTTAGTTACAAAATTGCGGCTATTGATGTGCGAGCTGACCGTATAGTACGATAATATACTATAGTTTCTGTTCATTAATTTTGTAACGCTACATGTAGCATACGAGAGACGCCTAAATCAGTATTGACTTCCGGCTGCCATTATCATCATTTGGCATCCTGCTTGGTTCTTCATTCATGTGAAGTTATGATAGTATATATGTACAAAAGGGTGATGAAGATTTATAATGGGATTTCATGTCATTGTGCTGGCAATGAGTTTCATAAATGTTTGGCCTCTTTTTTGTGTGGTCAACTTTTAAAAGGGGGAATTAATACTGAATAGTGCAGTTTTTTTGCTTCTGGGATTTGGTTCTTTTTCCGAGTTTATTGTCCTGTAGTGTAGTGATGAAAGGACGGTACATTTTGAAATTTATCATTCACTTGGCTCTGGTTAGCTAATACGATGTTTGGTAATAACAGATGAATCTAGCGAGTTGGTCTACAAATTGCTTTGGACGATGATGAAAGTGATTTTAAACTGCTGAACAAGTGTAATGACTGACTGACTGCGAGTAATTTATTATTTGTTCCCCTTTGTCCATCTTCTTTCAATTCAGACTGATCTTTGTAGTTGCTCTATATTTCATTTGTAACAGTACATGGAGGATAGGACATATCAGAGAGTTGATTAAAATTCAAAAACAGTTCTACTTTCCACATGCATTAACTGTTCAAAATATAGTGTGTACAGCTCCTAGTGACTGCTTTTAACGACTACGGGCTGTGATTACTTGTATAGTTTCACACGATCTCATTCATATTTTATTTCTATTGCAGTTTTATATTGTCGGTAGTAAAAATTCGTTCATTCTTTCAATCTGCACAAGGGATCTAATTTTTTCCCTACATGTGTGTGCGTATGTGGGCTACACAGCGCGTGAATGGCATCTCAGCTAACTAACTAACCAACTAACTGATCATAATCTTTATGTTGTGCAGGTCTTGTACATAATGCCGCACTTACCAACTATAGCTAACTACAGCTCTTTATGCACAAATCATTGGTTACGACTTATTACTATTTGATGGATTGCATGTAAATGGAATGACGAGGGCAATGATTTCAAGTTGACTGGACTCATTCCCCCGCACTAACTTTTTTCTACTACCTAGTATCTTGTTCAGAAAATTTCCCATTCATATACTACTACTTACTTGCTACTATCTTGTCATCATAATGCACATTAGGCCTATAATTTGTGAGTACAGGTCGAACTCAAAATGGCAACTTTCCGGCTGTAAATGGGAATGAGCCTTGGTAGATCATTGCATATTTACTTTTACCAATAATAATAATCTCATGCGACTCAAACTAAAAGGGACTTAGTTGAGCCAAGTCTTCCAAAGTAGTTTTATTGTTTGAAAGATCCGTGTCTGTCTGCTGTCACATATATGGGGGGCATATTCTGAGTAAAAATTAAGTTCATCAAAAAAAAAATGATTGATGCCTCACTCACATGTTTTGGCGTTGTTAAAGCAACTTTTTTTTGTGCTCCTTAGTTCATTAAAATCTCCCACACTCGGCTTTTATCACCTGCTGAACACCTTTGATTTTACTCAGGATAAGCCAGCGGTAAAATGCATGAATTATTATATTTCACATGGATGAAGCTACTAAATACCGGTATTTCATTTCGTATGCAATATTCATGATAGTTTTTGATTCCTAATAAATCTAAAAAGTAACTAAACTCCGACGATGTAACTTTATTAAGTACAGTATCACCTGGTAGAACTATTTCTCCAAAATTTTCTTCCCTATTACCTCTGTAAAAGTATTCTACTACTGTCCTACTAAATTCTCTTGATCATTAATCACGGTCAATTATCTAAACTGACTAACTAACTAGCTTGTCATTAATTCCTGTACACGGTAGAGTGGTAATCTATCGGTCTACCTAACAAACTCATGCAACACTGTTAACAAAACAAAACATATTAATCTGTTGGTTAGCTGCTCCCAACTAACTAGACTAACAAAACACACATTTTTCATAACTTGATGCATTCACTCTGCAAACTATGATCTGACTGACTGAGTACATGAATTTTTTGACATAAATCTTACCCCTGCGAATTCAGTTAGTAGTAATAGAATGGACCGTACTAGTTTTAAATTTGCAATGTAGCACTCTAAACATATTTAGCAACATTGCTAACTTTTAGCTAACTAACTAACTTAAACCAGGAATGAAGGTGAACGTGCATGAAATATATAAAAGGTACTTGGGCTGTAACTAGTATTGTTAGTTTCTGGCATGCACAAGTCCCGTTACGTAATCCTACTTTCTGTGGCCGTGTAAAAGCTGTCAGCCAACATTAAGAGTAGTCAGTAAGCCAACTGTGTAAACTGCATGTCTGCTAGTTTGCCATTTTCATTTTTCACCAATGGGATGGGTCACTTGCCATAAGCCCCATTGGCTTTACTTTTAGTTAGTTAGTAGTGTTCCCATATCCCCGACGGTAATCACAATAATTAAATGGACGATATCCCACTCTATAATGTACGTATTCCATGATGATGATGAGCTATAGTTGTTTTCCAAATGGCATGCCACATGCAAGTAAAGTTGAAGAAACTGGTTCTTTAAAAATTCATAGGCCTATACACATTATGTCCATTGGTTTTTCCTATTGTAAAGAATATGTGGCTTGCTAATGCAACACCACATACTCACATTCTTTTCCTGACTAACTAACTACTATCTAACTACCTATACTACCTAACTACTACAAAAGTACGTACTCTGTGTACTGCTGT
>Ga0210040_10007603_pt1 | contig 13084 bp, 14 predicted proteins | sample CryGeyCG12114_NA_FD_185462 | JGI IMG/M metagenome (GOLD analysis project Ga0210040, IMG submission 185462) | Groundwater microbial communities from aquifer - Crystal Geyser CG19_WC_8/21/14_NA (SPAdes) (version 2) | ecosystem: Environmental > Aquatic > Deep subsurface > Groundwater | place: USA... | reverse complement strand
CGTCCCGGTGCCGAGGTCGACGTCGAGGAACGGGGCGGGTTCGGCCGGACCGAAGTCCGACAGGCTCTGCCCGACCTCGGGCAGGTAGCTGGACACGAGCACCAGGTGCCGCACGGCGTCGACCCCAACCGCGGCCTCGGCGGTGACGATCCCGCCGTAGCTGTGCGCGACCACCACCGTCGGCTCGTCGCCGTCCTGCAGCACCGCGCGCACGGCGGCGACGTCCTCGGCGAGCCCGGGGCCGTCGGTGCCGCCGGGTTCCCCGGCCTCGCCACAGCTCGGCAGCCCCGGCGCGACGCTGCGCACCCCGCGCTCCTCGAGCAGCGCCGCCGTCCGGTGCCACCACCACGACCCGTCCCGCACGCACGCCCCGTGCACGAAGACCACCCTCATGACCCGCTCCTGTCCCTCGATCCGCTGCCTGTGAACGACGGTAGACGTAGTGGTCGTTACGCGAAAAGATGACGGACGTGGGCCGACGACCGCAGCCGCAGATCCGCGAGCGCCTGCTCGAGGCCTGCACCGACCACGCCCTGGCGCACGGGCTGCCGGACCGGCTGGAGCCGTTCGTCCGGGCCAGCGGCAGCTCGGCGCGGGTGCTCGTCTACCACTTCGGCACCCGCGACGGCCTGCTCCGGGCGGTCCTCGGCCGCGCTCGCCAGCGGCAGCTCGCGTTCTTCGGGGACCTGCTCGGTCCGCGACCCGGCGAGCCGTACCCCACCACGCTGCAGCGGGCCTGGACCTCGATGACCGGGCCGGCCGGGCAGCCGTACGTGCGGCTGTTCAACCCGCTGCGCGAGAGCGCGGAGCAGCAGCTCTGGCCGGGCTTCCGGCGCGTCGCGACGACGGACTGGCTGGAGCCGTTGCGGGTCGGGCTGGCCACGGTCGGGCGCCCCGAGCTCGCCACCCTCGTCCTCGCGGTGATCCGGGGGCTGCTGATCGACCTGGACGCCACGGGCGACGTCGTCCGTACGGACCGGGCGTTCCGGGAGTTCCTCGGGGCGGTCGAGCTCCTGGCCCTGCCCGCGGGTGGTGAGGTGGGGACGGTGGGAGTCAGGGGACACAATGGCGCCCATGAGCACCCACGAGCCGGAGACGCCCGAGCCGACCGCCGAGAGCCCGGCTGAGGAGACCAAGCGCAAGTTCCGCGAGGCGCTCGACGCCAAGAAGGCCCGCCACGGCGAGGACCACCTCGACGGCGGCCAGACCCCGGGCCACGCGCACGGACGGGTCGAGACCAAGCGCACGTTCCGCCGCAAGACCGGGTAGGGCCAGTTCCGGCAGAAGGGGCCCCGTACGCCCGGGGACCCGCTACGGCTGGCGCGGGGTCGGGTCCCAGCCGTCGTCGACGACGGGGTGCAGCGCCGAGGACGGCGTCCACTGCACGAAGACCGTCTTGTGGCGGACGAGGGCGACCTGGGCCTGCCAGCCGGACGGGTCGCGCCGCCAGGCCATGATCAACCCCGGGCAGGTGTAGCCGCCGCTGCAGTCGACCCAGACGTGGCGGTGGGCCGGTGCCGGCGTCGTCACGGCCGGGGCGCCGGGTCGCGCAGCTCGAGCAGCCGGGTGGCGTCGACCCAGCTGACGACCAGGGCGTCGTCGAACGGGGTGGTGGCCACGAGGGCCTGCCACGCCGACCCGCCGACGTTGTGCAGCGGGGCGTGCTGCCAGGCCACGACCACCCCGGGCACGGGCTGGCCGTGCTCGCCGGTGGCGCGGACCCAGACGTGCCGGGCAGGGGGTTCGACCGGGTGGTAGCCCACGGGACGATCGTAGGTCACGACGAACAGGTGTTCGAATACCAGAACGGGTCTGGTCTGCCGCGTCCGCGAGGTCGCCACGAGCCGAACTATGGACTAAGCATGCCTGTGACGACGTTGTCAAAGGTGTCCTGATCAGGGCAACAACCCTCCGAAGCACCACCTTTCGACGACGAGAAGGTCTGCCATGTCGGCCCACCCGACCACCCCGAGCATCACCACCGCACGTGCCGGCGCGAGCGTGGACACGTCCCAGCGGATCCGCCGGTACACGATCACGATGGCCTTCCGCACGGCGTGCTTCATCCTCGCGGTGACGGTCGCCCGCGGGTGGCTGCAGTGGGTCATGCTGGCCGGCGCGGTCTTCCTCCCGTACATGGGCGTGCTGCTGGCCAACCAGGCCAACGAGACCGGCCTGCGCAAGCCGCGCGAGAGCGCGCCCGAGGACGCTCGCCAGCTGACGACCGGCCCGGAGCCGGAGTACGTCGAGGGCGTCGTCATCGAGGACGAGGACGAGCGTCTCGCGGGCACGCCCCGCGGCTGACGTCGCTCCTCCCGCCGGCGCGGCACCTCTCGAGACGCGAGTGGCGCCAACCGCCACGTGTCCACGGCGCGTCGCGTCACGGGTGGCGCCACTCGCGCACCGGGCTGTGCGGGGCAGGAGTCCTGGTGGTAACTCCGGGTGTCCTCCCGCAGGTCCGCGAGCTCCTCGGCGCATAATCGCCGCATGATCTCCACGCTGCCCTTCGGCTCGACCGGCCACGCGAGCACGCGCGTCATCTTCGGCGCCGCCGCGCTGTCCGAGGTGACCCAGGACGAGGCCGACGCGACGCTCGAGGTCGTCCGGAGCCACGGCCTCAACCACATCGACACGGCCGCCAGCTACGGCGAGGCGGAGCTCCGGCTGGCCCCGTTCCTGGCCGACCACCGCGACGAGGTCTTCCTCGCCACCAAGACGGGCGAGCGCGACGCCGAGGCCGCGTGGGCCGAGATCAACCTCTCCCTGGAGCGCATGGGCGTCGACCAGGTCGACCTCATCCAGCTGCACAACCTCGTCGACGAGGCCGAGTGGCAGCAGGCGTACGCCGCCGGCGGCGTGCTCGAGGCCGTCGTCCGGGCCCGCGACGAGGGCCTGGTCCGCCACATCGGCGTCACCGGGCACGGCGTGACGGTGGCCCGGCAGCACCTGCGCTCCCTCGAGCGGTTCGACTTCAGCTCGGTGCTGCTGCCCTACAACTTCCCGATGTCGCGGAACACGGCCTACCTCGACGACTTCGAGGCCCTCGTCGCCGTCTGCGCCCAGCGCGGCGTCGCGGTGCAGACGATCAAGGCGATCACCAAGGCCCCGTGGTCCGAGGGTGCCGAGCAGCACGCGGCCACCTGGTACGAGCCGCTCAAGGACCCGGCCGCGATCGAGACCGCCGTCGCGTGGGTGCTCGGCCGGCCCGACGTCTTCCTGAACACCGTGGGCGACATCCACGTGCTGCCCACCGTCCTCGACGCTGCCGAGCACGTCTTCGCGAACGGCGCCCAGCGCCCGGACGAGGACGTCATGGCCGACCTCGAGCGCCAGTGGGGCATGGCGCCGCTGTTCGTCTGAGGGCCGCCCGCCGCCGCCCCTGGTCAGGCACGAGGCCCGACCAGGAGCGCGCCGTCCTCAGTCCTTCGCCGGCACCACGGGCAGCAGGAGGTAGGGCTCGCGGCCCGGCTCGGACCAGAGCGTGACCGTGCCCTCCAGCTCAGGACGGTCCCGGTCGCCGGGGTACTCGTGCCAGTAGGGCCCGCTGCCGGTCTGCGGCCGGCCGTAGTGGTACTTGGGGTCCGGCAGCCCGTGGTCGTAGTCGGTGCCCTCGACCGTGAGGCCCAGCACGTACCCCTCCGGGATCACGATGCAGGTGGGCCAGACCTCGACGTCGACCTCGTAGACCTCGCCCGGCGTCAGCGGCTCGTGGGTGTCGTAGGTGTGCCACGGGCGGTGGGGCAGGCTCCGCTCCGGGTCCGTCTTCCGCAGCGTGGTGCGCAGCCAGCCCTGGGTCAGCGGTGCCTTGGGCTCCATCGCCGAGGACCAGAGGACCTCAGACCCGTCCGGGCGGAACAGGCTGAGCGTCACGAAGAGGTCCGCCTCGCTCGTCGCGGAGCTGACGAACAGCTTGAGGGCGACCGGTCCGGTGATCTCGGTCTGCTCCGTGAACGGCGCCGTCCGCAGCTGGAGCCGGGTCTTCCGCGGCTCGTACGACGTCGACGCGGCAGCCGACGGGACGTCGGTGCTCAGAGCCTGGTTCTCGAGGTCGAGGTGGTACGGCGTCCACGCCGTGCGGGCCAGCGGCCACTCGTCCTCGTGGCGCAGCTCGAAGTGGTCGGGGTGACGGACCTGCAGCTGCACCCGGGGGTGGCTGTCGAACCCGTTGTCCTCGCCCTTGAGGAAGTGGTCGAAGAAGCGGCGCTGCAGGTCGCGGCCGTACGGGGTGTAGAACTCGGTCCAGTGCTCGTAGCCGTGGACCTCGAGCCACTTCTGCTCGGACGCGGCGCGGACGAAGCCCTCGGTGTTCCCACGCAGGTGCAGCGCGACGCCGCCCCAGTTGCCCGACGACAGCAGCGGCACGGTGATGTCCTCGAGCCGGGCCGTGCGGTCGGCGTAGAAGTCGTCGGCCAGCGGGTGCTCCAGGAACGTCCCGCCGGGGTCGATCCGGAGCCGCTCACGCTCCTCGGCCGGCACCTCCACGTCGCCGGTGACGCGACGACCGCTGTTCGGGTTGACCAGGCCGTCGGGGTTGCCGTGCTGGAAGGGGATGACCTGCGCCTTCATCCAGTTCGGCATGAACTCCGAGATCATGCCGCCCGAGTGGGTGTACTCGCGGTAGTAGTCGGCCGCGCCCTCCCAGGGGGCGATGGCGGCGAGGTGCGGCGGGTGGAGGGCGGCCACCTGCCACTGGTTGGTGGCCAGGTAGGAGATGCCGCTCAGCCCGACCTTGCCGTTGCTCCACGGCTGCACGCCGGCCCACTCGACGGCGTCGTAGAGGTCCTGCGTCTCGCGCGGGGAGAAGAAGTCGATCTCGCCCGGGGTGCCGCCGGTGCCGCGGCTGTCCACCCGGACGAGGACGTAGCCGTGCGGGACCCACTGCTCGGGGTCCGGGTACTCCCACGACTGGTAGGCGTTCGTCGAGCCCTCGAGCGCCTCGGGGTGGTCGCCGGCGAGCGCCTTCCACTGGTTGGCGTACGCCTCCTGGAAGGCGACGCCCTTGGGGTAGGGGCACATGGCGAGCAGCACCGGGTGCGGCTCGTCGTCGTCGGGTCGGTAGACGTCGGCGGCCAGCGGCGTGCCGTCGTCGGCCTGGATCTGCACGTCCCAGTCGACGCGCATCCCGTCACGGACCTCGGACTTCGTCTCGGGCATGGGCGCTCCTTCTTCTGGTGGGGTCGGGGTGAGGGTGTTGGGGGTGGACCGGGTCAGCGAGCCCCGGCGCCGGGCAGGAACGCGCCGCCCCGCTCGCCGACCGGACGCCCGTCGGAGGCGACGAGCCGGCCGCGGAGGTAGGTGGAGACGACCCTGCCCGTGACCTCGCGGCCGTCGAACGGCGTCCAGCCGGCCTTCGACAGGACGTCGGCGTTCCGCAGCGTGCGACGGGCTTGCGGGTCGACCAGCACGAGGTCGGCGTCGGCGCCATGCGCGAGCCGGCCCTTGCGCGGCCAGAGCCCGTACGTCTTGGCGGGCGCCTCGCTGTAGACCCGGACCACGTCCTCGTACGCCAGGTGCCCGCGGGCGGCCGCGTCGAGCAGGACCGCCATGGTGCTGTCCAGGCCCGGGAGGCCGAAGTGCACGGACCAGATGTCGCCGTCGGCCTTCTGCTCCAGCGTCGAGGGCGCGTGGTCGCTCGACATGTGCGTGAGCGTCCCCTGGCGGAGCAGCCGCCACAGCTGGGCCTCGTCGTCGTCCGTACGGGCGCGGGCAGGCGGCGTGAACTTGCGCAGCGCTCCGTGCGGGTGGACCTCCTCCTCCCGGAGCAGGAAGTACTGCGGGCAGCCCTCGGCCGCGAGCCGGGCTCCGCGCGCGCGTTCCGCGGCGAGGTAGCCGGCCGCCTCGGCGTTGCTCACGTGGGCCACGGTGGCGCGGGCGCCGGTGCGGCGGACCAGCAGCGACGCCACGGCCACGGCGACCAGCTCGGCGTCGAGGCTGCGCCACTCGGGCAGGATGCCGGCGTCCGTACGCCCCTCGGCGCGCAGGACGGCCTCGGCGCTCTCGGTCAGCGACTCGTCCTCGCAGTGCAGCAGGCTCACGGCGTCGACGAGGGCGCTCGCCCGCAGGTGCGTGCGCAGCGCCGCGGCGCTGTGGCCCGGGACGCCGTGGGTCGTGCAGGTGAAGACCTTGAAGAAGGCGACACCGGCGGCCCACAGCTCGGCGACCGACGCGTCCTCACCCGGCCACGCGTGCGCCGCCAGCCCGAAGTCCACGGACGAGCGGCCGCGCAGGTGGTCGACCTTGGCGTGCAGGTCCGCCACGGTGCGAACCGGCCGGCCGTGGGTGTGCTCCAGGATCGTCGTGACCCCGGACGCCGCAGCCGCCGCGGTGCCGGACGGGAAGTCCTCGCGGTCGGGGGCACCGGGGTCCATCAGGTGCACGTGGGTGTCGACGGCGCCTGGGAGCACGAGCAGCCCGGTGGCGTCGACGACCTCGGTCGCCGCGGGACGGTCGGGCCCGACCGCGACCACGCGGCCGTCACGGACGGCGACGTTGGTCTGCGAGCGCCCGCTCGGGCCGACGACGGTGCCGCCGACCACGAGGAGATCGACGTCGGGCATGGGGTCCTCCTGGGCTGGACTGGGCTGAGGTGATGGGGTGGACGGTCAGGAGTAGCGCAGGTCCGACGTGGTGCCGAACCAGTCCGGACCCGGGGGCTGGGTGTTGACGACCACGCTCTGCGCCTTCGTGTAGGCGCGGAAGGCGTCCAGGCCGTTCTCGGAACCGATCCCCGAGTCCTTGAAGCCGCCCCACGGGGAGGACGGGTCGATCCGGTGGTGGTCGTTGACCCACACGATCCCGATCTCGAGCTGCTCGCTGACGCGCAGCGCCCGCGCCGTGTCGGCGGTCCAGACCGAGGCCGCAAGACCGAACTGGGCGTCGTTCGCGAGGCGGACGGCGTCCGCGTCGTCGGTGAAGGAGCGTACGAGCGTCACCGGGCCGAAGACCTCCTCGCGCCAGATGTCCATCTCCGACGTCACGTCGGCCAGGATCGTCGGCGGGTAGAACCAGCCGCGGGACAGCTCCGGAGCCGTGGGCACGGCGCCGCCGGCGAGGACGGTCGCGCCCTGCTCCACCGCGCGCTCGACGGCCTGCACGGTCTTGTCGCGCTGCGCCTCGGACACGAGCGGCCCGACCTGGGTCCCGGCCTGCATCGGGTCGCCGAGCCGCAGCGCCTCCGTACGGGCGACGAGGGCGGCGACGAACCTGTCGTGCACCGCCTCGGCGACCAGCAGCCGCGAGCCCTGGACGCAGGTCTGGCCGGTGGCCACGAAGGCGGCGAACAGCGCGCCGGCCACGGCGACGTCGAGGTCGACGTCGTCGAAGACGAGCACCGGTGCCTTGCCGCCGAGCTCGGCGGTGACGGGGATCAGCGACCGGCCGGCGTGCGCCGCGATGGCGCGGCCGGTCTCGGTGCCTCCGGTGACGTCGACCTTGGCCAGACCCGGGTGCTCGGACAGCGCCCGCCCGGTGGTGCGGCCGAAGCCGTGCACGACGTTGACGACGCCGCCGGGCACGCCGGCCTCCTCGAGCAGCCCGACGAGCAGGCCGGGGACGACCGGCGCCAGCTCGCTCGGCTTCAGCACGATCGAGTTGCCCGCCGCCAGCGCCACGGACAGCTTCTTCATGGTGATGAGCAGCGGGTGGTTCCAGGGCGTGATCAGCCCGGCCACCCCGAGCGGGACGCGGCGCACGACGTTGAGGTGGCCGTGCCCGAAGTCGGGGACGGTGCCCTCGGTCGTCTGCGCGACGGCCCCGAAGTACTCCAGCCACTCCGGCAGCCGGCGCAGCTGGGCGCGCATCTCCCGCAGGGGTCGGCCGATCTGGCGGGTCTCGAGCGCGGCGAACTCGTCGATGCGCCCCGCGAGCAGGGCGGCGGCCTGGTTGAGCACACGCGCCCGGTCGCGGGGGGCTTGCCCCCGCCAGCGCTGGTCGTCGAACGCGCGCCGCGCCGCCGCGACCGCGTCGTCGACGTCGCCGGCGGTGGCCTCCTCGACGGTGGCGACGTGCTCGCCGCTGAAGGGGTCGACGACGGCGAAGGACGCACCGGTCGCGCCCGGTCGGTCCGTGCCGTCGACGTGCAGGAGCACCTCGGGTTCGCTCACGCGGGGGACGCTCCTTCGTTCAGGGGCTGCAGCCGGAAGAGGGTGTCGGCGGTCGCCGACCCCACGGTGGGGACGATCGGGGAGCCGGACGGCACGGCGGCGAGCTGCTCGGCGAACGTCCCCCCTGCCATGTCGAACGGGTAGTCGGTGCCGAACATCACCCGGTCGGCCCCCACCTTCTCGATCAGCCAGCGGGTGGCGTCGAGGTCGTGGGTGAGGCTGTCGTAGTGGAAGCGCCGCAGGTAGGCGCTCGGCGGGTGCTGCGGGCGCGCGGCCTCGGGTCGGACACGGTGACCGTGGTCGAGCCGGCCGACCTGGTACGGCAGGTGACCCCCGCCGTGGACCAGGACCAGGGACAGGCCGGGCAGCTCGTCGAGGGTCCCGGACAGGATGAGCCGGGAGGCGCTGACGGCGGTCTGCCAGGGGTTGCCCTGGAGGTTCGTCAGGTAGAAGTCCGCGAGCTCACCGGTCGCGGCGCCGACGTAGTAGGGGTGCAGGACGAGCGGGACGTCGAGCTCGGCGGCCGCACGCAGGACCGGTCGGAAGGACGGGTCGTCCAGCGGGACGCCCTCGACGTGCGGCCCGATCTGCGCCCCGCGCAGCCCCAGCTCCTCGACCGCGCGACGGAGCTCGGCCGCGGCGGCGTCCGGGTCCTGCATCGGTAGGGTCGCGAGCCCGGCGAAGCGGTCCGGGTGCTCCGCGACCATGGCGGCGACGGCGTCGTTGACCAGCCGGCTCGACGCGAGGGCCTCCGCCGCGTCGACCCAGTAGAGGAACAGCGGGGGCGCGACGGACAGCACGGACACGGTCACCTGGTCGCGGTCCATCGCCTCGAGCCGGGCCGCGACGTCGTGGAACCCGGGCAGCAGGGGATAGCGGTAGCCCTGGCGGTGCACGACCCACGGCGTGCCGCCGCTGCGGTCCAGGGTGATGCCGTCCGGCGCCCGGCCCTCCTCCATGGCTGCCACCAGCTGCGGGGGGATGACGTGGCTGTGGGTGTCGACGACCCGCGGCGGTGGGGTCGTCACAGGGCGGCCACCGTCTCGTCGAGCGTGGCCACCCAGCCGAAGGCCTGCCGGAGGACGGCGAGGGCTGGCTCGTGCAGGGAGCGGTCCATGGTGTCCACGCAGTCCTCGACGACGACGGCGGCGTAGTCGCGGGTGTTGGCCGCGACCGTCGTCGCGAGCACGCAGGAGTTGGTGTTGACCCCGGTCAGCAGCAGGGTCGAGACCCCGCGGGAGCGCAGCACGTGGTCCAGGTCGGTGGCGGCGAAGCAGTCGTAGCGCTTCTTGCCGGTGACGACCACGTCGCTCTCCTCCAGCAGGTCGGGCATCACCTCCAGCCCCGGGCTGCCCGGGAGCTGGTGGTTCAGCACGTTCGCCCGCGTCGCGTCGGTGCCGGCGACGGCGGCCCACCACGGGTTGGACGCGATCTCGGAGACCGCGTGGTAGCCGGTGACGACGTGGACAACGGGGACGCCCCGCGCCCGCGCCGCCCGCACGAGGACGGCGTTGGCCGCCGTGACCCGGGCGGCGGCCGCGGCGGGCAGCGGCATGGTCGCCACCGAGGGGTCGAGGTGGCCGCGGTGCATGTCGATGGTGACGACCGCGGTGCGGGTGAGGTCGAGCGCGGGGAGGGTCATGCGTCCCTTCGGGGGTGGGCGTTGGGCTCGGTCAGTGGTGGCCGGCGGCCGGCTTGGCCGTGGTGAACCTGCTCGTGTCGAGGAAGATCAGCGCGACCACGCCGATCAGCGGCACCAGCGTCAGCTGGACGAGGCTGGCGCCGCCCCAGCCGAGGTTGTTCTGCAGGAGGGCGAACAGGTAGCCCGCGAGGGCGGAGGGCAGGTACCAGCTGGTGACGAAGGCGCCGGACACCTGGCCCACCTTCTCGGGGCGGACGGCCCGCTGCATCGCCGAGTAGGTGTTCGTGAACAGCAGGCCGCTGCCGGTCGCACCCGTGAGGAAGGACAGCAGGGACTGCCAGCCCGGGGTGGTGGGGCCGTGGAACAGGATGTAGCCGACGATGCTGGCCGCGACCAGGGACCCCATCAGAATCCAGCGCTGGTTGAAGCGGTCGCCCAGCAGGCCGGCGGGGATGCCCATCAGGGCGCCGAGCCCGAACATGCCGGCGGCCTTGCCCGCCTGCACGACGGTGAAGCCCAGCTCGCTCTGCAGGTAGGTGGGGTACAGCCCCAGGTAGCCGTAGAGGGAGACCCCGGCGATGGCGGCGACGATCATGAGCACCACGACGTTGCGGTTGTAGACCTTCTCGGGAACGTTCGCGGCCACCTCGGGACGCACGTCGCCCAGCGGCTCCACCTGCTCGGTGAACCGCTTGCTGACCACGACGAGGATGATCGCGGCAATCACGAAGCCCGCGATCGCGTAGACGTAGAACGGCGTACGCCAGCCGCTGCCGGCCGCGAACTGCGCGCCCAGCCGCGGACCGAGGAACGCACCCACCCCGTAGCAGAAGTTCAGGCTGCCGATGGCGAGCGCGCGGCGCTTGAAGAAGTACGCGCCGACGGCCGCGAAGAGCGCCGCGTTCTGAATCGCCTCTCCGACCCCGGACAGCGCCCGGTAGGCGAACATGTCGGCGAACCCGACCGACACCGCCGTCAGCGCCGTGAAGCCGGAGTAGATGACGATCCCGCCCACGATCACCGAGCGGCGCGAGAAGCGGTTGAGCAGGTACGCGCCGGGGACGCCGGCCAGCCCGATGCCCAGCGTGAAGATCGTCGACAGCAGGCCACCCTCACCGAGCGAGAAGCCGTACTCCTTCCGGATGGCCGGCAGCAGGACGGGGAACACCTGCCGGTCGGCCGCATTGGTGATGTAGGAGACCCCGAGCACGACGAAGGTGAAGAGGGCGATGCCGAGCGGAAGCCGCGCCAGGGTCGGCGCGTCCTTCTCGGCGGACGAGGGGGCTGGGCTGCTCATGTGGACCTCCGTTGTTGCGTCCTGGATGTTATAGAATGCATCATGCGATATGTCAACGATGCGTGCTGCAGCCTAGGCAGAGCACGATGACGACGACGTAACGGCCGTGGGTCGTCTCGGCACCGCTGCGCACGACCTCCCCGTCCCCGCCTGATGTCAAGGAAGGCCCGGCCATGAGCCTGCATCTGCCCGCCCCCCGACGCGTCGCCGTCGCCTCGCTCGGCGGGACCATCACGATGACCTCGGACCGCTCCGACGGCAGGGGGGTCGTCCCGTCGCTGAGCGCGGCGGACCTGCTGCGCTCGGTCCCCGGCATCGCGCACGTGGAGGTCGAGTCCGCGACCCTGGCGACCGTCCCCGGTGCGTCGCTCGCGCTCGACGACCTCCTCGCGGTGCTCCGGTGGGCCCGCGCCGCCGTCGACGCCGGCACGGACGGGGTCGTCGTGGTGCAGGGCACCGACACCATCGAGGAGAGCGCCTACCTGCTCGACCTCTACTGGGACCGCTCGGCACCGCTCGTCGTGACGGGAGCCATGCGGTCGCCCCAGGCGCCCGGCGCCGACGGCCCGGCGAACCTGTCCGCGTCGGTGGTGACGGCGGCGAGCGCCGACGCCCGGGACCGCGGGGTGCTGGTGGTCCTGGCCGACCAGGTCCACGCCGCTGCCCGCGTCCGCAAGACACGGTCGAGCGGTCCCGACGTGTTCCGCTCGCCCTCCTTCGGTCCGCTGGGCTACGTCGACGAGGGCGCCGTGACGTTCGGCGGCCCCGCCTCCCGGCCCGCCCCGCTCCCGGGCGACCTGCCGACGGGTCCGCTGCTCGTGCCGCTGCTGGAGACGTTCCTGGGTGACGACGGCCGCCTGCTCGGGGTCGTCGACGAGGCCGGCTGCGACGGCGTCGTGCTGGCGGGCTTCGGCGTGGGGCACCTCTCGCGCGGCCTCGCGGAGGTGGTGGAGCAGGTCGCCGTCCGGCGGCCCGTCGTGGTCGCGACGCGGACCGGCGCGGGCACCACGTACACGTCGACGTACGGCTTCCCCGGTTCCGAGTCCGACCTCGCCGCACGTGGCGCGGTCCTGGCCGGGTGGCTCGACCCTCGGAAGGCCCGGATCCTGCTCGCCTGCCTGCTCGGGTCGGGTCTCGACCGACCGGCGATCGCCGACGAGTTCCGCCGGCGCGGGGCGCGTGGGGCCGGCAGATGATCACGCGTGGTTAGTCTGTGGAACCAGGGCTGACGGTGCAGGAGGCGAAGGATGCCGCTAGGGCAGATGCGTAGCGGCGAGCGGCCGAACCTGACCGCGCACGCCTACGTCCTCCAGCGCATGCGGCAGGCGATCCTGGACGGTGAGCTGCCGGCGGGCGCACGCCTGATCCAGGCGGAGCTGGCGAACCAGTTCGACGTGAGCATCACCCCCGTGCGCGAGGCGCTGCGGGACCTGGCCGGCGAGGGCCTCGTGGTCTTCGACCCGCACCGGGGCTCACGGGTGCGCAGCTTCGACCTCGGCGAGGTGCGCGAGATCTACGAGCTCCGGATGGCACTGGAGCCGCTGATGGTGGGCCGCATGATCGGCAAGGTCAGCCCGGAACGTCTCGACGAGGCCGAGCGGCTGATGAAGCGCATGACCCGCACCCGCGACATCGGCCTCTGGTCCGACCTGAACCGGCAGTTCCACGCCTGCTTCGCCGAGGACGGCAAGGCGAGCCGGCTGGCGACGATCCTCGGCGGGCTGCGCGACAGCGCCTCGACCTACGTCGGTCTGTCCCTCCGCGCCAGCCCGGAGCGCCGCGCCGAGTCCGACCGTGAGCACGCCGAGATCCTCGAGCACTACCGCGACGGCGACACCCAGAACGCCACGCGCGTCGCCGTGCAGCACATGAGGACGACGCTGGTGACGATCGAGGAGGCCCACGAGAAGGGGCTGCTCTAGGCGACCGACCCCACCTCAGCGGGAGCCTCGGCGAGTTCGGCGCCGCTCCGGCGTGGAGGAGCCGGTCCGTTCCGGACCCTTCGAGGAGCTCAGGGGGCGTACGACCGGAGACGCTCGAGGA
>Ga0210040_10007602_pt1 | contig 13085 bp, 5 predicted proteins | sample CryGeyCG12114_NA_FD_185462 | JGI IMG/M metagenome (GOLD analysis project Ga0210040, IMG submission 185462) | Groundwater microbial communities from aquifer - Crystal Geyser CG19_WC_8/21/14_NA (SPAdes) (version 2) | ecosystem: Environmental > Aquatic > Deep subsurface > Groundwater | place: USA... | reverse complement strand
TTTTCAACAACGACACTTGTTTGCTCACTCTACCACCGTCGTACTGGCACTTAGCAATGTTTACAAAACCCACACAGCAAACCCACCCGATGGTTAACACACTCAGGACGCGGTTCTACTACTTCTCTCGATAAGGGGGGGGGAACCGCGCGAACTCACAGGAACGAGCGGGAAAAGATCGAGAGGCTTGAGACTGGGCCAGGCAGTACTGTGTCCGGTGCGAAAGCAGGACGACGTCCGAAAAACTCAACCGAGACAATCTGGAGGTCAGGGATGGGTTGGGACTGGGGATGAAACCACCACAACCGTGATCACGACCAAAGTATAACCTCAGTGATAATTTGTACAAAGTCTGAATCGGAGTGGCTCGCCGGCCAAAAAACCACCCTCTAAGCACCTGTCATCATGGCCTTGGTTCTTGCCTGTCGCAACCAAAACACTTTCTAGCGACTCCAATGCATGTTGTAACCATCACCCATACTCCCACCCACAGCCTGCATCGGCGGCGCAAAATGCTGATTTTGCATCTCGAAACTGCGCATGGCACCATCATAATGCATCTGTGGTGCTGTCATGTCCATACCAAAGGATGCTCCTCCACTCCCATCATACTGATCGTAATATATCATAGGGTTTAATGGACCCGTCCAGGCTGGCATACCATGTTCGGTGGCATCAATGTAAGATGTTTGAGGTTGTATGAAAGTGTTCGACTGCGTGGCTTGTGCATGTGGCTGAGACTGGTAGAGATGTTGTGTGGGGACTTGGGTGAAATGATGAGGTTGGGCGTCCATCGGACTCTGGGTTGGGGTAATAGAGCCTGTAGAGGCTGGTGAAGGTTGTCCTGCTTTTAGATGAGCGACTGCGTTGCCGTATCGGGTTCTGTCGTTCTGTTGCTGGCTCTGCTTATGGGGAGTGCGCGCGTTCGGGAGCTGAGTAGTAGTATTATTGATGCTTCGTCGTCGTTCTGCTGGTGCGGACAGGGATGAATTGCCAACCTGTCCAGACATCCGACGCTTGATACCTTGAGAGTTTTGCTCCGCGGTGGGCATCAAACCCGTGTGGTTTGTCAATTGTATCTGCATTCCAGATATTTGGTTTGCTGTACTCGTCCCTGGCAACGCATGACCAACATGCGAATGAGGTTGGTGTTGCGAAGCGACAGCGAAATCCGCGGAATACTGCATGCCGTCGTCCGCCCAGTATGGTCGGTTATCGTAGCCTAACTGATACCTTGCCTCCCAAACAGGATACTCCAACGGTGGCTTCCATTCTTCTGGTGGATGTACGTGGGCATGTGATAACTGCGAGTAAGCCAGGACTTGTGGTGGATGAGGCGGCGCCATATCTTGAGTGTTTTCGGCGAAGGACGAAACTGCGCTGAGGTCGTTTGACACAGTATACATCTGTGTATCTTGCTGATGGTGCACGCCGTTGCTTGCTGATGCCGCATTTGTAGCGTACATTGGATCCTGTGGGAATGCTGCGGCTGGCTGAGGCCATGGCTGTTGAGCGTGGGTCTGGTAGTTCATGAGCGTCCGCTCTGGTAATCTGTTTGGAGGTTGTGACCAATGAGTTCCTGGCTGAGGCTTTTCAATTCGAGTTGGAGATAGCTTGCGCTTCTTCGGTGGCGAAGATACTGCAGATATGTCATGCTCAGTGTGATCCTGGGAACTACGTCGAACTCGGGCAGTTTTTTGGAAGTTATGAGTCACGGGCTCATCAACAGGGTAGGTCGGTATATCTTTCGTGTCATGTGGATCTCGAATTGTACCATCAAGACAAACCAGTAGCTCGCTAAGCTTCTTGTTCGCATGTTCGATCAAAGTATTAGCTGGTTCATCAGTCCGCAGCTGCTCAAAGATTGTTTGCACCTTCTGTATCAGGTCGCAGTCGTTCCGTGCCGGCATATCTTCAGCCAGACACGACACTCCTAGGATAGCGGCGGAACAGAAACCAGCCAAACACTGGAGCCATTGGAATCGAAGCCGGTCTCGCACAGAAAGATGAATGAATTGGAAGGCGTCTAGGATGGACCTCGCACAACTGAGGATCTTTTCGCGTTTATATGTTTCGGACAGATTTGCGTTCTCTTCGATGGTATTCTCGGTTTTTTTTGGCCTGTTCAGCCTGCTTGAAGCGGAAAAGGACTCGGTCTGACTGGAGCCATCCAAATCCAGCAGACCATTTAGCAGGACTTGGGCTCTGTGACAACGAATGACCATGATGTAGAAGTGCCTTCTGATATGCAAATCCGCTTTGATGAGTGCATGGTCATTCTCCGTAGATGCTGGTTCTTGAAATCGTGTTGACTGGCAAGATTTCAGCTCTCGAGGATCGGCAAAGATGCCTGAGATCTTGTAGTGCTCGATCTTGCTGGAAGCAAGCGACTCCGACATATGTTGTATCAAGAGAGAGTTGCTTCGTGCGAGGCTATGTAGCGAACGTTGGGGTACATCGAAGCGTGGCAACGGAAAGCCCTGGTTCTGTGGTATTGTCAAGGCCCTTCCAAGGATGAAGCTAAGCGATGCACCCAAGCCTTGTATTCGCCACCAGAACTTGCATCTAGTCTCTATGGTAAGGGGATCGCGTTGTCTGGGATCGTTCGAATCATACTGATCAACTTTTGGAGTCAGTGTTGGTAGCAGACACAACAGGAATCTTCTTACAGCATTCTGTTTGTGCCAGCCCGAGCACAACAAGGAATTGTCGCCATGCCTGCTTGAGTCGACCAGCATCAATGGACCTTTGTACAGTTGCGATCTCATCTTCCATTCGGACGAGAACCTCACGTGGTACTGGTGTCGAGGTGTGCTCTGATATGAACGACAATACCGCACTAGAGTCCAACGTCGTAGTGTCCCCTGTCTGACGGTCATATCCTGTCAGTACATCCCAGTCGTTCGACAGATTGAACGTTGGGAGCTTGGCAGGAACGATTTCAGCGCCGGGAGTGGCAATGAGCATTGCCCTAAACTATCTGTGTATCAGTATCGATGGCAGCCTCGAGCATGAGCGACCTACCTCATCAATGCAGCTGAAAGCCGACAGGTCACCAGCGAATGGATCACGTGGACCGAGAGGCGTGAAGCCGTCATCGTCGTCATCGTCGTCTTCGTCGTAATCTCCAGATTGCGATGAACTTGCGTCGTGTGTATCCAGGCCGTCGTCATCAGTTGATTCGAGCCCACCAGCCTGGTTCGAGTCAGCGTTTCGTTCGAACATCAACAGTGTCTTGCGCTCTACCTCTCCGTGGGCAGAGTGTGTGGCGCCACGACCTTTGTATACGCAATCGGGGTTGCTGCGCTTCTTGTTCTTGCATTCACTACATGGCTTCTGCCCATCGCACTGCTTTAGGTCAACACAATGATTTAGAGAGGGGGTAGGAAAGGTCTACCTTGGTTTTGCTCTTTCTGCATGGTTCGCAAGCTCCAGGCCTACGCGTTAGAGCACCTTGCCGTCGGTTCCTTCTGATACGGGGCATCCTCTGCGTAGACATGTTGTGGTGGTTCCGCTACATTCATCGCTTTACAAACGCGGGGTGTATACAACTGAGAGAACAATGCTGCCAATTGACGCGGTATGTGTATATCAAGGCGCACGGCACAGCGTGGCCAGTCTGTATGACAGGAGACTGTGATGACGGAGGGGAGATTTTCAGTATACTATGTGCATTGAAGGGTCCTGACAGCCCGTGTTTCTGAGGTGCTTGCGGCCGACCAGTATATTATGACGGTCAAGGATCAAAAGGACTGCTACTGCAGCTTTCGATGAATTTCAAATCCCAGATTCGCAAACATGAGTCGGGATGGGTCTGACCTACATGTTGTCAAGAGACACCCATGCAAAACCTTGCGACAAATAGTCGTAGATACGGGACAAGCTTAACACATGTAGCCAAAGTGGATTGTGCATGATTTCATGCATGAGATCTGCTTGGCGATTATAAAGGTGCCGGTCGGTGTGGGGAGGTGGGTTACGCTACCTTATCGGAGCAAGCCACCGACTAGAGAAAGAGTCCAATGGAAGATGACGAGCGGATGAAGCGAATTGAATGCCGAAATGTCTTTAGTTGGCGTCCAAAACGTCAGATCTCCACCGAAGACGTTGCGCCCGTAGCCCGTAGGTACGGGAACAACGGTGAAGCGCACAAGTGGTGAAACACGTTCTTGACACGCGAGAGGATGTATGGAGCTCGTAGATCTGACGAGATTCACAAACCATGTTCTCACGTTGTTTGCTGTCGATCTCCAGAAGGCAGCTGGTCGATCGCAGCATCACTCCTCGAAAGAGCCTCGAGGAAGGACGAGGTTGACATCCTGTCCGAAAAATGAGATCAGCTGTCCGTACTCGCGTCGACTCGCTTAGATATTCCCAGAACCACGGTCCGGCGACAGCGCTTGCTGGGGTAGTGGTGGGACTGGCCGTAGCAAGATGCGGCCAATTTGGATGGACGGAGGGTGTGTGCAGGCGTAGGTTGTGACAGTTCGCCCTAACGTCAAGTGACTGACTGCTACGGTGCCTTCGCTCTGGTTGTAAGAAGTTGCTCTCTTCTTAGGGTAAATAAGAGGGGCGGCAGGACTGCGCTTGTGGTGGCAGGCCTGGTGGGAGGTGAAAAAAAAAGATATCGCAGCCGGGGCCCGACTTGAACGAACTTGGAGCCAAGATGGCATCACCGGCCGATACTATGCCCGATGCAGCAAAGCTCCGGGCTCGGACTCGCGTACTAGCTGGGCAAGGTTGCGGCAATCTGGCAGCCGTGTCCTGGCAAGATGGACCCGATTCAGGCCAAATTGAATGTCGAGGCCCGCCAGGCTCAGCGGATTGTGCCTCCCCGCGGCGCCACGCCCGCGCCTTCCCTGCCTGCCAACCTTGTACGACACCTATCACAGGCCTGGATTCGAGCACCAGCTCCCCTTCAGATTAATTCCTGAAGCCCATCAAGCCCCCCACTCGTACCTACCTACCTATGAGTACTCGTACGTTACTACCTACGTACAAGGACAAGTACACGGAACTTCAATGACATGGTTCTGGAGACTGGAGGACCCGGCCACGAATCCCACGCAATTCCACCTCAGCTCCACTCAATTCAACCTGCCCATCGCCCCTTACGCGTATACCCTGTAACCTGACTCCATGATCCATCTCGTACTCGTAGGCGGCAGCAGCGGCGCACTCAACTGCCCATCGCTAACTTATCCCACGAATGATACTCGTACTCCCCACCTCGCGATCGAGGTTGCCTGCATCGGGCCCCATCTGCTGCATCAGCCAGCTCTGTCCGAGATGGATCATGGATGTCGGCCGCATCACGGCATCCTGGCCTATAGTACCACCAGTACCAAGGTCCGTCCCTCGATCTATCATCCCCCGTTGGCGGATCTGCTACGCAGCGCGTGCAGCCCGTTCATTCGTCCACACCCAACTTCGCGCTTTTGCGTCAGCTGCAGGGCTAGGTACAAGTTGTCGGTTTCGTCCGCACTAATTTCGTGAATTTGTCACATTGACTCTTTTCGAGGTTGCAATTCTGCCCAGCGCATGCAAACCACCCTTTGCTTGCTGGCGTCGAAACAGGTTCACACGGTGCCCAGTCGTTGAGGCGCAACATCATGGTCACGGTGTGCCTGGGCCCTGGGCGTCGATAGTGTTTGCCGCCGATGCGAAGCGTCCGTCTGCCAGCGGCCCGTCGTCGTTACGCGACATCCGTACCATGGCTCCAGACATTATTGTCTCCTGCTTGCTGGACTGGTCTTTTGCCCTTTAGGTACTTGCGGGCACAGGGAAAAACGGGGCACTACGTGAAAGGGACGATTGCACGAGTATAAGCAGACTTGAAGCCAACTATACGACCAACTTCGAGCAGTCTACCAGGCAGGTCTTGGCGCCTTTTGAGAACGTCTCTTCCAGTGGATTGCTCTCTCCTGTCTCAACAGGTCCTTTAGCTCCGATACGGGTTTTGAGGGCTTGCTCCGGTTGCGTTTCGTTCGCCTGGAGATGCTGTAATCAGAAGCTGGTCGTCAAGAAGCATCGCTAGCATTGTATCTTGATCTATGCAAAGAAGGTGAACACGAAGTATGCGCAAACGACAGGTTCGTTATGGCAATCGCAGCCAGCAGCCACCGATGCTTGCGGGACACTGGGATCAAGAACAAAATCTGCCCATCGAATCTAGCCGAATCCTGCGTGCGACTGATATCGAAAGCCAATGAGAAAGTTAGCTAGGCGAAGATATCCGTCCGCTCCTCCGAGCCGGATCTTGGCTCGGGCTTGAACCACCAACTTTACTTCAACTTTTTGACGCCACCACGCGCTTGCTAAGAACTCCTATCCCATCATTACGAACCTGCACACGCAACGAAGCCAACGGCTTCAGCGCAGTGGCTGTCATTCCCTAGGAAAGCCTATATTGTCCTTGGATCATCGCCGTCGCTGCGCCATTGACACGGTAAGTTTGAGTGTCGGATTGTTCACCCGGCGTTGAACCATCCGAATGCCAGCCTTCATAACGTACTTAGCTACGGATGCGCCTGCAAGTACGTTTGCTGTCAACATGTCCAGAACATGCAGAAGAGCAAGCGGCCGGACAGGATCGCCGGTATCTTCTCAGAGTACTGCTGTGCAGCATTGCGGAAATGGAATACCGTAGTCTTCGTCAAATAATACAAGCACAAGGATACCACGGAATACCCAGCACTGCAGCAGTGGACAACCAACTGCTTTGTCATGGTAGAACTCATGACTTTGTTGCGCTCACCGCTTTTTGTACTAGGTGAGCATACGCAAGCATATCACGCTACCCTTGAAGTGGGTCATCCATCCAAAAAGGATGCTTTTTGGTAGATTAGTCCTTCTCGGTCCTTCCGTTTCACATTCAAGTCCATCCTTACAACAAGTCCACCGACGCCAGATAGCTCTCAACCTATACTTTGTGTCTATACGTGTGCTGAAATGATTTTTTACCAGCATCAAGTGTGGTATTCAACACCGCTAGTCTAATCCTGCCTCTCCCATGTAAGAGGTCACCGTGGACGCAGATACTCGCATATCGCTCGCACGGCCGGAGACGCGTCAACACATAGTGAAAGGCACAGCGGTGGTGTTCGGGCTAACATCCACGAAGGTAGCCTCTAACAAACGTGCAATTGAGTCGTAAAGGTGGAACATGCACGCTGCACAAAGAACTCGACGTATTCGTAGTCTGGAATCTCATATGCTACCCCGAGAAAGTATCGCCCTGGAAAACGCTGTACTCAGCCTTTCTCAGATTCCTTTGCTGCTCTCAGCTGCCATCTGCCATCTGCTATTCGCTATGCTCGTTCTGACTCACAGCGTATATATAACTTTGCTCCTGCAGTTCACGACTTAAGTGCTTATGGCCGGTTGGGTGATTATTCGTCTAATGTGCCTCGTAGCCAAAGCACAAAGAGAAGAGAAGAGAAGAAATGGTAGACTGTGGACTGCCTGTGTCGTATACTAGTAGTAGAGCGCATAACACGATGCTGCATACAGATGAACCTATATGTCTGAGCACATGAATGGAGAAGCGTTTGAAACACAAGGCTGCAAGTAAGAGGCTGTGGCTAGCCCGTTCAAGCTAAGCGTGACCGGGATGCCAAGACTGCAGCCAGATGTTTCTGGCGCTGTGAAACCAGCTTGCGCAGGCAAGCACCCCGTCCCTGATCCCTCGACACCTCACCAGGTATCTCTAATCCTTTCTTTAGAGTGTTCGAACCTTTGCGTTGAGAACATTTGCCTGCGCCAGGCCCTACTGAAGTCTTGACTGACGCCTCAGAGGCCAATAGCTGCCTGCGATCCTTTTCGAACTGAGTGGCAGTCCGCCTAGCCACCTCACTCCCTCTTTCCGTCAGAATCACCACATCTCGCGCGTTCTTGTCTCTCGTTCTTCGGCTTGTAAGATGGCGGACTACGACATGGACCAGAAGTTTACCCAGAATGGGTATCACGAGGAAGATGGCGCCGGTTTTGCAGATGGAGAAGTTGCCGATCAAGATATCACATCGGAAGACTGCTGGAAAGTCATCGGCTCCTTCTTCGATAGCAAAGGTCTTTGCTCGATGCAGATCGAGTCCTTTAACGATTTCATGCGGAGTTCGATGCAAGATTTGGTGAACGAGAAAGGTGGAGTCACTTTGGATCACGCGCAAAATGTGGACGAGGGCGACCCAAACCCGGTGGTGGTGAGGCGCCACGAGGTCAAGTTCGGCACACTTATGCTAGGACCTCCGAACATCACTGAAGGCGAAGGTACAACTACAGACTTACTACCACAGGAAGCGCGATTACGAAGTTTGACCTACTCCAGCCCTGTGTACTGTAAAATGTCGCGACGAACGCACGAGGCGAGGGAGAAGCCATGGGACAGTCAAAGTGCCGATCAGGGCGTACTTCGAGATGATGGTACAGAACTGTTCTGGCGCGAGTCCACCGAAGAAGGCGATTACGATCCAGAACAGGAGATCTTCATTGGCAAGGTTCCTATCATGGTCAAGAGTTCTACGTGTCACCTGCTCAACCAAGAGCGCTTCAGAACAGAGAAAGACTTGTTCTCGTGGGGTGAATGTCCTTATGATCAAGGAGGGTATTTTATCATCAACGGTAGTGAGAAAGTCCTGATTGCTCAGGAGCGCAGTGCCGGAAACATCGTGCAAGTCTTTCAGAAAGCGGCGCCTGCTCCCTTCACACATCTCGCAGAGATCAGAAGTGTGATAGACCGCGGGTCGAGAATGATGTCGCAGTGTACCGTCAAGCTGTTCCGCCGAGTCGATGGACCAGACGGTACCAAGATCGACAGTCCCATTCGGGTGCAACTACCGTATGTCAAGAACGACATTCCCCTTGTCATCGTCTTTCGAGCTTTGGACATTGTATCCGATGCCGATATTTTGGAGAAGATCTGCTTTGATCAGAGTGATAAAGAGATGATGGACATGCTGATGGGTTCTCTGCAAGAAGGGCAACCTATCCAGGGAGCAGACCTAGCTAGAGATTTCATCGCTCGTCGAGGCAATGTACCTACGCTTAAGAGCCACGAGAGACAGAAGCATGCCACGGATATTCTACAGAAAGAGTTCCTGCCGCATATTGGACAAGGACCTGACTCAACTGCGCGCAAGGCTTTCTTCCTTGGTTACATGGTCAACAGACTACTCAGATGTGCACTTGGAAGAGCAGAGCCTGACGACAGAGATCACTTGGGCAAAAAGCGGTTGGATCTTGCCGGTCCTTTGATGTCCAATCTGTTTCGCATGCAATTTGACAAGGCTACGAAGGATTTCTATAGGTACATGCAGAAACGTGTCGAGTCTGACCAGCCCATCAACATCAAAGCGGGTTTCAAGGCCAACATCATTACAAACGGTCTAAAATACTCCTTAGCCACCGGCAATTGGGGCGACCAAAAGAAGCTTGACAAGGCCAAGGCTGGTGTATCTCAAGTGCTGAGCAGATATACCTTCGCTTCGACGCTATCTCATCTACGTCGTACTAATGCGCCAATTGGTAGAGAAGGCAAGATCGCAAAGCCTCGACAGCTGCACAATACCCACTGGGGCTATGTGTGTCCAGCTGAGACGCCCGAAGGTCAAGCTTGCGGATTGGTCAAGAATCTTTCTCTCATGACCATGGTCACAAATTTCTACGACACAAATCCCCTGCAGACATACATTCTGGAGAAGAACGTCGAAGCTCTCGAAGACTGGGAGCCTCGACTGAACCCGCAAGCGACCAAGATCTTTGTGAATGGTATATGGTTCGCAGTTATCCTCCGAGATCCCAAGTTTCTGGTTGACCACTTCCGAATGTTGAGAAGACGCGGCACGATTGACGCACAAGTCAGTCTGGTATGGGATATCCGAGACAAGGAGTTCAGGATATCAGGTGATTCTGGTAGGATCATTCGGCCTCTGTTCATAGTTGAAACAGATCGGTCCAGCGACAACCATGGCAACCTCGTGCTGACGAAAGAGCATGTTCTGAAGTTGGATCAAACAGCATATGCGAAAGAGAACCCAGACTCATGGACCGCAGAAACGCGCTTGTACGGCTGGAGAGATTTGCTTGCTGACGGTGTGGTCGAGTACCTCGATGCCGAGGAAGAAGAGACGGCGATGCTCATCATGACTCCGGAACAACTGGGCGATTCCAAGGCTAAGTGGCTTGGTATGGAGATTGAGCCAGACGACGACCCTCTCTCAAGAAACGATCCGCTGCTCAACCCGCATTCTCACACATTTACTCATTGCGAAATTCACCCGAGCATGATTCTTGGTGTTTGTGCAAGCATTATTCCTTTTCCCGACCACAACCAGTCACCGCGTAACACATACCAATCTGCCATGGGTAAGCAAGCTATGGGTGTGTTCCTCACAAACTTCGATCAGAGAATGGAGACTATGGCAAACATTCTATACTATCCACAGAAACCGCTTGCTAGAACGATGTCTATGGAATACCTCAAGTTCAGAGAGTTGCCTGCTGGACAGAATGCTATTGTCGCCATTGCTACATATTCCGGCTACAACCAAGAAGATTCCGTCATCATGAACCAGAGTTCTATCGATCGAGGTCTTTTCCGATCCTTGTTCTACCGAGCATACCAAGATCAAGAGAAAATGATCGGTCATTCGGTGGTTGAACAGTTTGAGAAGCCGCAGCGAGCAGACACTCTGCGTCTCAAGCACGGTACATACGACAAGATTGATGACGACGGTATTGTGGCACCGGGCGTCCGAGTTAGTGGAGAGGACATTATCATGGGCAAGACCGCTCCCATGGCCCCAGATGCAGAAGAGCTAGGTCAAAGACAAAAGCAGCATATTAAGCGAGACGTCTCAACGCCACTGCGGTCTACCGAGTCTGGTGTTGTCGATCAAGTCATGCTCACAACCACCGGCGATGGAACACGTTTTGCGAAGGTTCGTGTCCGCACTACCAAAGTCCCTCAGATCGGTGACAAATTTGCTTCTCGTCACGGTCAGAAAGGCACAATTGGTATAACATACCGACAGGAGGACATGCCGTTCACACGAGAAGGTGTCACTCCTGATCTCATCATCAACCCCCATGCCATTCCCTCTCGAATGACGATTGCCCATTTGATCGAGTGTCTGCTCTCCAAAGTAGCGACCCTTCGAGGTGACGAAGGTGACGCTACGCCCTTCACAAAGGTCACTGTCACGCAGGTGTCTGAAATCCTGCGACGCATGGGCTACCAATCCCGCGGCTTCGAAGTAATGTACAACGGACACACGGGCCGCAAGCTTGTCGCCCAAGTCTTCCTCGGCCCGACTTACTACCAGCGTCTACGCCACATGGTCGACGACAAGATTCACTCGCGGGCCCGTGGTCCTACGCAGATCCTCACCCGCCAACCGGTCGAAGGTCGTGCCCGAGACGGTGGTCTCCGGTTCGGCGAGATGGAGCGCGACTGCATGATCGCCCACGGTGCGTCCAACTTCCTGAAAGAGCGTCTGTTCGACGTGTCGGACCCGTTCAGAGTACACGTCTGCGACATCTGCGGTCTCATGACGGTAGTGGCCAAATTGAGGAAGAATACCTTCGAGTGCAAGAATTGCAACAACAAGAACAAGATCAGTCAGGTCTACATTCCCTATGCGGCCAAGTTGCTGTTCCAGGAGTTGTGGAGCATGAATATCGCCGCCAGACTGTACACAAAGAGGAGCACTGTGAAGTAAAGGAGGGTGGAGGGTTTTGTATGGTGTGTGCGGAAGATGGTGGACTGGAACACAAGGCAGGGTTTCGCCGCGTTCTACAAAGTCCATGGCAATCGCCCTTCTACAGAGCGAGCATTTCTCCGGCGTGATGAATAAGCGTATTTTTGTACTACCAACACCTTGATATCCTCCAGCAAAGGTGTTTAGGAGGATCACCCGTGTGTGCTCTCAATAAAACAAAGCGCCATAATCTATGCGGCGCAATTCTCCTGGGCGTATTGAATCATTCAACTATAGATACATGCTTCATTCCGTTCTGAAATCCATCATGTTTGTCACGCGCTCAGTCCTGTGGTGGTTTGAATGTAGCATAAAATAAATTTAAGGTACACATCGACTCTCTGCATCGACATTGATTTATTATCTGTGCGTCGGGAAAGACGGTATGGTAGATACCCTAGCTGTCCCAGTCGGATTTGAGCATCCGGCCATACTCATATGGTCTCTAAGTTAACATAGCTTACCGAGTCTTCGTTTACCTTGAGCACTTGACATGGCACCAGACAGGACCCGAACTAATTGTGGGTTGGCACAAGCCTGCGACGAGTTGTGGCTCTACTGCAGCATGATTGTGGCAGTGTCGACATAGGCTGTGTCCTCCGTGGCCGGCTGCATGTTCTCCTTGTTCCCATCCTTCTCACTCTCCTGGTCGCCGTTGCCGGTGGTCTGTGACTTGGTGGTCTTCTTCTTTGCATAGTATCGACGGTTCTGGTTACCCTTGCCTGTGTAATCCAACTTCTTGCCGTTGTCAGACTTTGGCTTTGCATCGTTCTCCTTGGCTTTGGTCTCCTTAGTACTCTCAGTCATCTGGGTGTTATTGACAGCAGTGCTTGGAGCAGCAGCGACCTGGTCTTCGCCGCCCCTTGCATCGTTATCAGCCATGGTTTGAGCAGCAGCTTTGGTCGTATCGGTCGCCTCATTCCTGACTTGTGCATGCATCTCCTTCTCTGCTTGTTCACGCAGAATATCCTTTCTCCTTCCAGCTCGTGCCTTCTGCATGGCTCTTCGGACAGTGATGGGAGGCTTTGGATCACCACTCATGTAAGCTAAAGACTTGATGGTGACCTCTCGTCCCTAAGTGTAGAGCAGTTAGCGGTCGCGCCATTTTGGACAACGAGACAAATATACTGACCACTCCTTGAGCACCCAGCAACTTCCCCATGTTGACGACCATGTGAGCAAAGTCTTTGATAAGCTCTGCTTGGCCCACATCTTGTCCGGGCGAATCACCGACGGTAAGTGCACGAGCCTTATCCATTACACGACGTATAGACACCTGTTTCTCATCATCATGTTCCTTTGACGTTTTTGACGAGATAACTGGTGTAG
>Ga0210040_10007601_pt1 | contig 13086 bp, 13 predicted proteins | sample CryGeyCG12114_NA_FD_185462 | JGI IMG/M metagenome (GOLD analysis project Ga0210040, IMG submission 185462) | Groundwater microbial communities from aquifer - Crystal Geyser CG19_WC_8/21/14_NA (SPAdes) (version 2) | ecosystem: Environmental > Aquatic > Deep subsurface > Groundwater | place: USA... | reverse complement strand
GGGCGGCGTGGGCATCGGCGGCGTGCTGGAGCCGATGCAGGCGGGGCCGACGATCATCGAGGACGACTGCTTCGTCGGCGCGAGGTCCGAGGTGGTAGAGGGCTGCATCGTGCGGCAGGGCTCGGTCCTCGGCATGGGCGTGTTCATCGGCAAGTCGACGAAAATCCTCGACCGCGCGACGGGCGAGGTGACCTATGGCGAGGTGCCGCCCTATTCCGTGGTGGTGGCGGGGTCCCTGCCCTCCTCGGGTGGCGTAAGTCTTTACTGCGCGGTGATCGTGAAGCGGGTGGACGCGCAGACCCGCTCCAAGACCGGGATCAACGAGCTCCTGCGCGACTAGCCTAGAGGCGCGCTCCGATCCGCAGGGCCCGGGCCGGAACGCGCGCCGGGGTCAGCCGGCCAGAACGCGGGCGATGACCTCCTGCAGGTCCCGCTCCTGGAAGGGCTTCTGCAGCAGGGGCTGGCTTGCGAAGCCGTCGGGCAGGCCCGCCGCGCCGTAGCCGGTCGCGAAGGCGAAGGGGATGCCGCGGCGGCGCAACTCCTCGGCCACCGGCATCGTGTTCTCGCCCGCGAGGTTCACGTCGAGGAGCGCGGCGTCCACCTCCTCGGTCCCCAGGAGATCCAGCGCCTTGGCCACGCGCGCGGCGGGGCCGACGACGGTGGCGCCGCCGTCCATCAGGATGTCCTCGATGAGCATGGCGACGATCATCTCGTCTTCCACCACCAGGATGCGCTTGCCGGCGAACTCTGCGCCGGCCCCAGTTTCGCTCATCGAGCCCTCCATCCCTAGGGCGGCCACCCTGGGCGTGCCGGCGACGCGCCGGGCCGTGGGGCCCGAGCCTGCCGGCCCGCGATCGTCATGGCCGCCGCCTGTCCAATCCCATGAGCGCCCAACATAGGGTTTTGGGCGGGCAGGGCAATCGGTCTCAGCGCCGTCCGATCCGCGGCTCGGTCCCCGCGAGGAGGCGGGCGATGTTGGCGCGGTGGCGGAGGAGGATCAGCGCCGCGAGGGCGAGGGCGAGAGCGACGATGTCGCCGCGCCCCAGGAGGACGGCCCAGAGCGGCGACAGGACCGCCGCGACCAGGGCCGAGAGCGACGAGATCCGCAGAAGCGCCGCGGTGGCGGCCCAGGTCGCGCAGGCCGCGAGGCCCAGGGGCCAGGCAATGGCGAGGAGGATGCCCAGGAAGGTCGCGACGCCCTTGCCGCCCCGGAACCCCAGCCAGACGGGGAAGCAGTGGCCCAGGAAGGCCGTGAGTCCGGCGAGCTGGGCCGCGTCCTCGGGCGCCACGGCGCGGGCGAGAAGGACGGCCAGCGCGCCCTTGCCGCCGTCGAGGAGCAGGGTCGCGAGCGCCGCGCCCTTGCTTCCCGTCCGCAGCACGTTGGTGGCGCCGATGTTGCCCGAGCCGATGGCGCGGACGTCGCCCAGGCCCAGCGCACGCGTCAAGAGGACCCCGAAGGGGACGGAGCCCAGGAGGTAGCCGAGAGCGGCCCAGAGGAGGAGGGTCGTGGCGGGGGAGACGAGGTCGGGCATTCAGGACTCCCAGACGCGGCGGCCCGCGACCCATGTGCCCCGGACGCGACCCTGAAGGCGGGCGCCGTCGAAGGGGGTGTTCTTGGACTTGGACCGGAGCGTCCAGCGGTCGAGGACGAAGGGGGCGTGGAGGTCGAAGAGGACGAGGTCGGCGGGCGCGCCCTTCCGCAGCCGCCCGGTGGGGAGGCCCAGGCGCCGGGAAGGGTTGAGCGACAGGGCGCGGAAGAGCTGCGGGAGCGTCAGGCGGCCGCCGTGGACGAGGCGCAGGCTCGCGGGGAGCAGCGTCTCCAGCCCCACCGCGCCGGGGGCGGCGGCCTCGAAGGGGAGGCGCTTGGACTCCTCGTCCTGCGGCGTGTGGAGCGAGCCCAGCGTGTCGATGAGGCCGGAGGCCAGGGCCTCGACGGCGGCCTCGCGGTCCTCCTCCTGCCGGAGCGGGGGCACGAGCTTGAAGAAGGTGCGGTAGTCCCCGACGTCGAGGTCGTTGAGCGTCAGGTGGTGGACCGAGATGCCGGCGGTGATGTCGAGGCCCCCCTCCTTGGCGCGCAGGAGCGACGGCAGGGCGGCGGCGGTCGTGACCTGGTCGGCATGGAGGCTGACGCGGGTCATCTCGGCCAGGGCGAGGTCACGCTCCAGCCCCAGGCGCTCGGCCATGGGGCTCACGGCGGGAAGGCCGCGAAGGCTCGCGAACTTGCCCGACGTCATCACGGCGCCGCGGGAAAGGCTCTGGTCCTGGACATGGGTGACGACGAGGGCATTCAGGCCCCGGGCGTAGGTGAGGGCGCGGGCGAGGACGCGGGTGTCCTCGGTCACGCGGTCGCCGTCGGTGAAGGCCACGGCCCCGGCGTCCTTGAGGAACGCGATCTCGGTCATCTCGCGCCCCTCGCGGCCCTTGGTCAGGGCGGCCATGGGGAGGACGCGGACGGGGGAATCGGCGGAGGCGCGGCGGGCCACGAACTCGAGCGTCTCGGGCGTGTCGATGGCGGGACTCGTGTCGGGCCGGGTGACGATGGTGGTGACGCCGCCGGCGGCGGCAGCGAGGCCTGCGGTGCGGAAGGACTCCTTGTGGCGCTCGCCGGGCTCGGAGACCTTGACGCCCCAGTCGACGATGCCGGGGGCGAGGTGCTTGCCGTTGCCTTGGATGATCTGGTCGAAGGTCCCCTCTGGGTCGGGGGGCAGGAGGTCGGCGATGAGGCCGTCCTCGATGAGGAGGGCGCCGGGCGTCTCGGTGCCGCCCTCGGGGTCGATCAGGCGGACGTCGCGGATCAGGGTCCGTGTCATCGGCCTCTCCCCCTGTTGGTCGCGTTTCCCTAGCGACGGCGGGGGCGGGCCGCAAGGCGGCTACTTGGGCGGCAGCGAGGAGGCGAAGGCCGTTGCGGCACCGAGGACGCGGGCCCGGAGCGCCGGATCGGCGGCGAGAGGGGGCGGGATGCGGACCCAGCCCTTCATGGGGCGGGCGCCGGACAACATCGTCGTGGCCCCGGGGAGCGCGAGGGCCCAGGCCTCGTTTCCCTGGCCGAGCCGCGCCAGCAGCCCCTCGTGGCTGGCGCAGCAGAGGAGGTGGCCCCGGAGCAGGAAGGCCAGGCCGCCGAACATCGGCGTCTCGGTCACGTCGAGCCCCGCGAGGTCGGCGCGGAGGGTCCGTTCGAGGTTCCTGTCGCGCATGGAGGCCCCCGACGTCGGCGAGTCCATGGAACCTTAGCACGGCTGGAACATTGTGTGAACACGAGGATTCAGGAGACGAGCATCATGGCGCAGGCCAAGGCACATCAGGACCACGACGCGGACCACAACACCAAGATCCATCCGGAGGGGAACGCCCAGAAGGACCCGGAGACCTGGGTCACGGGCGACGAGCCGATGACGGGGGCGCAGGCGTCGTACCTGCGGACGCTTTGCGAGGAGACGGGCACGGAGTTCGACGAAGGGCTGAGCAAGGCCAAAGCCTCGGAGATGATCGACGAGCTGAAGGGGAAGTCGCCCCGGCTGAACGGCGGCTGACCTCTGCGCGGGCACGTCCCCTGGGGCGTGCGGACCCCTGGGGCGTGCGGACCAACGAAAAGGCAGGCGCGCCGGGGGGCGGGCCTGCCTTTGTCATGACCGGGGTGTGGGGAGATCGGGAGCCCGCGGGCAAACGTTCTCCCCGCGTGGCCTCCGGCGTCTCCAGGCTCGCGGGTTCAGGGCGCGCGGGCGGGAGGGCTGGTCCGCCTGGGTCTCAGGCGAGCGGGGTGTTCCGGAGGGGCGAATGCCCCGGTATGGGCCGGCGCTCGGATCTCGTCGGGCGGGGGCGCCAGGGGCTGCCACGCGCGAAGGGCCGGCTGGGTCTCAGATCATCTCTCGTCTCTCCTCTCCTGCCCCCCTGCCGCCGCTGTCCGTCCCCAGGCCCTTGCCGTGTCGGATCTCGGAGCGGCGCGGCTCCGGGGCTCTCCCGCGTCTCCGGCCCGGTCCCTCTGCATCCAAAGGTGGTCACACGAGGAGCCGGAGTCTGCGCCCCTCCTGCACCCATGCGTGCCCTCGACGGGCGGGGGTGGTCCGGGGAGGGGCGGAGGCGAAGCGGGGCCTTGGGAGGGAGGGTGGAGGGGTGGGGTTAACGGGCGGTTAACGATGCATTCGGTGGGTGGTCGCAGCGCGCAACGCCCCGATGGCAAACTTTCGATACAGGTAGAGAATTTGGCATAAGGGGGGTGTTGCGTCGCTCCCGTAGGGTGGGTCTCAACCCACCATGAGTCGCCCGATGCGGGGGCGCCCGGTTCGGGTCGGGGATGGTGGGTTTCACCCACCCTACGGCTTGGCTGCGGGACGCGGCCTAGGGGTGCTCCTGCCGGAACCTGTCCTCCCAGGCCTTGCTGACGGCGTCGGCCAACTTGGACGTCCGGACCGGCGTGGCGTGGGCGAGGTCCGGGTCGAGGCCCAGGGTGGACAGGATGGTCCCCAGGGCGGCCTGGGGGTCCTGCGCTACGCCTTCGTAGCTGAGCGTCAGGGGACGGATGCAATGGGCGTCGAAGAAGTCGCGCCAGGCCTCGTCGCCCCTTTGCAGGTCGTCCAGGATCTCGGCGATGCGGGCCCCGTCGTAGCGGAGCGGCTGCGCTGAATCGGCCCCTTCCTGCATCTTCCCGTCCGCCGCCCTGTGCCAGATGCCGCTCTGCTCGGCCCGGACGCGGGAGACGGCCTGCGCGACCTTGTCACCGCGCGAGATGTGAACGTAGAGCGGGGGTCCGAAGGCCGCCTCGAACTGCGCGGCCACGTCACGGTCCGAGCCGAGCGCCCGGTTCAGGCGATGCGACGCCTCGGCCAGGCTGTCCCACATGAGGCGCAGGCCGAAGGTGCCGGTCCCGGCGCGGCCCTCGCGCAGGAGGGCCGACAGGTAGGCGCGGTCGAAGCTGGGGGCGTCGGTCTCATCGGGATCGGGCAGGCCCCAGGCCCTGGCCCATTCGGCGATGTCCTCGGGCCGGAAGAAGGAGTTGGGGCGCCCCGCCACGCCGGTCGCCCCTAGCATCTCGCACAGGAGCGTGCTGCCGGACCGGGGGGTGGCGCAGAGGATGTAGGAGGCGAAGGGACGGGCCACGGCGAATGCAGGCCATCACCCCTCCCCCACCGCCTCTCTCCCCCTCGCCTGCCGCAGGTTCCGCGCCAGGAGGTCCATCGCGGCCATGCGCACCGCCACGCCCATCTCCACCTGCGTCTGGATCACGCTCCGGTTGATGTCGTCGGCGAGCGTGCCGTCGATCTCCACGCCCCGGTTCATGGGGCCGGGGTGCATGACGATGGCGTCCGGCGCCGCATGGGCGAGCTTGGCGGCGTCCAGGCCGTAGAGGTGGAAGTACTCCCGCTCGCTGGGCACGAAGCCGCCGTCCATGCGCTCCTTCTGGAGGCGGAGCATCATCACCACGTCGGCGCCCTTCAGGCCCTCCTCCATGGTGGAGTAGACCTCGCAGCCGAAGGCGTCGATGCCGGGGGGCATGAGGGTCGGGGGCGCGACGAGGCGGATGCGGTTCTCCATCTTGTGGAGAAGCAGGATGTTGGAGCGAGCCACGCGGGAATGGGCGATGTCGCCGCAGATCGCGATGCTCAGGCGGTGCAGGCGGCCCTTGGCGCGGCGGATGGTGAGGGCGTCGAGGAGTCCTTGCGTCGGATGCTCGTGCCGCCCGTCCCCGGCGTTGAGGACGGCGCAGTTCTGGACCTTCTGGGCCAGGAGGTCCACGGCGCCGCTCATCGGGTGGCGGACCACCAGGAGGTCGGGGCGCATGGCGTTGAGGGTGAGCGCCGTGTCGATCAGCGTCTCGCCCTTCTTCACCGACGATGCGGCCACGCCCATGTTCATCACGTCCGCGCCGAGCTTGCGGCCCGCGAGCTCGAAGGAGGACTGGGTCCGGGTCGAGGGCTCGAAGAACATGTTGACCTGGGTGAGCCCCGAGAGGGTGTCCCCGGCGGGGAGGCCCTTGCGGTTGCGCTCCGCGTAGCTGTCCGCGAGGTCGAGGAGGGTCGTGATCTCCTGCGGGTGGAGGGGCTCGATGCCGAGGAGGTGGGACTGGCGGAACATGGGCGGCACCTCCTGGAGGGTCGGGGGTCGTTTACGTCAGGTGCTCCAGGCCTGCCAGAGGAGGCGGAGGGCCAGCGCCACGGAGGTGACGACGAGGAGCGGGCGGATCACGCGGGCGCCGACGCGGACGGCCAGGCGGGAGCCCACCTGCGCGCCGGCGAACTGGGCCGCGCCCATGCAGAGGCCGACGATCCACCAGGGCTTCGCGACCAGGGCGAACACGGCCATGGAGCCGACGTTGGAGGCGAAGTTGAGGAGCTTGGTGTGGGCCGTGGCCTTGAGGAGGCCCATGCCGCGGAGCGTCACGAAGCCCAGCATGTAGAAGCTGCCCGTCCCCGGGCCGAGGACGCCGTCGTAGAAGGCCATGCCGGGGACGAAGGTGGCGTCGAAGGTGCCCTCGCCCATCCGCTGGTGCCGGTCCTCGTCGTTCAGGCCCTTCTTGAAGGCGAAGTAGAGGGCGACGCCGATCAGGAGGATGGGAAGGACGGTGCGGATCGCCTCGGCGGGGAGGTGGGAGGCGACCAGGGCGCCAAGCCCCCCTGCCAGCAGGGCGAGGAGGGCGGGGAAGGCCTGGCTGCGGGGCTCCACCTGCCCCGCGCGGGCGTAATGCAGGACGGCGGAGGCGGTGCCGAACATGCCCTGGAGCTTGTTGGTGGCGAGCGCCGTCACCGGGGACGCGCCCGCGAGGAGGATCGCGGGGAGGGCGAGGAGGCCGCCGCCGCCCGCGATGGAATCGATGAGGCCCGCGACGAAGGCGGCGAGGACGAGGAGAAGAAGGACCTCCGGGCCGACGGGGAGCAGGTCGGGGGACAGGATCACGCGAACTCCTCCCGCGCGTAGCCCTGGAGGTACAGGAGCGCCGTGAGGTCGCCGTGGTTGACGCGGAGGCGGCACTCGGCCTGCACGGCGGGCTTGGCGTGGAGCGCGACGCCGGTGCCCGCGAGGCGGAGCATGCCGAGGTCGTTGGCGCCGTCGCCCACGGCGAGGACGTCCTGGGGGGCGAGGCCGAGGCGATGGGAAATCTCTTGGAGGGTGGCGACCTTGGCCTCGCGGCCGAGGATGGGCTCCTGCACCTCTCCGGTGAGGCGGCCGTCGCGGGCGAGGAGGGTATTGGCGCGGGCCTCGTGGAAGCCGAGGGTTTGGGCGACCCTGGTGGCGAAGCTCAGGAAGCCGCCGGAGACGAGGACGGCGTGGGCGCCGTGGTTCTTCATGGTGGCGAGGAGCGTCTGCCCCCCCGGCATGAGGGTGATGCGGTCGCGCAGGACCTCGTCGATGACAGTCTCGGGGAGGTCCTTGAGGAGGGCCACGCGCTCGCGGAGCGCGCCCTCGAAGCCGATCTCGCCGTTCATGGCGCGGGCGGTGATGGCGGCGACGTGCTCACCCACCCCTGCGACGACGGCCAGCTCGTCGATGCACTCCTGCTGGATCATCGTGGAGTCCATGTCGGCGAGGAGCATTTGCTTGCGGCGGTTGGCGGCGGGCTGGAGGAGGAGGTCGATCCCCTGCCCCTGCAGGTCGCCCCAGGCCTCCCAGAGGTCGGCGGGCTCGGCCGCGAGCTCGAATTCGGCCGCCTCCTCGGGGGACAGCCAGCGGAGGTCGCCGCCGGCCCAGCGGGCGCGGAGGTCCTGGACCGGCGCAGGAGGCAGGCCGCCGGGGGCGGCGATCAGGGTGGCGGCGAGCATAAGTTTCCGATCGTAGTCGCGGCCCCCGGGAGGGAGGGGCGTTCGCGGCGGATTAGACCCATTTGGCGACTTGCGGAACCCCGGGGCGGCGCTCTACCTCTCGCGGCGGGACAGCCCTCCCCAACGAGGGCCTCTTGCCTGGGAGGGCAACCATGACCGAAACCGCGCGCCCCGCTGCGCCGCCTGTGAACCCGCGCTTTTCGTCGGGCCCCTGCGCCAAACCCCCCATCTGGTCGCTCGACGCGCTGAAGGGCGCGAGCCTCGGCCGCTCGCACCGCGCCGCCGAGGGCAAGGCGCGGCTGAAGCGCGCCATCGACCTCACGCGAGAGGTCTTGCAGGTCCCCGACACGCATCGCATCGGCATCGTCCCGGCGTCCGACACGGGCGCGGTCGAGATGGCGATGTGGACCATGCTGGGCGAGCGCCCGGTGGAGATGGTCGCCTGGGAGTCCTTCGGCGAGGGCTGGGTCACGGATGCCGTGAAGCAGCTGAAGCTGGATGCGCGGGTGCATCGCGCGGACTACGGGCAGATCGTGGACATGGGCGCGCTCGATTACGACCGGGATGTGGTGTTCACCTGGAACGGGACGACCTCGGGCGTGCGGGTGCCGTCGGGAGACGTAATCCCGGCGGATCGCAAGGGCCTGACGATCTGCGACGCGACCTCGGCGGCCTTCGCGCAGGACCTGCCCTGGGACAGGCTCGATGCGACGACCTTCTCCTGGCAGAAGGTGATGGGCGGGGAGGCGGCGCATGGGGTCATCGTGCTGAGCCCCCGCGCGGTGGAGCGGCTGGAGTCGTTCGTGCCGGACCGGCCGCTGCCCAAGATTTTCCGGCTGACGTCCAAGGGGAAGCTGATCGAGGGGATCTTCCAGGGCGAGACGATCAACACGCCGTCGATGCTCTGCGTCGAGGACTGGATCGTGGCGATGGAGTGGGGGAAGGCCATCGGCGGGCTGCCGGCGCTGATGGCTCGGGCGGACGCGAACGCCCGGGCCGTCTGGGACTTCTGCGATGGCCGCGACTGGATCGCGAACCTGGCCCAGGACCCTGCGACGCGGTCGAACACCTCGGTCTGCCTTCGGTTCACCGATCCGCGCATCACCGACGGCGCGGCCTTCGCCAAGGCGGTTGCCAAGCGGCTGGAGCAGGCGGGGGCGGCGCTCGACGTGGGCGCCTACCGCGACGCGCCTCCGGGGTTGCGGATCTGGTGCGGCTCGACCGTGGAGCTGGCGGACGTCCAGGCGATGCTGCCCTGGCTCGACCGGGCGTTCCAAGACGAGATCGCCAAGGTCGCGCAGGCGGCGTGATTCCTTTCCGCGTGGGCTCCGCCCACCCTACGGCGTCTCGCTGAGGGTGGGTGAACCCCGCGCGCTTCCCGACATTTCAATGATGGAGCCCCACATGGCCCCCCGCGTGCTCATCTCGGACGAACTCTCGACCGCCGCCGTGCAGATCTTCAAGGATCGCGGGCTGGAGGTGGACTACCAGCCCAAGCTCGGCAAGGACAAGGACGCCCTCCTTGCCGTGATCGGCAACTACGACGGCCTCGCCATCCGGTCGGCCACCAAGGCGACCGAGAAGCTGCTCGGGGCGGCCACGAACCTCAAGGTGATCGGGCGGGCGGGGATCGGCGTGGACAACGTGGACATCCCGGCGGCGTCCAAGAAGGGCATCATCGTGATGAACACGCCCTTCGGCAACTCCATCACCACCGCCGAGCACGCCATCGCCATGATGCTGGCGGTGGCGCGGCAGATCCCGGAAGCCAACGCCTCCACCCATTCCGGCAAATGGGAGAAGTCCCGCTTCATGGGCGTGGAGCTGACCGGCAAGACCCTGGGCGTGATCGGCGCGGGCAACATCGGCGGGATCGTCTGCGACCGGGCGCGGGGCCTGAAGATGAAGGTGATCGCCTACGACCCGTTCCTGGGCGAGGAGAAGGCCGACCAGATGGGCGTCGAGAAGGTGGAGTTGGAGGAGCTGCTGCGGCGCGCGGACTTCATCACGCTGCACGTGCCGCTGACGGACCAGACACGCGACATCCTGAGCCGCGAGGCTATCGCCAAGCTGAAGCCGGGCGTGCGGATCATCAACTGCGCGCGGGGCGGCCTCGTGGACGAGGAGGCGCTGGCCGAGGCGTTGAAGTCGGGCCACGTCGCGGGCGCAGCCTTCGACGTGTTCGCGGTGGAGCCCGCGACGGACTCGCCGCTGTTCAACCTGCCGAACGTGGTCTGCACGCCGCATCTCGGCGCCTCCACCACCGAGGCACAGGAGAACGTGGCGCTGCAGGTGGCCGAGCAGATGTCGGACTACCTGCTGACGGGCGCGGTGACGAACGCGCTCAACATGCCCTCGGTGACCGCCGAGGAGGCCAAGGTCATGGGGCCCTGGATCAAGCTCGCCGGGCACCTCGGCAACTTCGTGGGGCAGATGACGGACGAGCCGATCAAGGCGATCAACGTGCTCTATGACGGGGTGGCGGCGGGGATGAACCTCGCGGCGCTGAACTGCGCGGTGATCGCGGGGATCATGCGGAAGGCCAACCCGGACGTGAACCTCGTCAGCGCCCCGGTGATCGCGCGCGAGCGGGGCATCCACGTCTCGACCACCCGGCAGGACCAGTCGGGGATGTTCGAAGGCTACATCAAGGTCACGGTCGTCACCGAGGCGCGGGAGCGGTCGGTGGCGGGGACCGTGTTCTCGGACGGCAAGCCGCGCTTCATCCAGATCAAGGGCATCAACGTGGACGCCGAGATCGGGGCGAACATGGTCTACACCACCAACGAGGACGTCCCCGGCATCATCGGGGCCCTCGGGCAGACCATGGGCCAGAACGGGGTCAACATCGCGAACTTCACGCTCGGGCGCTCGCACCGGGGCGGGGAGGCCATCGCGATCCTTTACGTGGACGACCCCGTGCCCGAGCCAATCCTCGACAAGCTGCGGCGGACGGGGATGTTCCAGCAGGTGAAGGCGCTGGCCTTCGATATGGCCTGACGGCCAGCCCCGGTCAGGCGTGGCCGGTCGCGAAGGGGGAGGTGTCGTACTCCTCCAGGAGGTGGGCGGGGTCGCGGTAGACGGCGATCGCGCCCGCCTGGCGCAGGGCCGCCTCGGGGAAGCCGCCCGAGAGGACTCCGAGGCTGGGGAGGCCCGCGCCGCGGGCGGCCTCTGCGTCGTAGGGCGTGTCGCCCACCACCATCGCCACCGACGGGTCGGAGAGGCCCAGCTTGCGGAAGGCGGCCTCGAAGATGTCGGGGAAGGGCTTGGAGCGCTCGGCCTCGTCGGAGGTGGTGTCGGCGTCGAGGAGGTCGGCGACGTTGAGGAGTTCCTTGTGGTGCGCGACCTCGTCGGGCTTGCCGGAGGTGGCGAGCGCGACGCGGATGCCGTCGGCCTTGAGGCGCTCGAAGAGCTCGCGCACCTTGGGGAAGGGCTTCACGCGGGGCATGTAGTCGCGGGTGAAGAGCTCGGCGCGGGCTTGCTCCATCTCCTCCTGATGCTCGGCCAGGAATTCGGGCGGGACAAGGCCGGGGAGGAGCTGGTCGCCGCCCTTGCCGATCTGGCGGCGGATCTCCTCGAAGGTCGCCGAAAGACCGAACCGCTGGAAGATCTCGTGCCAGGCCTCGGCGTGGAGGTCGACGGTGTCCACGAGGGTGCCGTCGATGTCGAACAGGACGGCCTGGGGTCGGGTCATGGGAGCGCCTCGGATGCTGGGGGAGGGCCCGGCGAGGCCGGACGCGGGAGGGGAACCCGGTCGGAGGGGCTTCGTTCCCCGGGGGCCGGTCAGTATCCCGTCATCTCGAGGTAGCCCACGCCCTCGTGGGAGCCGGCGATGGCGATGGGCCCCTCCCAGTAGGGGACGGAGGTCGCCATCCAAGCCTGGGGGTTCAGGGCCTCCAGGGTCACGTCGAGGTTTCGGGCGGGGAGCGTGACGTGCCATTCCGTCGGGACGTCGCGCTCGGCCACCCGCGAGGTGTCCCCCGGCTCCGCTAGGAAGGCGCCGTCGCCGTAAGGGGTGGGGGTGCCGTCCTGGGCGATCCAGGTGGCGGAGGTGAAGGGCTCCCCCTCGTCCTCGCGCAGGCGGAAGCCCATGAGCTTCTCGCCGCTGTCGAAGGAGAGCGAGAACCAGTCCCAGCCGACCTGCCGGTCCGCGAGGGGCTGGGAGGACCACTCGCGGTCGAGCCAGGCGGTGCCGGTCACGGGGACCTCGCCCGAGGGAAGGTGGAGGGTGCCCTCGATCGCGTAGAAGGGCTGGGAGTAGTAGTGGCTGGCCTGCCCGTCCTGGGACTTGACCGAGTAGCCCCGGTTGCCCTGGAGGACGATCGGCCCCTGGGCGGTCAGGTCCATGTCGTAGCCGAAATCGGGACCCTGGGCGGTGAGGGTCGCGGTCGTGAGATCGCCCCCGGCGAGGCGCCACTCGTCGATCCAGGCGTCGAAGGGGTCGAGCGTGACGCCCGCCTGCCCCGTGCCGCCGCGCCCCAGGCGCTCGGTCACGAAGTGCATGTCGGGCGTGGTGACGGCGGCGTGGGCCATCCAGAGCTGGGACTCGGGGGCGCCGCCAGGGGCGAGTGCGGAGCGGAAGAGCGTCCACTGGAGGCCGTAGGGGGTGCCGTCCACAGCGGTCAGGTTGGCGGTGACGTACCACCATTCGATGCGGAAGTCGGGATGGGGACCGTGGTCCTGGGGAAAGGTGAACTCGGTGGCGGGGTCGGGGAGGGCGTAGCCCTCGACGCTTTGGCCCAGGCCCGCGAAGCCCTGGGCGGAGGCGGCCAGGGGCCAGAAGGCGAGCAGGAGCGCCTTAGCGTTCATCCGAGAAGACCTTCAGGAGCAGCGAGGGAGGGATGCGGGCGAGGCGGATCGCGGGCCAGAGGGCGGCCAGCGCGGCGGCGAGAAGCGCGAGGCCGAGGAGGCGCGCCCAGTCCCAGGGGAAGAGGAACATGGGCAGGCGCCAGCCGAAGGCCTCGACGTTGACGACGGCGAGGAGGACCCAGGCCAAGGCGAGGCCCAGAGGGAGCGCCGCCAGTGCGGTCAGCGCCGCGAGGCCCACGGCGCGGAGGAGCTCCAGCCGGCCCAGAGTGGCGCGGCGGGTGCCCAAGGCCCAGACGGGGGCGAGCTGCGGCAGGCGGATGGAGCCCAGGGTCAGGAGCGACATCAGAAGCGCGAAGCCCGCGACGGCGAGGGTGAGGACGTTGAGGGCGGCGGTGACGGTGAAGGTCTGCTCGAAGATGCCGAGCGAGATCGCCTTGAGGCGGGACTGGTTCACGACGCGCTCGGGGTCGAGGCTCAGGTCCCGGACGAGGCGCTCGGAGAGGGCGGGGACTTCCTCGGGGGGGAG
>Ga0210040_10007600_pt1 | contig 13087 bp, 17 predicted proteins | sample CryGeyCG12114_NA_FD_185462 | JGI IMG/M metagenome (GOLD analysis project Ga0210040, IMG submission 185462) | Groundwater microbial communities from aquifer - Crystal Geyser CG19_WC_8/21/14_NA (SPAdes) (version 2) | ecosystem: Environmental > Aquatic > Deep subsurface > Groundwater | place: USA... | reverse complement strand
GAAGAGTTCCTGCGGGTGGTGTACTTCGGTCGGGAGGGTTCCGCCAAGTCCACCAACGCCGCGTCGGTGGCGAACACCGGCAAGACCCTCTTCATCAACGCGGAGGGTGGGGCGAAGCGGCGAGCGATCATCCGGCAAGGGATCAACCCGGAGAACATTGTCACCTGGCCCAAGGATCGGATCACGCCGATCACGAACGCGGGTCTGGAGGGGGTGTTCCAGCGGCTCCGTGCCGATCTGGTGGCGGACCCCAACTCGTGGCACGCGGTTGTGATGGACTCGGCCACGGAAGTGGTGCAGGTCCTCACCGCGCAGGTGTCGGACAATCGGGTGATGAAGGCGCAGCTGAAAGGCGCGGACATCGACGAAGTGGACGAGTTCTTCACTGACGTGGCCGACTACGGCACGATGGGGAAGATGATCACCGACAAAATCCGGAAGTTCCGCGACCTGCCGTTGCACGTGATCTACACGGCGTTGGAGCGGCGCGATGTGGAGAAGGCGTCGGGCGAGGTCATCGTCGGTCCAGCGGTGAGTGCGGGCGTGGCAACGAACCTGCTCGGGTTCGCGGACTTCGTGATCCATTGCACGGCGGGTGACGAGGAGATGCCGTTCCGTGGGCTGACCAAGGAGGGGGGCCGGTTCCGTGTGAAGGACCGGTTCGACATCCTCCCTCGGGTGATGGTGGAGCCGACGATGGAACGGATCATCCAGTACGCGCAGGGCGAGTTCGACGAGAAGCTCGACCCCAAACAGGCTCTCTTGCCCGCGAAAGCGGCACGCAAGAGTGGTAAGAAAACAAAAACCGCAACCGAAGACAAGGACGAAGACAATGCCGAAACTGAATAAAGCACTTACCAAGAAGGTCGACTCATCGGAGGCCACTCACGGCTTCTCGCTCATCACCCCGGGCAAGTATTGGGGCCGACTCTCCGAGGTCCGCGTCGACAAGAACCGCAACGACACCGAGGTCTGGGTCGCGGAGTTCCAGGACCTGACGGGTGTGGAGTCGGGTGAGCGCATCCCGGGTCGCCAGTGGCTCCGGATGAACCTCCCGCAGGACGAGAACGACGTCCCCGCCGACTACACCAAGGGTCCGGAGAAGTGGAAGCAGGCGCAGGGTCTCAGCGCCGGTCGGATCAAGGCGTTCTTCGAGGCGTTCGGCTACGAGGTCGACTCCGACACGGACGAGATGATCAACGAGTGGGCCGTGATCACGGTCGGCATCCGCACCATCCAGGCCGGTGCCCGCAAGGGTGAACGGACGAACGACGTGACCGACATCGAGCCCGGTGACGATTACGGCGACCAGCCGGAGGCGTCCTCGGACACCACCGACTACTAGCAGGTAAGCAACATCCAGGGGTGGCTACCTGGTTCATTAGGTAGCCACCCCCTTCTATGTCTGGAGACTCTTGAAACTCAATCCACGCTCTCTCGCCACCATCCAGGGGACCGAACCCCAAGATGCTGTTTCCAACTCTCTCATGCTCGATGTTGCCCTCCAGTACGCGAAGGAGGGCTGGAATGTTTTCCCGCTCCGTCCGGGAATGAAGGTCCCGCTGCTCCCGTCGGCTCACAAGAAGGACGATCCGAATCGCGGGTGCCGGGGCGAGTGCGGGCGCGACGGTCACGGCGCTCACGACGGCACGCGGGATGAACACACGATCCGCCGCTGGTGGGCCAATAACCCCCGTGCGGGGATCGGGGCGAACCTGGGGGAGGACCGGCTCGCGTTCGACATCGACCTACAACATGGTGGTAGGTTCCTGGACGCGTTCCCGCTCACCCGCCGCCACATCTCCGGTCGGGGCAACGGCAACGCCCACCTGATTTACAAGTTCGAACCCAACACGCTCGCCAGCCACATCCGCCCCGGGGTGGGAAAGATGTCCTTCATCGAAGGGATCGATATACGTTCGACTCGGGGCGCGTACATTGTCATGCCGCCCACGTTGCACGAGGAGACGCACCAGCCGTACACCCGCGACACCACCCACGAACACACCCTGACCGACCTCGAAGTCGAGGCGATCTACGCCGAAGCGGGGGTGACGTTCAACACGTCCACCAAGGCTGCTCAGAGGGGTCTCTCCGTCATTGGTGGCGCAGCGGATGCCGCACGGTCGAAGCTCGGTGACCTACTGGCTGACCCTCCGGCTGAGGGGGGGCGCAACGAGTGGCTGGCCCGTGTCGCAGGTCACTACGCGAAACAGTACCGCACAAAGCGGGACCTCTACGAAACCCACACACAGCAAGCGAACGCCCTACTGGCGCAACCTCTCCCCGACGACGAGTTCAACAAGACAATCGAGTCGATTTGGCAGTCGGAGAACGTGGGTCACCCGGAACGGCAGGCGTCCCTCGACAACGGCTATCTGGTCGGCAACGGCAGGACGCTCCAATGTCAGATCAAGCTGGAGGTTTCGGGTCAGGCGGTCATGGGGCTGGACGACTGGGGCGATTTCGATATCAAAGCCCTGGGGGTGGCGGTGGACGAGACCGACCAGCGGATGTACTGGGTGCAGCTAACCTGGAAGGGCCGCACCATGGACGCGACTCTGGACGGCAAGACGCTGGCAGATGATCGGGCGTTCCGGCGTTGGCTGGGTGCCCGTGGTCCGACGTTCGACGCACCGGATAAGGCGTTCCCTCGGCCACCGGCTGGGGTGCGTATCCAGCGTTACCTGGAGTCGCAGGAGCCGCCGCAGGTTCAGATTGTGGACACGTTGGGGTGGCATGAGGAGCTTGGCGCGTTCGTCACCCATGATGGGGCGATCAAGGCTGATGGGTTCATCACAAAGGAAGAGGCGGGGGTGGTGGCGAACCCTCGGCTGATCGAGCGGGATGTCGCCCCGTTCGCGTATGGTTTCACCGGAAGCTGGGAGGAAGCACAATCAACACTCAACGAGGTTCTGACGTTTCAGGACGAGACGATCACCAGTGTTTTTGGGGCGTGGTGGGCAGCTTGTTTGCTCAGGCCACAAATTCAGGAGCGAGTATCTCTATTTCCTTTCTTCGGAGTCGAAGCGACGTCCGAATCTGGGAAAACCAACGGGTTCTTCGATATGATGGTGGCCATGAATGGGAATACGCGGGGACAGATTGCACCGACCCGTCCTGTCCTTCGCGACTACGCGTCAGCCAACAAGAACGGGATGGTCTGGGCCGACGACCTCGATTCGCTGGACGCATACGGGGAACTGCTAAGGGCGTCTACATCGAATGGCACAGCGTCGAAGATGGACATCGACTCCAGTTCCGTGAAGAATATCGAAGTGGTGGCCCCGATTCTGGTGACTGGCGAGACGTTGGGGTTCGACCAGCAGAAGGCGCTGATCGACCGTTCCGTGTTGGTGAACGTCCCTTCGCCCAAAGGTCGTAAGTCTCTCAAGGGTGATTGGTTCCAGTGGGATGACATCACTGACCTCCAGATGCAGTATCCGAAACGTCTTGGGGGGCTGACTCAGATTGCTGGGTGGTACGTCCAGAGGGCGTTGCAGGTGCAGGAGGAGACGATGCTGGCGCTCCGGGCTGCTAAACGGCTAGGTAGCGGGCGACAGGCGGAGAAGCTGGCGGTACTGCGGGCGGGCGCGTGCCTGCTAGATTTCCTAGCGGGTCACGACGGGGCGTGGGAGGGCCAGGGAGAACACTACCAGCGGGTGGATGCATGGGCCACGGCGGGCGAGGGCAGCGAGTGGCTCGACAAGGACAACGCGCTTACTGCGAAGATTCTCCCGTGGGCGGTAATGACGTTCCCCGGCGACCACCCGGAGTTCTTCCAAATGGGCCGCTACCAGAATATTGATCAACCAGTATTCGTCAAACGCAATTCCCGGCTGGCCGACACCAGTGGGGAGGACCTTTTGGAGGGTGAGTTGCCTAAGGTGGAAATCTGGTTCAGCCCCACACTGTTGGGGCGGGCGTGGCACCGGGACAACGCTGGGCGGGTCGACGCAAGGACAGAGACTACAGCGGCGCTGGTGCAGCAGGCTAACGCACTACAGACGGGCCGGGGCAAGGCGGTAATGGTTAAGGATACTGGACGACGTGGCTGGTATCGTCGGTTGCCTGACGAATACACTTCTGCGGTTCTCCGGAGGATCGAGGGGGCATGATACAGCGCTGTAGTGGTTGCCGTGCTGTAGTGGGCGCTGTAGTGGCGGCAACCGTTGCCATACCCTCCAGAGGCCCGGAAGGACGGGATAGAAAAAATAAATATTATAAAAAAGAAGATAAGGACTACAGCACTACAGCACTCCGGGGGTATGCACCCCCACGTGTGCGCTCGCTCGCTCGCTCGCGCTTGGGCGCATGCGTCCGATCCCACCGCAGCCCGCTGTATGCTGTAGTGCTGTAGTGGTTGGCAACAGGCCCCATGGGGTTCCCCCCAGGGTGAATGGTATGGTAGACTAGGAGTATGACAATGACGAAGGTTCTTCCGCATGACAGGGTTGCCCCTGCGCGGCATCCGAATGCGGTTCTGTTGAAGCGTGAGTCGGTGGATGCGTTGCAGGCGGCGCGTGATCATATGGGTGAGTGGGTTGTGTGGCAGTCGGGGTTCCCGCACCACAAGGCGTCGAAGGTTCAGGCGTACAATCTGCGGCAGGGGACGCGTCAGCGCATCCTGACCGAGGGTTACCTCGAGCCCGACGCCGACGAGCGTTTGGAGTTCAGGGCGTGGAAGGATGATGAGCATGACACGTATAATGTGATTGCTCGCATGACCACGGCTGAGTTTCGGGTTCAGGAGAGGGAGCAGGGCGCATGAGGGTAACCACTTCCACCACGGTTGTGCAGGGTGATTCGCCAATCGAGGTTGAGGACATACGGGCGATCGAGGCGGCGATGGTTCCGGGTGATACCGTTCGAATCGCGGAGAGCCCAGGTTCTCGCAACGACCCGATCTGGACCGCGACGATCACGCACCGTGTTCGCGATGTCTGATGCCGGGTCTGTCGTACTACCGTCTGACTTGCTCAAGTTGTGGGAACGAGGCGTACGCCCCGTCACTGCCGTGGCTGTCGACACAGAAACTTCCGGTCTCTTTGTCGATGACGGGGCACGGGTGTCGACGGTTTCCTTGGCCTTTTTGGATGTGTCCGGAACATGGGCTGGTGTGTTGGGAGCCGCATCCTATCAGTGGGATGCCGGGGTTTGGACAGTCGCCAGCGAGCCCGTAACTGACGATCAGGAGTTGCCCATTGTTTCATTTGCTTGGCCGTTCGACCAGGGAGTTCAGGGGACCGGAAAGGCTGAGGACGATGGGTACGCCACACTTTGGCCTGATGCGGCAAATCTACCCGAGGCCGAATGGGTCGCGTTGTTGGAATGGCTTGGGTTGGTGGGGGAAGCTACGGGTCTCGTTTTCCACAACGCGAAGTTCGACCTCCACATGCTGGAATCTGGTTGTCGACGTTGGCCCGGTGTGGGTCGAGACTTCGCTGACGTTACGGTTTGGGACACGCAGAATGGAGTGTCTCTTCTCTACCCAACACGGGTCGTTATCAACGCAGGCAAGGGACCTCAGGCTTCCACTTCTCTCAAGCCTACGTCGAAGGTTTTGTGGGGTGAGGACGAGGGCGATGAGCAGAAGGTCATCAAGGAGTACCTCCGGAAGCACAAGCTCCCTGCCGGGCGATGGGATTTAATGCCATGGTCTGTTATTGCCCGTTATGCGGAAGACGACGCCCGCAAGACCATAAGGCTGTACCTCCGGCAGTCGGTCGACATTTCGTCCGTGTCCTGGTTGGATGGGCAGGAATCCCGGTTGTCCGTGTTCGACGCGATGGAGCGCCGGATGCGTACTACTCTCATGCTGACCCGGATCGAGCAGCGGGGTCTCCCGTTCGACACTAAGGGTGCGCTTGAGGCGGCGCGGATGATGGATAGGCGCCGTTTGGATCTTGTGGCCCAGCTGCCTTTCAAACCTGCTACGGTGAACGCGGGTAAGAAGTATTGGTTCGGTCCGCGTGACGAGGGTGGTTTGGGGTTGGTCCCGTACGCGACGACGGCGAAGGGTCAGCCTTCGGTGACCGAGCTCGAACTGGACAAGATGATCAAGGACAACGTACCGGGAGCGGAAACGTGGCGCGATATTCAGAAGGTTTCGACGGCCAACGATCGTTGGTATACCGGTTGGGCTTCGATGGTCGGCTCCGACGGGCGGCTGCGTTGTGGTATCCGGCAGAATGGGACCGTATCCGGTCGTTTCAGCGTCGAGCGTGTTCAGTTGCAGGCGATCCCCCACGATTACCGTTTGTCGGCGTACTCGGTACTGGAGGGAATCCCAACGCCGCGGGAGTTGATTGGGTCTGGTGTCCCCGCTGGGTTCAAGCTGTGGGAGTTGGACTTGGCGCAGGCGGAGTTGCGGGTAGCTGCTTTGTATGCGGGATGCCAGTCGATGTTGGACTTAATCGAAGCTGGCGAGGACCTCCACGGGGTTACCGCACTCGAGCTATTTCCGGTTGGGAAGGAGTCGTCCGAGTGGGGGTTCTACCGGAACATCGCCAAGAGGGCGAATTTCGGGCTTATCTTCGGCTCTGGATGGGAAACGTTCCAGAAAGACCTGGAGAAGCAGACGGGGATTCGGCTGTCCGATTCGGAGGCGCAGCGGATCGTGAAGTCGTGGAACGCCCTGTATCCGGAGTTCAAGCGGGCGATTTATTCTCACCAGGGTACTGTCGAGTCGCGGATGAAATCGGGTTCGGGGTACCTGCAGATGTCGAATGGGGAGCGTAGGTGGTTTGTTCCGGGTGAGGAGACTCATAAGTCGTTCAATCAGCGGGTGCAGCCGAATCTGGCTCAGTTTGGGATTGATTGGTGGTTGTGGTCTGAGCAGCGGTTGATGGATTTGTATGGCCATGAGCCGGTTGTCACTTCTGAGGGTTATGTGGGTCGGATTGGGATGGTTCTGACGGTTCATGACTCGCAGGTGTTGTTGCTGCCGGATGATGCGCAGGCGTTGGCGGTGGTGCAGGAGATTGCGGATTATGCGGTGTCTTTGTGGGCGGAGCGGTTCCCGGGGGTCAGCGGTGGAGTAGATGCTAAGCAATGGACAAAGGCTGCATAGTTGAAGGCTGCGAGCGCAAGCATCATGCGTTGGGCTGGTGTGGGACGCATTATCGCAGGGTGTTGCGTGGTGAGTCGTTGGCGTGGGTGTTCAAGCAGGAGCGGGATGCTCGTGTGCGTCGGGCGATTGAGTGGGATTGGTCGGACCTGAGGGTTGCTGTCTATGCGGGTTGTTCGGATCGGTATGTGTGGCAGTACCGTCATGACAGGGGTATCCCACCAAGCGGTCGCCGCGGTTGACGCACCCGTACCCTGTGTGGTAGGATGGGGGTGTGGCCCCGGAAAACACTGGCTGGGGTCACGCGTGAAAGTGGTACAGGGTACAGGGAATAACTTAATATAGGGCGGGATTAGGGCCCCGCTATTGAAGGGCCGGTCAGTTCTTGGGTGTCCTGACCGGCCCTTTTCCATATTTGCAGAGTGCATTGAAGGAGTAACATGAGTACAGTTGATGTTGTCGTCGGAGCCGCGTTTGGTTCGGAGGGCAAGGGCCATATCACGGCGCAGTTGGTGAAGCGCCGTCTGGCGGACAAGCGGGACGTTTTGAACGTTCGGGTGGCGGGTCCCAACGCGGGTCACACGGTGATCGATGATGAGGGCCGTTCGTTTGCTCTCCGTGCGGTGCCGGTGGGGGCGGTCTATGAACAGGTCGCCTTGTATATCGCTCCGGGTTCGGAGGTCGATATGGTGGTCTTGAGGAAGGAACTCAACGAACTTCGCGAGGCGGGGCACGAACCTCGTTTGTTCGTGTCGGGTGAGGCGACGTTGCTGGAGGGGGTCTACATCGAGCAGGAGAAGTTTTCGGACCTGACCGAGCGGGCGGGGTCGACGTCGAAGGGGATTGGTGCGGCGCGGTCGGCTCGCATCTGGCGCAAGGCGAAGCGGGTCATGGACGATGAAGGGACGATGACCGAGCTCGCTGAGTTCGGCGTGAAGGTGGTTGATCTAGATGGGACGTCATTCATACACCGATGGGCCGAGTCCCCGACCGGCTCCATCGTCATCGAGGGAACGCAGGGGTATGGTCTCGGGCTTCACGCTGGGTTCTATCCTCAGTCTACAAGTTCTGACTGCCGGGCTGTTGATTTTCTTGCCATGGCTGGGCTTTCCCCGTGGCATATCGGTGTGGCTCGTGTTTCTGTGTGGTTGGTTGCTCGTGTATTCCCGATTCGCGTGGCGGGCAACTCAGGTCCGCTCGCAGGCGAGACGACGTGGGATGCGCTCAACCTTCCAGACGAGCACACGACGGTCACGAAGAAGGTCCGTCGGGTGGGTGCGTGGGATTCGGCGTTGGTCGAGAAGGCGGTGAGGGCGAATGGTGGGGGTCAGGCGAACCCTCGTGTTGCGGTTCGGATCGCGCTGACGATGGTGGATCAGAAGTTCCCTTCTTTGGCTGGTGTGGCCAATCTGGGTGGTTGGATCAAGTCCGCGCCGATCGATGAGGTTCAGGGTTCCAGCGAGTTCATCCGTGAGGTTGAGCGTGATTGTGCGGCGAAGGTCGGTTTGATCGCCACTTCGCCCAACACGGTCGTGTGGTTGGCGCAGGCGATCTGATGGTTTCCATTGATGATGCACATGGCGAAGAGCAGCAGCGCATTCGCGAGTCGAACAAACGGGCGATCGACCGGGAGTTGAACGATCCGGCCTTGAGGATTAGTACATTGGCAAATCGGATTGCGGGTGCGACGGCGATTCCGAGGTTGATCGACGATAGGAAGCTCACTGTGAACCCGGATCCGATCAATCGTCCTCAGCCGACGAGTGCGGAGTCGCCGCACATCGACCTGCGGGATTGGTGGATGTCGAAGGCGGCTGGCGAGGTTGAGCCGATGATCGCGAAGATGATGGAGTATGGCGGCGACGGTCGTGCGATCGACCTCATCGAAATCGGTCGCACGTTGCAGATCAGCGGGGTGAAGGTGCCGGACGATGATGCGTCGTCGGCTGAACTGTCTGAACTGGGTATCTATTTCTACCTGGTGGGTAAGTTCGCTCGGTGGACGGCTGCGATCGCTGAGGGTCGCCCGGTGTCCGATGACACCCTGCATGACATCGGCATTTATGTGCGGATGGTTCAGCGGATTAGGGAGTCTGGTGGCTGGCCGGAGTGACCCACCGACGAAGGCGTACATCGAGCGCAACATCCGAACGCTCAGCGACATCGGTGGGATTTACGATTTCATCGTTGGACGAGTATTACATGACCATGCAGAGATTCTTAGAGAGGGCGATGGAAGCCATGGCGTTACCACCGAAGGACAGGATTTTCCTGTCGATGAGCAACCCACTGACGTTTCAGGACACGGTGGTAATCGACGGGATGACGTACGAAATCATCCTGACGAACAACCCGAATCACACGGGGGGTGAGTGGCAGTACACTTTGGTACTCCAAGCACCAGATGAGCCGATCAACCACGGCGAGAACGTCTTGCCGTTCAAGTCGGTGGGGCCGGATTCGAAGTTGCCGACGCAGGGTCATCCGGATGATGCGGGGTATGACCTGTACGTGTCGGCGTCGAACCTGATCCCACCGGGCGAGACCTGGGATATCCCAACGGGTGTGGCGGTCGAACTGCCGGAGGGGACATTCGGGATGTTGGTGGGCCGGTCGTCGGCTATCCGCAAGCTGCACATCCAGGTGAACACGGGGATCATCGATGAGGGGTACCGAGGGGAGTTGTTCGCGTCGGTGACCAACATTGGGAAAGGGCCGATAGCGATTGCTCAGGGCGACCGGATCGCTCAGCTGTTGGTCCTGCCGAACCTGAATTATCACCTGACTGCTGCTTTCGTCCCGATGCTGAATGCGTCGGAGCGGGGCGTCAAGGGCTTCGGCTCCACTGGCAAGTAACTAACCAGCGTCCTGGCTTGTGCGGGATACCGGGATATGCTAGACTGGTTCTAGAAGCACCGCAAGCAGCACCATCCACCGTCAAATTCCAACGAAAGGCAATACCGTGACTGACACCGCAACCGCCGAGGCCCCCGTGGTCGAAAAGGCACCGAAGGCCCCCATCAACCCCAACGTCCCCGCCGAGTACAAGAACCCGGTGACCGGCACCTACCTCCCCGGCCACGACGCGAAGCACAAGTCCTACGTCGCCAAGGCGATCCTCGCGGGCGGCGACGAGCAGGCGCTCCTCGCGGAACTCGGTTCGGACAAGCTCCGTGAGGGTGCGATCAAGCAGGTCGAGACGGCGCAGGCGAAGTACGCCACGACCGGTACCGCCGGGTTCGTCGTGATCAAGAACCAGGAGTACGAGGCTCGCAAGCTCCGTGGCGACGGCGGCATCCGGGTCGACGGCGAGAACGGGTGGGAGCTCCACCCGGTCGACTCGAAGATCGGCAAGACGTTCGAGTCGGTCGCCGACCGCGAGAAGAACGCCGCCGAAGCGACCGAAGCGGGCCTGGCCGAGTAACCACACCCTCTCGCCAACCCGCGCACGACTCCTTGGCCCCCGGTGATTGTCTCCCACCGGGGGCTGAGGTATATCTAAGGCTATTGTGATCACCGAGATTCAGCAGTTAGTCAACCTCCTGTCGTTGCCGATCCGCCAGGAGACCCTTCAACCTGCCTCCGAGGACGACCCCACCGTGATGCGCAGGGTGGCGTACGTGCCGCCGCTGCTCCAGCAGCTACGCGATTCCGTGGGGGGTTCTGGGGGTTACGGGCGGGGTGGCTCTGAGCAGCGCACCCGCAGCGTGATCGATGCCGCTGGACTTGAATTGTACAGGAACATAACAACCGATATTTCCGAGATGTGGCAGTCGGTCCACCCGAACCGTATCCCAATCAACGATCCCGAACTCCAGTTACGTGAGTGGTGGACCCAGTACCGACCGATCATAACCTATGCTGATGTCCCGTGGGCGAGGCCTGAACGTGTTCGTCCCGTTCATGCCCGGCTTGCTGCGTGGGTCCGCACGATCGAAGCGAAGTTCGACCCGCCGCGACAGAAAGAACTACTATTCCCCTGCCCGAATCTGCTTGAGGTCCCTGAGGGTCTCGCGATCTGCGGCCAGAGGTACTATACCAACCCCGAGGGAGACCGCTCTTCGGCTCTTGTGGCCTTGTTCCCAAGCAGGGGTGGGGTGTCGGTGACCTGCCGCGCTTGCGGTGGTTATTGGCGCGGAGAAGATGGACTGTATCAGTTAGAAGCGATGAAAGGAAGTATAGTATAATGCCTGACGCTAACGACAGTAGGTATACCCCTCCTTACGTGAGTGGGTATACCCCTACGTTCAACGACCGGTTCAACATCATGGTGGCGGCGACTGAGTTGCATGCGGTTGGTGCGGAGCCGTGTCAGGCGTGCATCGATGCGGCGAAGCTCCAGTGGAAGCAGACGAATCACCACGCGGCGCGGCCCGAAGATGCGTGAACTCACGCCGGAGCAGGAGGCTCACATTGTCGAGTGCAAACAGGCGGTGTCCGATGCGGTGACGGCGTTGGTGAACGCTTGGTCGCCTGAGGAGAATGGCATGCTGGTCACTGGTTATGTCGGGTTTGCGAAGGCGGTGTCGGCTGGTTCGTTGGAGCGTGGTGGGACGCGTTATTACGATTTCTACAGCGACGGTTTGGACCACAGTTCTGCGATTGGATTGAACCAGTACCACGCTTTACAGCTTCAACACGAGTCGTTCGCGAACTGGAACAGCGGCCCGGACACTGATGACTGACAAAACGGCCCGGCATTCCGAAAACGGCCCGGCATTGGAAAAACGGCCCGGCATTGAGACTCAAAACGGCCCGGCATTGGAAGGGTCTTGCTACAACGGTCGGCTCGGCCAGTGGGATCCGTTGCCTCGCGACGTTAAGTTTGTCCACGAGGATGAAAGTGTTGGTATCCTCGACTTGCATTGGTTCAAGTTCACTGACATACTAGACCTTCATGAGTCGATATGGACTTAATTAACCTACGTCAGATGCATTGGTGCGGGCTGTACGATTGGCCACGCGATATGGTGTGCGTGTTGGAACGTCACACGGATGACAGGCACTATTGGGTGACGATCGAGTATCTCATACGTCACCGGCCTGACCTTTTCACGCGTGAGCGCACACCCCCGGGCGCGCTTTTAGAGGTATCGATACGCGACACGCCCGGGGTTACACGGTAGCTTGTGCGGCGGTCTGCACAGTGGTAGACTGGTCATAGATCAGCCGGGGACCACCGGTTGGCACACCGAGAAGGAGACATCTCATGACCATCATCGCCCGCAACATGAACGCCGAGCGCACCGCCACCGTCAAGCGCGACTCGAAGGCCACCAACCCGAGCACCCGCACCGCCAAGCAGACCGCGGCGAAGGACGCGAAGATCGAGGCCGAACTGAACGCAGCCGTCGACTCGGCGCTCGCCGCGAAGCCCACCCCCCAGAAGCGCATCACGGAAGCTGACGAGCAGCACCTGTTCGGCGGCTCCAAGCCGAGCCGCAACATCCCGATCGAGTACATCAACCCGGAGACGGGGAACTACCGCCCGGGAATGGACGCCCGCCACGCGGGGGTCGTCGCACGCAAGGTGATGGAGTCGGGCAAGACGTCCGACCTGAACGAGCTCCCCACGGCAGCCCTCCGAATGAAGGCCGCGCGGCTGGTGGAAATCTGGACTGACAAGGCCGAGGCGAAGGCGGAGAAGGCGCGACTCAAGGACGCCGCCGCTGAGGCGAAGGCATTGGCCAAGGCCGAGGCCGCAGCCGCGAAGTAACCCGGTGAGCCGCCCGCAGAAGTCGGGCGGCTCACCCCCCACCCACACGTTACGCAACGCGATCATAGGGATCACGTTGGCGTTGATGGTGTGGGGGCTGAGTTCGTGCGACTTCAGCAACACATACGATGAACAACGTGAATCAACACCGATCGGACAGGAATACTGATGGAAACCTCATTCGCCCCGTGTGCAGATCACCGGTCACTGCTCAGTGCCGATATGCCGTTCGACCGAGCACTCGACATCGCGACGGAATGCGACGAGTGCTACGTAGGCCCGATCGCCTGAACCGCGACACG
>Ga0210040_10007598_pt1 | contig 13088 bp, 14 predicted proteins | sample CryGeyCG12114_NA_FD_185462 | JGI IMG/M metagenome (GOLD analysis project Ga0210040, IMG submission 185462) | Groundwater microbial communities from aquifer - Crystal Geyser CG19_WC_8/21/14_NA (SPAdes) (version 2) | ecosystem: Environmental > Aquatic > Deep subsurface > Groundwater | place: USA... | reverse complement strand
GGCTACCGCCTGGTGCGCGCGGCGCGCGCAGCGGGCCACGCCATTACCGTCATTCCCGGCCCCAGCGCGCCGGTGATGGCGCTTGCCATGGCGGGTCTGCCGACCGATCGCTTCCTGTTCGCCGGCTTCCTGCCGGTGAAGGACAAGGGGCGCGCCGATGTGCTGCTGGAGCTGGCGCCGGTGCGCACCACCCTGGTGTTCTTCGAGACCGCGCCCCGCCTGGAACGCAGCCTGCTGGCGATCGGCGAGCACCTGCCCGGGCGTGAGGTCGCGGTGGCGCGCGAACTGACCAAGCTGCACGAGGAATGCCGGACCGGCAGCCCGGAGGAGCTGCTCGCCTATTACCGGGCCCATCCGCCCCGGGGGGAAATCGTGCTGCTGGTCGGACCGCCCGTGGCGCAGCCAGGGCCGGAGATCGACGTGGACGCGCTGCTGCTGGAACTGCTGGAGACCCACAAGACGTCGCAGGCCGCAGCAGACGCGGCGCGGATTACGGGCGGGGACCGCAAGGCGCTCTATGCGCGGGCGCTGGAACTGCGTCGCCCGTGACAGCCGGATTGCAGCGCCAGCGGGCGGAGGCGCGCGGACGCGAGGCCGAGCGCGAGGCGGAGGAATGGCTGGGGGCACAGGGGTGGACCATCCTCGACCGCCGTCGAAAGACTAAGGCCGGCGAGATCGACCTGATCGCGCGTCAGCCCGGGCTGGTCGCTTTCATCGAGGTGAAATGGCGCCGGCGCGCGAGCGAACTCGCCTTCGCCATCGATGAGCGCCGCCTGTCGCGCGTTGCGGCTGCCGTGGAGGCGGTCGGTCACGAATATGTGCAGGATGGCGACGACCTGCGGATCGACGTGATCCTGCTTGCGCCAGGCGTCACGCCCGACCACATCACCAACGCCTGGCAGCCATAGGAAGAATTGAGCATGAGCCTGCGTGTCGCGGTCCAGATGGACCCGCTGGAATCGATCAACATCGCAGGGGATTCAAGTTTTGCCCTGATGCTGGCGGCGCAGGCTCGCGGGCACCGCCTGTGGCATTACGACGTACGCACCCTGTCATGGGACGAGGGCCGCATCCGCGCCTGGGCCCGCGCGGTGACGGTGCGCCAGGTTGCGGGCGATCATATCGAAGAGTTGGGCGATCTGGAGCAGATCGACCTGGCGGGCGACATCGATGTGGTCCTGATGCGCCAGGATCCGCCGTTCGACCTGGGCTACATCAGTGCCGCGCTGCTGCTGGACCGGCTGCGCGGCACCACGCTGGTGGTGAACGACCCGCGCGAGGTGATCAACGCGCCCGAAAAGATGTTCGTGCTCGATTATTCTCGCTTCATGCCGCCCACGCTGGTGGCGCGCGACATCGCCGATGTGCGCGCCTTCCAGCAGCGCCACGGGGCGGTGGTGGTAAAGCCGCTGCACGGCAATGGCGGCAAGGCGATCTTCCGGGTGGAGGCGGATGGCACCAACCTTTCCGCACTGACCGAACTGTTCGGCCAGGTCTGGCCGGAACCCTTCATGGTGCAGCCGTTCCTGCCCGAGGTGGCAGAAGGCGACAAGCGCATCGTGCTGGTGGATGGCGCGTTCGCCGGTGCCATCAACCGCAAGCCGGGGGAGGGCGAGTTCCGTTCCAACCTGGCGCAGGGCGGCTATGCCGAGGCGGCCGGGCTGACGGCGCGTGAGGAGGAGATCTGCGCGGCAATGGGGCCTGAACTGAAGCGGCGCGGCCTGGTGTTCGTGGGAATCGACGTGATCGGCGGCAAGTGGCTGACCGAGATCAACGTGACCAGCCCGACCGGCATCGTCGCCGTCGACCGCTTCAACGGTACGGACACCGGTGCGCTGATCTGGGACGCGATCGAAGCCCGCTTGGCCGCGATGGGGGCGTAACAGGCGGCACCTTCGCCAGCTTCGCCCGTTCGCCCGCCATGGACCAGTGGATCTTCGACACGATCGCGCAGGGCGGCTATCTGGGCATCGCGCTGCTGATGGCGCTGGAGAACATCGTTCCTCCAATCCCGTCGGAGCTCATCATGGGTCTGGGCGGTGTCCTGGTCGCACGCGGCCAAATGGAGTTCTGGCCGCTGCTGATCGTCGGCACGCTGGGCACCACGGTCGGCAACTACGCCTGGTTCTGGGTCGGGCACCGCTTCGGCTACAAGCGCATGGAGCCGCTCATCACCCGCTGGGGCCGGTGGCTGACGCTCGAGTGGGAGGACATCGAACGGGCGAGCCGTTTCTTCAAGGATCACGGCCATTGGGTGGTGTTCGCCCTGCGGTTCTCCCCTTTCCTGCGCACCATGATCTCGCTTCCAGCGGGGCTGATGCAGATGCCGCTGGGCAAGTTCCTGATCTTCACCTTTGCCGGTTCGGCGGTGTGGAACGCGCTGCTCATTCTGGGCGGACGCTACCTGGCGCCTTACATCGAGCAGTATGAGGGCGCGATGACCTGGGTGATCCTGGGATCGGTGGGCCTCGGCATCCTGTTCTATCTGTACCGGGTAGTCACGTGGAAGCCGCGGGCCGAACGCAGCTGAAATCAGCGTGCCCGCGGATGTGCAGCGCGATAGGTTGCGAGCAACGTCGCGGCATCCACCTGGGTATAGATCTGCGTGGATCCCAGGCTCGCATGTCCGAGCAGTTCCTGCAGGGATCTGAGGTCCACGCCGTTGCCCAGCAGATGCGTGGCGAAGCTGTGGCGCAGCGCGTGGGGTGTGGCGCTGGGCGGCAGGCCGAGTGCGATCCGTGCCCGCGCAACAGCCTTCTGCACCATGCCCTGGCCGAGCGGACCGCCTTTCATCCCCCGGAACAGCGGGTCGGTGCGGCCGATCGACCATGGGCAACGCGCGGCATAGGCGGCCACCGCTTCGGCCACCTGCGGCAGGATCGGGACCACTCTCTGCCTGGCACCCTTGCCGGTGACCAGCAGGGTCGCGCCCAGCGGCAGGTCGGCTCCGGTCAGCGACAGCGCCTCCGCAATGCGTAGCCCGGCGCCATACATCAGCAGCAACACCGCGCGGTCGCGGGCGCCGATCCATTCCGCCTCCGGCTCCTCGCCCACGCACTCCGCCAGGTTCAGCGCATCGTCCGGTGTCACCGGCCGCGGCAGTCCACGCTTGACCCGCGGCCCGCGCAGGCGGGGCAGGGCCGTGTCGCCGCCGCCAGCCTGCTCGCGCGCGAACGCCAGGAAGCCGCGCAGCGCCGACAGTTCGCGGGCTGCCGAGACATTGCCGATGCCGTCGGACCGCCGGGCCGCCAGTTGGTCCCGCAACGCGTGCCCGTCGAGTGCAGCGACCGCCGTCCAGTCGCCCGCGCCGGTCGCATCCAGCAGCCGGGCGGCCGTGGCAGCATAGGCGCGTACTGTATGGCGGGAGCAGCGGCGCTGATGCGCGAGGTGATCGTGCCACGCCTGCAGCAAATCGGCCTTGCTTGTCTCGGGCGGGCTCATGCGGTGACCAGCGCCTCTGCCACCAAATCGCCCAGCAGCGCGTCGAGCAGCGGCATGCCCGCCTCGGTCACGCCGATGCGGCTGCCGTCTCGCCATGCCAGGCCGTGACCGCGATGCAGTTCCAGCTTGCGTTCGACGATCAGGGCCTCCGGCGCGATGCCGAAGCGGTCGCCGATTGCGGCCAGGTCGATCCCTTCCGCCAGCCGCAGTCCCATCAGCAGCGCTTCGGATGCCTGCTCGCTGCGGCCGAGCTCGCGTTCCTGACGGATGCCGTGGCCGTTTCGTGCCACCGCAGCCAGCCAGTTCTCCGGCTTGCGGTGACGCTCGGTTGCGCGGCCCGCCCGCCGGCCATGGGCACCCGGGCCTATCGCGCAATGATCCTGGTAACGCCAGTAGGTCAGATTGTGGCGGCTCTGTTCGCCGGGGCGCGCGTGATTGCTGATTTCGTAGGCCGGCAGCCCGGCGGTGGTGGTGAGTTCGCGCGTCAGCACGAACAGCTCGCCCGCCCCATCGTCATCCAGCGGGTTGAAGGCGCCGGCGCGCACGTCGGTGGCGAAGCGCGTGCCGTCCTCAATCGTCAGCTGATAAAGCGAGAGGTGCCCCGTTCCGAGCGCCAGCGCCTGCTCGAGTTCCCGCCGCCAGCTCTCCGGATCGTGGCCGGGCCGGGCATAGATCAGGTCGAAACTGACGCGGCGGAAATGCGCCTGCGCCACCTCCAGCGCGGCGAGCCCTTCGGCAACGCCATGCAGGCGGCCCAGGAAACGCAGCGCCGCGTCGTCAAGCGCCTGCAGCCCGAGAGAGACGCGATTGACGCCCGCCGCGGCAAGCCCGGCAAACCGGCTAGCCTCGACAGAGGAGGGGTTCGCCTCTAGCGTGATCTCGATCGCGGAATCGAAGCCCCACAACCGCTCCGCCTTCACCAAAAGGTCCGCGACCAGCGCCGGCGGCATCAGGGACGGAGTGCCGCCGCCGAAGAAGACCGAATGCAGCGGCTCACCGCCGGCGATCTGGGCCTCGTGCCGCATGTCGGCCAGCAGCGCCGTGCGCCATGCCGCCACGTCCACTCCGTCACGCACATGCGAGTTGAAGTCGCAATAGGGGCATTTCTTCAGGCAGAACGGCCAGTGGATATAGAGCGCGCGGGCCATGCGCCGACTCTAACCCGGGAATTGATCGGCCACCAGCTTCGCAAACGCGTCGGCCCGGTGGCTGATCGCCTGCTTCGCGGCGGGCTCCAGTTCGGCAAAGGTCCGGTCGTGCCCCGCCGGCACGAACACCGGGTCATAGCCGAAGCCCATCGCGCCGCGCGGGGGCCAGGTCAGTGCGCCGTCGCAGCGCCCCTCATACACCGCCTGCTCGCCATCGGGCCAGGCGAGGGCGAGGACGCTGGTGAACCAGGCATCGCGCGGGGCAGCAGGGCCGAGGGCACAGAGCATCCCCTCGACCTTGCCCATGGCCATGAACCAGTCGCGCCCAGGCGCACCTTCGAACCATTGCCGTTCGGCCCAATCGGCAGTGTAGACGCCCGGCCGGCCATCCAGCGCGGCGACCGACAGGCCGCTATCGTCGGCCAGCGCGGGCAGGCCCGACGCCTTCGCTGCCGCATGCGCCTTGAGCAGCGCATTGGCGACGAAGGTCGTGCCGGTCTCGGCCGGTTCGGCCAGACCCAGCGCGCCGGCGCTGATGCATTCGGTGCCGAAGGGAGCCAGCAGTGCGCCGATCTCCTTCAGCTTGCCGGCATTGTGCGTGGCGATCACCAGCTTGCCGGGGCCGAGCCGCCTGCTCACCCGCGCACGGCCTTGTGCACCGCCTGCTCCTGCGCAGCGAAGATCTGCTCGCAACCCATCCGCGACAGGCGCAGCAGACGCAGCAGCGCCTCCTCGTCATAAGTGGCGCCTTCCGCGGTTGCCTGTACCTCGGCGATCTTGCCGCCTTCCAGCAGCACGAAGTTGGCGTCGGCATCGGCCGCGCTGTCCTCCAGATAGTCGAGGTCCAGCACTGGCGCACCCTGATGAATGCCGCAGCTGACCGCCGCGACCTTGGACAGGATTGGATCGAGGGTGATCGCGCCTGACGCCAGCAGCTTGTCGACCGCGATCCGCAGCGCGACCCAGGCGCCCGAGATAGCTGCCGTGCGGGTGCCGCCATCGGCCTGCAGCACGTCGCAATCCAGCGTGATCTGCCGCTCGCCCAGCTTCTGCATATCGACGACTGCGCGCAAGGAACGGCCGATAAGGCGCTGAATTTCCTGCGTCCGTCCGCTCTGCTTGCCCTTGGCTGCCTCGCGGCTGCCGCGGGTATGGGTGGCGCGGGGCAGCATGGAATATTCGGCGGTGACCCAGCCCTGGCCCTTGCCGCGCAGGAACGGCGGCACCCGCTCCTCCACGCTGGCGGTGACCAGCACGCGGGTGTCGCCAAAGCCAATCAGGCACGACCCTTCCGCATGTTTCGTGAAGCCGGTTTCTATGGTGATAACGCGCATTTCGTCGGGCGCGCGGCCGGATGGTCGCATGGGATGGTCCTTGTTGGATCGGTGGCTTCTCTCGCGCCCCCCTAGCGGCTAGATGGGGCGCTGTCATGGCTTCGCCTCCGGTAACAGAACTGACCGCCCGTGCGCGGGACATCTTCCGCCTGGTGGTCGAGGGGTACCTGTCCAGCGGCGTGCCCGTCGGATCGCGCACCCTGGCGCACGGTTCGGGCGTCAACCTTTCGCCTGCCTCCATCCGATCGGTGCTGGCGGAGCTGGAAGGGCTAGGTCTGCTGGCCGCGCCGCATACCAGCGCCGGGCGTATGCCGACCGAACTGGGCCTGCGCCTGTTCGTGGACGGCATGATGCAGGTCGCCGAACCGACGCTGGAAGAACGCACCGCGATCGAGCAGCGGCTGGCGGGGCCCGGACCGGTAGAGGCTGCGCTGGAGGCGACCAGCGCCATCCTGTCCGACATTTCCGGCGCGGCAGGCATGGTGCTGGTGCCCCGGCGCGAGCCGCGGCTGGCGCAGATGAGCATCGTGCTGCTCGATCCGACGCGGGCCTTGGCCATACTGGTGGGGCTGGACGGATCGGTCGAGAACCGCGTGGTGGAGCTGCCGGACGGCGTGCCACCGGCTGCGCTACAGCAGGCATCGAATTACATCTCCGCCCGACTTGCCGGCCGCACCCTGGCAGATGCCGCCCGCACCATGCAGGCGGAGCTTGCCTCCGGCCGCTCGGCGCTGGACGGCGCCGCCGCTGCGCTGGTGGAGCGCGGTCTGGCCGTGTGGAGCGAAGACGCCACCCGCCGCCCGGTGCTGATCGTGCGCGGGCAGGCGAATCTGCTGGACGAGGCGGCCCTGGGCGACATCGAGCGGGTCCGCTCCCTGATCGACGATCTTGAAAGCAAGCAGTCGGTTGCCGACCTGCTCGTCAGCGCGCGGGAGGCGGAATCGACACGGATCTTCATCGGCAGCGAGAACCGGCTGTTCGCGCTATCCGGATCCAGCGTGATCGCCGCGCCCTATCGTGACCGCGACGGGCGAGTGGTTGGCGTGCTGGGCGTGATCGGGCCGACGCGGTTGAATTACGCAAAAGTCGTGCCCATGGTGGATTTTACCGCCCGCTCCCTGGGCCGGCGGATCGGTTGAACGGGATGACAATGAACGACACGGATGACAGGCGCGACCAGGCTGCGGATTTCGAGATCAACGAGGTGACGGACGGGACCGTGGACGAGGCGATGCCGGATGAGCTTGCGGGGCTGAAGGAGGAACTCGCCGCCGCCCAGCAGGACGTGCTCTACGCCCGGGCAGAGACACAGAACGTGCGGCGGCGGCTGGAGAAGGACATGGCCGACGCGCGCGCCTACGCTGCCACCGGCTTCGCGCGCGACGTCCTCTCCGTCTCCGACAATCTGGCCCGCGCGATTGAAGCGGTGCCGGTGGAGTTGCGGGCCGACGACAAGTTCAAGGGGCTTGTCGCCGGGATCGAGGCGACCCAGCGCGAGCTGGACAAGGTGTTCACGCAGCACGGCATCACCCGCATTGCCGCGGTCGGCCTGCCGCTTGACCCCAATCGCCACCAGGCAATGCTGGAAATGCCCACCGCCGATGCGGAGCCCGGGACGATCGTGCAGGAGATGCAGGCCGGATACATGCTGCGTGACCGGCTGCTGCGTCCGGCCATGGTGGGGGTGGCCCGCAAGCCCGATTGAGTCGGTAGCTTGTGCGCCACGACGGACGGAACCGCAGCGGACCTTCTTCGTAGGTTCGGCAGAGTGCTGCGTTGGGTTCTGCGCGTCGACTGGTTGAGCTGTCGTCCGGATCCTCGCCCCAGGGTGTCGGGGCGTCCGCCCATGCGGCCGCCCGGGGAACTTACCTGCGCGCTGCCGGTATCTCCTGCAGGTTTGATAAAAGTTCAGGAGGATAACATGGTCACTCGCATGCTACTCGTGCCGGCGCTTGCCGTCTCGACCCTTGGCCTCAGCGCTTGTGCGGAGAATTATGCGGCTGAGGGCGCTGGCCTTGGTGCCGCGGCCGGTGCCGCAATCGGTGCGATCTCCGGCGGCGATGCATTGGCCGGCGCTGCGGTCGGCGCTGCCGCCGGCGCCGCTGCGGGCTATTTTGTCGACCGCAATGATGGTTGTGACGGCTACGATCGACGGGGCCGTCTCGACGACGATTGCTACGGCACCCAGGGTTATCCTGTCAGGCCCTGATCGCTTCCAGCATGTCGGCAGGCCCTGTGCAGCGCACGGGGCCTGCGAGCCTTTACTTCAGGGAAGTTTCAGCGGCTCTCGAGTTCCGAGATATACAGCGTGGCCGCCTGCATATCCCCTTCCTCGTAAGTGCCGACCCAAATGTCGTATCGGCCCGAGTCCGGCTTATCGAAGCGGACCGATGGGTTCATGTCCTGGCCGCTATCGTCATCGCAATGCCATTCGCCTTCCGGGCCATTGATGACCAGCGTGGTGTCGGCGGGCGAATCAACCGAAATGATCAGCGGCAGCGAACCTGCATCATAGTAAACGCGGTAGTCGGGCGAGTTGCTGATGTAGCCGGAGCACTCCGAGCCAACTTCTTCCGATGCGTCCTCGTAGCCGCCGGCATTGACATCCACTCGCCGCGGATCGTCGCCAAACGCAGCTTCCAGATCGACGCTGCCGTAGTGCGGATCACCATTGATGTCGGGCGCACTGGCCCAACCCCCCGATGCGACACACAGAAGACCAAGCGTCGCAGTTGCATAACGCCAACCCATCGCAACACCCCTTAGCTCGGCGGCGCACTCCCCCATGGTTGCCGCCTAATGCAGTTAGCATGGTGCAAGTTGACCAGCAATCACTTAGGCGCGTTTGCTCAGGATCCGCCAGATGGCGATCGAACTCACTGGTCCGGAGAAGTTGAGCAATGATCTCGGCAAGTTAAGCCCCAGCTCTTTAGTTGGTCGCGAATCCGCGCCGTGGTGTTGGAATGGGACAGATCAGCTCGTCTCGAAGCGCACAAGCTGATCGTAGGTCTCGGCTCCCGGCGCTCCTGCTACTGCCGCGCCGTTGCGCAACAGAAAGGCATGCCGCACGATCTCCGCCTGCTGTTCGATGCCGTAACGAGCAAGCGGCCAGCCGGGCTTCAGGCTGTAATGATACCGGCAGAACGGGTGACGATGCGTCACCAGGTACCATTCACCGAGTGTCTGCGTCTGCCACACATGCGTCATCTCGTGGATGAACAGCCCTTGGCGGGACAGCGGCGCAGCGGCGAAATCGTCGCAATAGCCGCTACCGCCCGGATGAAAGTGGATGTGCCCGCGCGGCGCCATCGCTACCTTGCGCGGCTGGAAGGGGAAGAACTTGCGCCGGCGGATCGTCACGGGCCCATAATCGATGGCGCGGCCGAAAACGGACCGCGCCAGGGCGATCTCGCCCTCTGTCAGCGGCCGCTCTCCGCCTGGCGGGCAGGTGAGGCCGCGGTTCAGCTTGCGTCGCCTGCCGCGCGCAGTGCTGCTGGGAAGCTGATCTTGTCGCCGCTGGCCAGCGTCAGCGTCACCTCGGTCGTGCCACCCGCCGCCAGTGTCTCACCGGGCTCGTAGACCATGACGTGCATCCCGCCTGGCGCGAACTCAACCGTTTCACCTGCTGGCACGGGCACTTCGGCCACATGCTCCATGGAGGCGTTCATCCCCTCCATGCTGGTCGTGTGCAGCATCGCCATGCCGGCCCCTGCGACATGAGCGGAAGCGAGCGCGGCGTCGGCCGCTCCGTTGTTGGCGATGGCAAAGTACAATGCCGCCGGATTGCCTCGCACCGCCGGCAGCACTAGCCTCGCGTCCGTGACGCTGATCCCGGCCGGCGCGTCAGGTCCGGCGCTGGCCGCCTGCGGCGTCTGTTCCTGCGCTGGCTCATCCCCGCGGCTGCACGCCATTGGCATCAGCGCCAGCGCGGCAAGGGGCAGTACGACCAGGCGGCGGCGAGGGCGATCAGGCAAGGGGGTATTCTCCGCGATATGTGCTGGTGGCATAGCTTTGTAGCGCTCTTGTGCCAAGACGCGGGAACCCTATATCGCCCCCGCAATCCGAGCCGCCGACCGGTTCTGCCACCGACCGGGGAACCAGCAGCGCGGCGTCCAACCACTAGAAGGGAAATGGGTTAACCATGGCCAAAGTTATCGGCATCGATCTGGGCACGACGAATTCCTGTGTCGCCGTCATGGATGGCGGCAAGCCCAAGGTCGTCGAGAATTCCGAAGGCGCGCGTACCACGCCTTCCATCACCGCCTTCACCCGCGATGGCGAGCGCCTGATCGGTCAGCCTGCGAAGCGTCAGGCGGTCACCAATCCGGACAATACCCTGTTCGCCATCAAGCGTTTGATCGGTCGTCGCTTCGACGATCCCATGACCAAGAAGGATATGGAGCTCGTCCCGTACGACATCGTGCGCGGCAAGAATGGCGATGCCTGGGTGGAGGCCGGCGGTACCGAATACAGCCCGTCGCAGATCAGCGCCTTCATCCTGCAGAAGATGAAGGAAACGGCCGAGAGCTATCTGGGCGAGACGGTCACGCAGGCGGTCATCACAGTGCCGGCCTATTTCAACGACGCGCAGCGCCAGGCGACCAAGGACGCCGGCCAGATCGCCGGGCTGGAAGTGCTGCGCATCATCAACGAGCCGACGGCGGCTGCGCTGGCCTATGGCATGGAGAAGAACGACGGCAAGACCATTGCCGTGTACGATCTCGGCGGCGGCACCTTCGACATCTCCATCCTCGAGATCGGCGATGGCGTGTTCGAGGTGAAGAGCACCAACGGCGACACCTTCCTGGGGGGCGAGGATTTCGACGGCGCGATCGTCGAATATCTGGCCGATGCCTTCCAGCAGAAGGAGAACATGGACCTGCGCAAGGACAAGCTTGCGCTGCAGCGGCTGAAGGAAGCGGCGGAGAAGGCCAAGATCGAGCTGTCCTCCAGCCAGCAGACCGAGGTCAACCTGCCCTTCGTCACCGCCCGCATGGAAGGCGGCAGCTCCACTCCGCTGCACCTGGTGGAGACCATCACCCGCTCCAAGCTGGAGCAGCTGGTCGCCGCCCTGGTTCAGCGCACGCTGGAGCCGTGCAAGAAGGCGCTGGCTGATGCCGGCCTCGACAAGAGCGCGATCGACGAGGTCATCCTGGTCGGCGGCATGACCCGCATGCCCAAGGTCCGCGAAGTCGTGGAGCAGTTCTTCGGCAAGAAGCCGCACACCGGCGTCAACCCGGACGAGGTCGTCGCCATGGGCGCCGCGATCCAGGCCGGCGTGCTGCAGGGCGACGTCAAGGACGTGCTGCTGCTGGACGTGACGCCGCTGAGCCTGGGCATCGAGACCCTTGGCGGCATCATGACCAAGATGATCGACCGCAACACCACGATCCCCACCCGCAAGTCGCAGGTCTATTCGACGGCCGATGACAATCAGCAGGCGGTGACCATCCGCGTGTTCCAGGGTGAGCGGGAGATGGCCGGTGACAACAAGATGCTTGGCCAGTTCGACCTGGTCGGCATCCCGCCGGCGCCGCGTGGCGTGCCGCAGATCGAGGTGACGTTCGACATCGACGCCAATGGCATCGTGAATGTCAGCGCCAAGGACAAGGGCACCGGCAAGGAGCAGCAGATCCGCATCCAGGCCTCTGGTGGTCTGTCCGACAACGACATCGACCAGATGGTGCGTGATGCGGAGAAGTTTGCCGAGGAGGACAAGAAGCGCCGCGAGAGCGCCGAGGTCCGCAACATGGCCGACAGCCTGGTGCATTCGACGCAGAAGCAGCTGGACGAGAATGGCGACAAGATCGATGCCGGCCTGAAGGGCGAGATCGAAGGCGCCATTGCCGAAGTGAAGACCGCGCTGGAAGGCGACGATGCCGATGCAATCCGCACGAAGACCGAGGCACTGACCCAGTCCGCCATGAAGATGGGGCAGGCGATCTACGAGCGCGAGCAGTCTTCGGCCGCGTCGGGCGCCGCAACGGGTTCGGAAGCAGGCGGCGACGAAGATGTCGTCGATGCCGAGTTCTCCGAAGTTGACGACGAGAAGAAGGGCTGATTGTCCCGCTGATGGAAACCGCAGCCGGTGCCGGGCGCATTTGCCCCGGCACCGGTCTGGGTTGGGGGATCTAGGGCATGTCTGCCACAGAGATCGATTTCTACGAATTGCTGGAAGTGACCCGCGAAGCGGATGGGGCGACGATCAAGTCGGCCTACCGCAAGCTGGCGATGAAGTACCACCCGGATCGCAATCCGGGCGATGCCGAGTGCGAGACCAGGTTCAAGCAGATCAGCGTCGCCTATGATTGCCTGAAGGACCCGCAGAAGCGGGCCGCTTACGACCGCTACGGCCATGCCGCCTTCACCGGCGGCGCCGGCGGCCGCGGCGGACCGAGCGGGCAGGATTTCGGCGACTTCGGCGACATTTTCGAAACCATTTTCGGCAGCGCCTTCGGCGGTGGCGGCGGCCGCTCTGCGCGTCCGCGCCGCGGGGCAGACCTGCGTTACGACATGGAGATCGGCCTGGAAGAGGCATTTCATGGCAAATCGACCGAGATCAAGGTCGAGGTCGCCGTGGGCTGCGAACCCTGTTCCGGAACGGGCGCCGAACCGGGCACCTCCAAACGCGGCTGTCCCACCTGCCATGGCCACGGCAAGGTCCGCGCGCAGCAGGGGCTGTTCGTGATCGAGCGTCCGTGTCCCACCTGCCATGGCAGGGGCGAGATCCTTGAACGGCCTTGCCGCGCCTGCGGCGGGGAAGGGCGCGTGGATCAGGTGCAGCAACTCGCAGTCGACATCCCGCCTGGCGTCGACAACGGCACGCGCATCCGCCTCAGCGGCAAGGGTGAAGCAGGCCCGATGGGCGCGCCACCGGGCGACCTGTACATCTTCATCCACGTGAAGGCGCATTCCGTGTTCCAGCGGGAAGGCACGGCTTTGTTCAGCCGCGTGCCGGTCAGCTTCACCATCGCCTCATTAGGCGGCACGATCGACATTCCCGGGCTGGATGGGGAGACCCACACGATCACCATTCCGGCCGGCATCCAGTCGGGCAAGCAGCTGCGCAAGCGCGGCGCGGGCATGCCCGTGCTGCAGGGCCGGGGAAGGGGCGACCTGGTGACGGAAATCGTCGTCGAGACTCCGACCCGCCTGTCTGCCCGGC
>Ga0210040_10007597_pt1 | contig 13090 bp, 10 predicted proteins | sample CryGeyCG12114_NA_FD_185462 | JGI IMG/M metagenome (GOLD analysis project Ga0210040, IMG submission 185462) | Groundwater microbial communities from aquifer - Crystal Geyser CG19_WC_8/21/14_NA (SPAdes) (version 2) | ecosystem: Environmental > Aquatic > Deep subsurface > Groundwater | place: USA... | reverse complement strand
AGCTTTAGTTCTTTTCTTACCCTTATTTTGTTTCCTTCGACTATATTTGTTTGTGCTTCACATGAAGTTTCCATAATTGCACTAATTGATTACACACATTATCTATCCCTTTAGTATAAACAAAAAAATTGGGCTGAACCGAAAAAATTCGTCGCACAAAAAAAATTCTAAAAACCGATCACGAATAAAACTACGAATCTAGCAATTCTCTCCCCACACTCTACCACAAATCACCCATAAGTTAGAATCTTATTTGTGAAACCAGCAACTGTACATAGATGCCACTCTCTATTCCCGGCCACTAACTTCTTTCAAAAATCCTTTCCTTCAGGGCACATCAGACCATGTAGTAAGTAACTATAACTAACTAACTAACCAACATTTTCCTTACTTCTTCTTACATCTGTATCCAACCCAAACTAACTAACTATACGCATGAGTACTATTATTATTACCATGTTGCATGTATACATGCTGTAATCATTTTTCCTCTTGTACCATTCGTTCTCCGTAATAATTGTAGGCAGGGAGTTTCTACTCACTCTCTAAATCTCCACTACCATGTACAAAGGTATACGATAATGTGAGCAAAGGGAGAATTTTACAATGCACAACATTCCCTGGCTGCCTGCCTGCCTGCCTATGTGTTTCCAAAACAGCCATGCAGCCTATCTGTACAAACTAACGAAACATAACAAACCACATAAGGAAAAGGCACGCTGCATTTCTATGAGACAGAGACGAGAGCATGTAAAGCTGAATGATATGTGCTATCCAGGTGGTGGACCATTTCCTATGGAGAATTCCATATATCATGATTGAAAAGAGCCCAGCTTTCTCCCTATATAGCCAGCCCAGAACCAAACAACAACAAACAATTGCCATCATCATCATCATGGGATGGTTTCCCAACCATCCCATATTTTTTACCGTCATTTTTTTACCCAACTTGAGTAAGGGTTGGTTAGTTAGTGAGCTGAATTCATTACTGCAGTTAGTTAGTTGGTACAAAAAATAGTAGCAATAATCTAGACAGTCGCTTGGGTAGGGTATAAAAGATGAGTTCGTTCCCTACATTCACCTTTTTTCTTCATGATTACTATCACACATAAGGATTCCACCAGAGACATGAATGGTATACAACTCTCGTCGTGTGAAACAGCCCATTAAAAGGGATGAGAAGTACTTTTTTTACTCGCTACGAACAACTAGTCACTCATTCTCACTCACTATGTGTGGAAATTATAGAACCATTGTAATTTAAAGTCCCTTTTCATTTCCATTATAATAACTGTAATGAAAGCTTGTACCTATGTGGACTACACTTTTGTAGCTAACTAACAAACTAAATAATGTAGCCAGCTTAATATATGTACGGAATACAGGGCTAACTACAATGTAACAAGCTCCTTTGCGTAGCATAGTTAGTTAGTTCGTTGGTATGGGAAAAGTGCACATGCTTTGTGTATTTACAATCCCACAATTTATGTGTACTTAAGCACATGTGAACCATTTTTACTTACTTTTTGAACGACTAATAATTTCATAACTTACTATCTCTAGTGGCTGTCCAAATCATCCTATTGGACTATTAGGTGCAGAAAAGAAAAATATCTCTCAAAACATAATAAATAATGCTCAACCTTCAGCTGTTTGCATATGTTCTTTACCCTTCCATTGTTAACCCCGTATGAATGAGTTTCTATTTACTTTTAGCCTCATCTCATGTGATGATGGCACAAAAGCGCATTACAGCAAACTAACTAACTAACTAAGCAGACTATAATATTTTTCGACTATGAGTACAGACTATAAACAATCCGATAGTTACATAAATACATACGTTAAAGCATGGATGAGCACATGAAAACAAATTATCACACTGGCTTGTTTTTTCATCACAACTATAATGTACATGTAATCTATGCAATGCATAATAAAATGTAGCACACACATGCATGCATTTAATGACGAGTGTATTCACTTAGGTACTTACAAACTTGCTTTAGGTAGCATACAGCTATGCAATGTGCATTGGCCACATAACATACCGAAATAAAAAAACCAACGCATTCATTATCATATGTACGAGCTTATTCCACCCTATTAATTGCATTTGTTCCAACCCATGTGGAGTTGGCATAATTGACTCCTCTTAGGTATTCACTAAAAAGCAAACATGAACCAATCGCGTTCAACCTCAAGGACAACTCTTTTCATTCCCTATCTTGTGCAAATCCTATGAAATGAATCAATGATGATAATATGTCTGGTAACCCAACCCTATAGAGTAGAGAGCCACTCATTTTTATCTGCCCTGATAACTTTGTTATTCACATTTTAATACGACATGGAAACAACATTGCAGCAGATAATTGTGGACCACGTGCCTTTGTTCATGACTGCAAAAACAAGGTGAATTTTTCAACACAACGAGTGTACCTTTATCACGCACTATGAAATATTCTTATTTTTCCAACTCCATATGCATGAGATGACATTTCATTTCCCAATCCTATGGTTAGAAAAATCGATATTTAATAAACGACTGAATACCATACTACTTATCATATTTCGTCCATTGAAAATACACATGAGTTCTCAAGTGCATTCCAAACATTTAGAATCCGTTATCCAATAAGTCCAAGTATGCTCCATGAATTCCTATGCAGTATATTACACATTCAAATTTTTTACTTTAAAAGCATTTCAATCAAAATATCAGGAAATTTCTTCAGGACGCAAAAAATTTCTCATTATTTATTTGCTAATAAAATTGTACTTCTGAATTTACTTTGCATTTAGCCACATTTTTAGCTTTTATGCACACAGGGTGTCTTCCTCCAATCCACTCACTCACCCATATAAACCTTTCAAGCAAACCCGGAGGAAAAAGAGGGGATTTTGGTTCAATTCTTTCATCATTTCTCCCATAGCCACATCCATTACTTACTTACTCGTGTCCTAACTCTTCTAACATATACACTCTACCCCAAGATTTTAATTCCCATCCTATTCCACGCACGCTTGCAAATAAATGCTTTCCGTAAACTATTAAACCTGGCATTCTAAAAAAGCTCTAATTTTTCATGATTTACACCTTCTACTCCAACTTCATACTAATTCCGCACCAACTAACTATAACTAACTACTACCATCCATCTAAAAAATTACCACCCCAAGGGGTAAATGTATCTCATGCGGCAAGGAACTAACTAACTAACCAAGCTCACTAATGGCAAGTTCCATACTATTCTCATCTCTGTCAAAAGGCAACTAACTAACTAACTAACTAACATTAGTTCCTCCAACCATCCTACAGGGAGCTGGGGGAAGGAAATGAACATTACTGAAGAAAGCACACATTCAGGCTTTACTAACTAAACTAGCTCCAGTGGAAATCGCCATGCTTGCACTACACACACACACTGACGATATTTGGCATTGCAATAATACACACGTTCGTTCGTTCACCCAGTCTGTGCCTTGTGTTTCTTTTGAATGTTGCTACGCAATATGCGTACGGCATGTAATACTCAAATGCTACTGCGTGCTCACCATGGGGAATGTTGTAACTAACTAACTAACTATCTAGATGTGAGCTGTGCAGTGTGCACAGAGAGAATTCTCTTCCCATCTCATCATAAGAGAGGAGGGGGAAGAAAATCTTTTACAAGATCAAACTCTCTACTGATTCCGTATATGAGCTGTCTACGTTGTATGCCACGCCGTATGCATCTTCTTCCCCTGCTAGGGAATCGAATAATACGAAACCATTGTGCGTGGAGGCTGAGAAATCTCTCTTTCCTTGTATTGTGGGTTATCATCCCTTGAATACATACATATATAATGCAAGAAGCAAACTAAAGCCTTCATGCAATCCATTTGGAGGAGGTGTTCTTTTCCTGTCTTATGTGCCAAGTCTGCCCAAAATTTTGATTGTCACGGAGTACTGGTGAGTGCTAAGTTATTCTGTGCCGACAAACAACAACAACAGTCTATAGGATTTGGAATCGCTCATGTGTATTGTATTCGCATGCACTTGGGGAATGTGACTGAAAAATCAGATTAGTTAGCAGTAAAAGTACAGTGTGCAACAACGTGCGCTTTAGTCAGCAGACTCTCTTCTGCTATCTAACTTTGGTTCATGACAAATGTTGCAAGTTTGAGGAGAAAAAAGCTCATTTTTTGTGTCACTTTGCTTGTCTAACTGAGAGTGAGTGAGTGCGTACTGTAAATGGTATGCACAAAAAATGCATTTCCTTATGGTCTAGTAGTCAGCTAAAGTAAGAATCGCACTCATTAGCTTAGTTAGTTTATGTTCCATTTCATTAGGAAGAGTGGAGAATCCCATCTCGCAGAAATTGTGTACTGTTTTGAATTTCGAGCTTGTTATTCCGTGCACACAACTTGTGTACATATGCTGTAACAGTGTGGATCCACATAGCAAACTTTTTATGCACTTAAAAGTTGTAATGTTAATATTTAGTCCTTATGCATTTGATTGGCTACTGCCATATGAAATGTGATGTATTCTGGAGTACAGGGAATAATATTTCACCAAGAAATGTTCAGATTCCAGCCCAGCGGATCTAAATGTCTGGGATGATGAATCCAGCTAAGACCATTAATTACTGTAAAACTAAACTTTTTTTGTTTTTCTACATTTTCAAACATCAGGCAAAAAATCTACATACAGGGCCGATTCCTAACCCAGCCTCTTTTACAGGACTAAAAAAACACATCCGACCAAGAATTTTGAAGTCAAAAAAAGGGTTGCCCAAGAAATTATTCTTACAGGGCAAAGCCCTCACTTAAGTTATAACTCGAAGCTAAACAATGTTGAGATTTGAGCACCCTTTCCCAATTCTTTGTATACTAGCTATCCTCTCAGTCAGCCACCATGGAAAAGGGTAAAAGGAGACCAAAGGGAAAAGAAAACTGACTCTCCCAGAGCCAGTTAGTCAGTATATTCTACAAGTCCACTGAAGGGGAAAAATTGAGCCTGACTTTAAATAATAGGGACGATGATGATGACCTTGCCTTGGCGATCATTCACTCCCTCATTATATTAGATTCCCTTGCTCCCTTTTGTAAGACGAGTGCGTACAAATAGCTTTGTTTACCACTGGCTCCAGAGTCAAGTTTCTTTTGTATTAGCAAAAGTATACAAGACTGTGGTGAGATCACCGCATGTAATCTTGTACCCATTTACTAATGATTATGTGGTAGCGAGTAAAAATGATTTGTGCTATGTAAGTATTTGTCTGTCAAGTTGAAAATAAGATCTTACAAAAGTGCTTGTCCAAGTAAAATCATCTTCTGTGTTACTGTCCATTTCAGCATTAATGGCAGTTGCCCTGTGTTATTTGGCGACCCAGGTTAAATGGCCAAATACTCAAAATCGAACCGTAAATTCCAAAAATGCTATGCCAACTAAATTTATATTTTATACTTTTCAGTTCATTTTTTTATCATTTAAAACTTAACTTTTTGTTAGCACCAAACAAACATTGCCATGTAACCTAGCGAGCAATTTTACTGCCTTTTTTTTTGAAATGGACAGTAGTTAGTATGCTGAAGCATGACTACATTGTCATTTCACAGCCATATCATTATTATTATTACAGCTATATGACTCTGAATAAATTGCAATACAGTATCAGCACATTAAATCAGATCGATGGCACTAATGCTTGCTATAAATCTGTCCTACATGATTTCAAATAAAAATAGCCCATTAGACACACTAAAAATGGATTGAATTTGCCTCGACAGCGAAATAACTTCATTCAAAAATTCTCTTGTATAGTAATAATAATGGCGACTACATAGCAAGAAAATGCAAAGATAAGCAGTGTCGCAAAACCAAGCATAAAACTTGTAAACGCCTTAATCTCATCCTAAGCAATTTATTTAACTAACTAACTTTTTTACAACTACAAACTCTAGATAAGTCAACGCTTAAGCTGCATTTAATTTCCGTATCAACCGTCCAACACGTTTAATAGGCTTGAAGATAAAGGACAGGAAAACGGACCACATTAAATGATAAACCAGTTGACCAAACATATCCAACACAGTCAGTAGGAATGAGACGCAAACTAATAAATAGTTGACACTATCCTAAATAGTTAGTTGAGGTAGTTGACACAACGAGTAGTTCGTTCTCGCAATTTCTATCCTCTTTAAATAAACACGGCGATTTGCAAGAATGCAAACGGATTGCAAAGTTCCGCCAGTCAGTAGTTCGTTTAGTCAGCAGAGCTCGAGCGAAAATTTCTCTACTACTTGGAATCATAAACAACTGCTCAAATGCAAAACAAGACAATAATTGTAACTCAGTCAGACAGTACGCACTTATAGTACATATGGGTTTATTTACCTTCACTATAACAAACTAACTATCCTGCCCGCAGGATATACTAGATTTTGCAATGTCGACTAGAAATTTTAACTGTCTTGTTAACTAACTAACTAACTAGCCAATATTTACTTTCCAAATTCTTGAACAATGCTACTAACTAACTAACTAACCATCTTGTCCCAAACAGTAGCACACAACTAGTACAACAAACTGAGCTGAATATATTGTGCGTGCAAGGTGGTATTGGGTTGCAAAAGCAACTTTGCACGCTCATATTGCATCTTCTGTAGTAGTCAGTCAACTGCATACACGCACAAATGAATGCATTTTATGGATGCATGCGTACGTTACGAACGTACAGATGTACATATCTCTCTCGAGTTGGAGATGCATCACACGGTATATTGTAAATCCTATGTAGGCTGGGTTCAACTCCTAACTCTAGCAGATGATGAGAGGGATGTACGGTTTGAACCTTGCCAGTATTTCTATGCCTTGTTCACAACCCAACTAGGAAACTTGTGGACTCGTCTTTATAAACATACTTACTAGCCGAGTTTTCCTCTCACTCTTTTTGCTTACTACTTTACTACAGGGGCTTGCCGTATTTCAAAAGAGAGCTCCGGAAATGGGATTCAAATTTATGGTAAATTGCTTTCACCGCTTAAAATTGACAATTTTTAAAGGAGAAAGTTTCTTGGGTACTTATTTGGTAATCTGAAAATTTTACTATTTTAAGATAAAATATTCATATCATTTTAGTTTCCATTTTATATATAAATTTTCAAATATCAAGTTTCTAATAACTGTTCAGACATCACATGCATCTGGATTATGGCATCAGATTAAAAACGATGCAACTGCTCAAATCGGGCGGAAAATAAAACGAAAGCTCAAGAAATAGAAACGTTCGGTGAAAAATATTTTAAAAACATATAAAAAGCATAGGCAAATAAAAAACATTGATTCCAAAACTTGACCATAAAAAACCAATCCTTTAAAAACTGTTGAAATCCAAAAACCAAGTCCCTATTGTTAATTTTACGTCCTGCAGACTGCAATAAACCAGCCTACTAACTATCTGAACTTACCTACGGCCTACAATGCAAGTCTGTGAGTGCAACTCAACTCTTTTACAATACAATACACACATTTGCCATAGAGAAAAATCCCTTCTACTACATCCTACCATTTGCCTTACATAGCTGATAACTAACTAACTAACTAACTTTGAGTAAGTAAGTTGAGCTGCTCCACAGTTCGCTCACGCACGCAGTTTTAGTTAGGTACGAGAATTGTAGGCAGGCATCGGCAGGCATATCTCCATTGCGACTGCTTGAACACACTACCAATGCTTTTGGCATATATAAAGTTGCCACTGGTTCTCTCAATATTTGCTCACTCCTCCAACCAAACCAAAGGAAACTAACTACAGGCTGCAAAAACTGCGGTCTGTCCATTTCTGTAGTCAGTCAGTCAGTTGTGTGTATCGCATGCATGCAATCTAACTAACTAACTAACTAACTAATCATGATGATAACAAAATATTCTAAACACATGACAATCTATACTTTTTGCAATGCAAGAAGCACAAAAATCACATGTTGACAACATACCTGGAATCCGTACACACACTGAATTGTAGGTATAACGGGATCGATCGGTGCTTTCGGCTTATGCCAATTCGTTGTTGAAGACTTGTGAATCCCAATGAAATGCAATCCACGCAATTAACTTCAGTGGTCCCCAATGTCCATAGTTACTGTTGACAATTTTAGTATCCACTTGTAACTAAATATGAAATGGCAGCCAACGTTTTTAAATATTTGGGAGCACAGACATACTACATACGAACACTGGCACAAACAAAACTAGTTCTGAAAGGGAAGTGAGCTACAGGAATGGTATAAAAGGCAAACTGGTTGTCGTATAGTTGTGAGCATAGGTTGTGCTCCTTTTCCTTCTACTCTTTTCGTCTACAACGAAGACTAGGCGGACTCCTGGTCCCATCCTGTGGCCAATGGGAGCTCGTCTTGCATCAGCCGCTTTGGAGGGCGTCTCCACCGCCAGCGTGTGTTGTAATGTGGCAATGATTGATGATGGTAACATTGAGAACATGCAGTAGGGTATGCTGCTTTGTAGTTAGTTTATAGTTATATGGCGAGCTTGGGAAGTTTCATGCACCCAGATATTATTTGTATGATGATAGTAATAATAGGGGGAATGGAAAATTACCTTTTCGTTCAGGTCAGAGGAATTTATTTTTGGGTTTCTTGTAAGATACTAACCAACCAAGGTTGTAAAGATTGTTAGTTAGTTAGTTAGTAGATAGTGTAGTAGTCCAAGGGAGAATGCAATGAGTGCTGGGGAAATAGGGTACATTTTGTAATGTAAGGACGAGATGGCTGGTATAGACCATCCGGAAAAAGGAGGTAAATTTTTCCTGTCCTGTGTGTGATAAAATTTGTGTAGTAGGATAGGATAAAATTTACCTCCTTTTTGCGCACAAGGTATACACGTAAGTGATATGGAATAAGAAGAATATGTCTGTTAGTTCCCTGATTGAGTCATTAAGGTTGTTGGTTAGTTAGTTACAAGGGATTTTTTGATGAGTTTAAGAAAGAATCGATCATTGTAGTTGGTGGTCTGATTTTCTAATACATTGCTAAATGCGGCTCCTAGAATAAATTGTGGAACTTTGTATCAAGATTGGTTCAAATTGATGGCACTCAATGAATGTTTTATTATAATTTGTGTTAATAAAAGTAGGAGTGTCAGCTTAGCTGATGAACATCACTCACTGGAAACAAAACCATGTAACGGGATAAAGACGGCCAACTGTATTTTCATATTAAAGCTGAAATATTGCAATGCAAGCTAAATGCAATGAGTTTGTGAACAAAAGGATGAATGTGATAAACAATAAGTTTAGGAATCCAGATACTAATGTGTTGCTTGTAATAAATTCAAGAGGAATCTAGTGTATATTTCTGAGTAATTTCCATTCTAGATCTAGATTGCTTTATTCATTGCATTACCTAACTATTTCTGTTGTCGTCATTGAACTCTAGCACCACTCACATTCTTGAACAAAAGTTTTGGATTAAAAGTATTTTTCTCTTTTAGAACCGAATCATTGTAATTTGATGTTTTGATCGGTTTACACTATACATACTTTAGTTCCCTTTACTCACTAATATATGGTGTTTTGTCATAAAACCGCCAACCGTATTTTCACATTTATTAAAAGATTATACGCAAACGTAAAGTCATGCACGTAGTGTGTAAAGACAGATACTCACGCCATAAAATGTTATTGAATTGCTTATAATTAATCAGGCAACAGTAGAAATGTCAAATCAATAATGAGACAATTGTCAAAATGTGTTCAGTTAGTACGTTGGTATCTTAAAATGCAACTAACTCTCCTTAAAAAATGATATGGTACCTTGGTTTAGTTTTGTATCTATAATTGCTCATAAGTCAAAATGCTGAGCATTTTTTAGTCCTGCCAGAACCATTTTCATGGAAACATGAAATCAGGGCAATGATGAACTCTCAAATGTAGGCTGGACATCAAAAGTCATATTTAAAATATCTATGATCTGCAAGTATTGCAGGTTTGAGTAAGAAAACTGAAACGGCACTTCTCATCCTGATTAGTGATTTGAAAACTGTCATGAAGCTGAGACAGAGCCCAAATACGCGGATAAAATATTGGCTTCATTATTATGTTTGAGTCATAGGAACAGAGATCCCTCTTATTTCTGGTTGGGAAGGGAATTGTAGATTTCCATTATCCCTATTCGTGGAACCCAAACTTAAGACCTTCACATCATTCAACAGCATGCTATTAATGTTTAACGCACAAAATGCAATCTGCTAAAGCTATATGGTGCTAACGTTAACCCTCCAGTGCCAGTCCAGTACTATGCACTAGGTAGATCCATACATGATGAAACAGTGGAAAGGGGAATTGTTGCCTGCCTACATATCTTGCAGCATAGATGTAGGGTTTATCACTGTGGCAGGATTCTTGACTACGGCAGGGTAAAAGTTGGTTTATCAAAAGACGTTAAAAAACATGGCTGTAATCGCCTTGAAATTTTGACACCAATTTTTTTTAGTATAGTCTAAATAAGGTTCAACGATTGAATGAAGGTTACATTTTTGTGGCAAAAACGGAAATACAAAAATTTTTAGCATAAATAGATAGTTCAGGGTTGGTCTTCAAAGTTCGTTGGCTTCTTCTTGCTTTTTTCATAAAAAAAGCAAGCTTGATAAAAGCATGCCACTATAAGGCCACTAATTACTTTGTACACAATGAAATGAAGCCTTTTACTTTGCATGTTGCATGCTTTGAAGGCCATACAAAAAAAAGTTAGATCGATATAATATTTTATTGAGTGAATAGTGGACAAATAAGGTAGAACAATACTGGAAAGTATCTACAGTAAAATATTACAATAAATAATAAGTAATATTAGTACTTGTATATATCACAAAAACTTTGCATTTGGATAGAAAGTTTCGGATTTTTAAAATAGTTTGAAAAATTACTTTTTGGGCTTCACCAACTCATTGTATGTTTCAATAATACAGACAGCTGAATGAAAAATGAAAGCCATTTTCTACTCGATTCGAAAACGAAAGTGCATGATTAACTTTGGATTGATTTCCTAAATTTAAAATTTTTCCGCAAAGTTACCCGGTTGTGAGTGTTGTGTTTTATTTGATGAACATGTAAAATTTCCTGGTGGCAGACCGTGGTTGAGTTATCCGTAAGTTTAGAAAAGACTCTTATTCAGAACTGATTAAATGGTTTCGGGAATATGACTTCAATTTTTTTTAACTTGGCTTCAAGAAGAATTGACTTGATCTGATTGATCTAACTTTCCAAATTGTATGCAGATTATTAAAAATTTATGGAGCGACCAAATAAAAAAGTTAATATCCGGAAAATTTCCACTAACCACCTACTAAGTAGTGAAAAAGCCTGGCTGGCTACAACCTTAACATATTTCCCTGTTTCCCCCGTGTTCATTGATTCTCCTTCCCCTTCACTCCTATCTGCTGCAGATCCTCATTTTTTTCATCCTCGTGGCTCTTTATTTGCTCCATGAAATAGGAGCTGAGCCACCAATGTATACGTATATTCGTGAAAGAGGAAGAACTTGACAGCACTCTGCGAACACCCCAAAGAGACCCAGTATGATTGCATAACTTCCCTCATCTCCGCACGACAGTATATTTTTTCATGCACGCACATATTACACTCCTGTATTGACTAGCTAACTAACTAACTAACTAAGCCCACAGATACGCTTATCTTAGGGGAGCAATGTACATCAGAAGGATGGTTCTGACTATCCAAAATACATAGTTAGTTCCTCACATACATACATGTATGTACGGAGCGTTGAAAAACACGCAAGGCAAAATAATGATCTGTACGGGGGGAAAAGATGCACATTGAATCATTGGTCTCACAGAATGTTACGAGCACTATGATTGGATTTGGCTTATAGCACTGTTCACGCAAGTCGACTCTTCTGCAACGCGTTTTCATCCTTATTCTCATTCGCTTGAGATCCCAAGGCCGGTAACTCCTTCTCTTTTGGGGATAGCTACCAAGCAAGCATCTATATTTTATCATGTACCTAACAACATTTGGTTAGCTAGTTGGTGGACTCACAGCCCAGGATTTGGTGTTTCCGAAAGGGGAGAAAATCCATACGCGAATGCGAGACCAGTTGTAATAGTGAATGGGTTAGGTTGCAGGTAGAAGCTGTGTGGAATGGATGGATAGATATACGTAGATTTGAAATAGCTTGTAAGGTACTACTTATGCTAGCTTGGTTAGTATGGCTAGTTTATAAGTGGATAAAAATTCCTTTAATTAGGATTAACTAACTAACTTACTAAAAGTGATTGAGAAATGAAATTGCATCTTGAACTTGTTTAAATACATTAATGAGAAGTAGTGTTTTGAATAGAAATTTTTTCAAACCTACTAAATTATTGGTGCGAACAATATTCGTTATACAGATATACAATTGAACTCCGATGCACAAAAATTACTATGCTATGTAATTCCACATTTGACAAAAACAAAGTAAAACTATTCTATTGTTTCAAAATATGCTAATTGAGCGGCGTAATGAAATGAAAACTACACTTTATCTCCTTTTATAGTTATTGACTTGGAGGAAATTTTTCTGATATTTTTGGCTGATTTGCATATTTTAGCTCGGAACGGGCTGCATTGCTCCTTGCCTTTGCAGGATTCATATTTATTTTATTCTTAAAGTTAATTAAAGTTTATTAAGACCTCAATCTGTAATTCAAATGCATTAATACTACGCCATACACCATGAGGTAATACTTATTCTACCACCTTGCTCTATGTATAGGCATTCTATAAAGAAGCAATCCAGTTACAATGTTTAATTGGCAAAACTGCGGAAATGTTTCAAACAACCCTGTTAGCACCATACTCAGTCAGTCATTTAAACGTTTCTACAAACCGGGTATTATTATTTTGAGCAAATTCACATTTCTTTCTATTTATCCATGCAACCTAATATTATTCATATTATACTCATCTGCTCAACAGGAAATCTTGCTGCAAAGTTCAGCAGTTCATAAAGTCAACTAGATATCTTCTAAAAAACAACTGATGAGCGGTCATTTTTCCTATATGATAAATTTTAATCACCCTCA
>Ga0210040_10007596_pt1 | contig 13091 bp, 9 predicted proteins | sample CryGeyCG12114_NA_FD_185462 | JGI IMG/M metagenome (GOLD analysis project Ga0210040, IMG submission 185462) | Groundwater microbial communities from aquifer - Crystal Geyser CG19_WC_8/21/14_NA (SPAdes) (version 2) | ecosystem: Environmental > Aquatic > Deep subsurface > Groundwater | place: USA... | reverse complement strand
CGCCACGCTGATGCTCTCCCAGGGCGTGCCGATGCTGCTGCACGGTGACGAGCTGGGCCGCACCCAGGGCGGCAACAACAACGGCTACTGCCAGGACTCCGAGATCACCTGGATCGACTGGGAGAACGTCGACGAGGGCCTGCTGGAGTTCACCAAGCTGGTGACCAAGCTGCGCACCGACCACCCGACCTTCCGCCGCCGCCGGTTCTTCCACGGCCGGCCGGTTCGCCGGGAGGAGGGCGACCCGGTGCAGGACATCGCCTGGCTGACGCCCGCCGGTGAGCTGATGAGCGACGAGGACTGGGACGCCGGCTACGCCAAGTCGCTGGCCATGTACCTCAACGGCAACGGCATCCGGGAGATGGACGAGCGCGGCGAGTACGTCAGCGACGAGCACTTCTTCCTGGCGTTCAACGCCCACCACGAGCCGATCGACTTCACCCTCCCGGCCAGCGAGTACGCCGAGGGCTGGACCGTGGTCGTGGACACCGCCGAGCTGGGCGAGGTCGAGCCGGTGACCGTCAGGGCCGGGGAGACGCTCACCGTCGCCGCCCGGGCCACCGTCGTCCTCTGCGCCGCGGAATGAGCGAGCAGACCGCGGCCGAGCACGGCCGGCGCCGGGAGGTACCGGCCGGCACCTACCGGCTCCAGGTGACCGCCGACTTCACCCTGGACGACGCGGCGGCGGTGGCCGGCTACCTGGCCGACCTCGGCGTCACCCACGCGTACTCCTCGCCGCTGCTGCGCTCGGCAGCGGGCAGCACGCACGGGTACGACACCGTCGACCACCAGCACATCGACGAGCCGCGCGGCGGGCGGGCCGGCTTCGACCGGTTCGTCGCCGCGCTGCACGAGCGCAGCCTCGGCCTGGTGCTGGACCTGGTGCCCAACCACATGGGCGTGGCCGACGCGCACGAGTCCGGCTGGTGGTGGGACGTGCTGCAGCACGGCCGGGGCAGCGCCCACGCCGACGCGTTCGACATCGACTGGGAGTTCGGCGGCGGCAAGGTCCGCATCCCCACCCTGGGCAGCGCGGACGACGTGTCGCAGCTGCAGGTCGTCGACTCCCCCGACGGCCCGGAGCTCCGCTACTACGACAACCGCTTCCCGATCGCGCCCGGCACCGAGGGCGGGACACCGCAGGAGGTGCACGCCCGCCAGCACTACGAGCTGGTCGACTGGCGGCGCGCCGACGACCAGCTCAACTACCGGCGGTTCTTCGCGATCAACACCCTCGCCGGGCTGCGGGTGGAGGACCCGGAGGTCTTCCGGGCCACCCACGAGCTGATCGTCGAGCTGGTGGAGAACGGCTCGGTCGACGCCCTGCGGATCGACCACCCGGACGGGCTGGCCGATCCCAAGGGCTACCTGGACGCCCTCGCCGCGGCCACCGGCAACCGGTGGACCGTGGTGGAGAAGATCCTGGAGCCGGGCGAGGAGCTCCCGGACAGCTGGCAGACCGCGGGGACGACGGGGTACGACGCGCTCGCCGAGGTGGACGACGTCCTGGTCGACCCCGCCGGTGAGGCGGCGATCACCGCGCTGGACACCGAGCTGGCCGGCAGGCAGGTGGACTACGCGCAGCTCGTGCGGATGTGCAAGCGCGAGGTCACCGACGGCATGCTCGGCTCGGAGGTCGCCCGGCTGCAGCGCATCGTCGGCGAGCTCGGGGGGGCGGGGGCCGGTGCGGTGCCGGACGAGCAGGTCACCGAGGGGCTGGCCGAGCTGCTGGCCGGCTTCCCGGTCTACCGCAGCTACCTGCCCGACGGCCGCGAGCACCTGGACCAGACCGTTGCCGCCGTGCGGCAGCGCCGTCCGGACCTGACCGCCGCGGTCGACGCCCTGCACCCGTTGCTCGGCTCCGCCGGCAGCGAGCTGGCCACCCGGTTCGAGCAGACCTCCGGGCCGGTCATGGCCAAGGGCGTGGAGGACAGCGCCTACTACCGGTGGTCGCGGTTCGTCGCGCTCAACGAGGTGGGCGGTGACCCGGCCCGGTTCGGCACGACGGTCGCGGACTTCCACGCGGCGCAGCAGCGCCGGGCAGAGCGGCGGCCGGCCTCGATGACCGCGCTGTCCACGCACGACACCAAGCGCAGCGAGGACGTGCGGGCCCGCCTCGCCGTGCTGGCCGAGCTGCCGAGCGAGTGGGCCGGGCTGGTGCGCGGCTGGATCACCCGGCACCCGCTGGCCGACCGCTCGCTGGCGCACCTGGTGTGGCAGAACCTGGTGGGCGCGTGGCCGCTGTCCCGGGAGCGGGCGCACGCCTACGTGGAGAAGGCCGCCCGCGAGGCCGGCACCTCGACCACCTGGACCAACCCGGTGCAGGAGTTCGAGGACCAGCTGCACGCGCTGGTCGACGCAGCCTTCGACGACCCGACCACGCACGCCGAGATCGAGCAGTTCGTGCAGCGCATCGCGCCGTTCGGCTGGTCGAACTCGCTGAGCCAGAAGCTGCTGCAGCTGACCATCGCCGGCGTCCCGGACGTGTACCAGGGCACCGAGCTGTGGGACTTCTCGCTGGTCGACCCGGACAACCGCCGTCCGGTCGACTACGACCTGCGGCGCAGCCTGCTCACCCGGCTGGACGAGGGCTGGGTGCCGCCGGTCGACGAGACGGGCGCGGCCAAGCTGCTGGTGGTCTCCCGGGCGCTCCGGCACCGGCGGGACGTCCCGGACGCGTTCGCCGGGTACGCGCCGGTCGAGGTGCGCGGTGCCGCCGCGGACTCCGTGGTCGCGTTCGACCGCGGCGGGGTCGTGACGGTGGCGACCCGGCGGCCGGTGCAGCTGGCCGCCTCGGGCTGGGGCGACACGGCGCTGCAGCTGCCCACCGGCGCCTGGCGGGACCTGCTCACCGGCAACCGGGTCGTCTCCGCCGCCGACGGAGCGCCGCTGACCGAGGTGCTGGGCAGGCTCCCGGTCGCCCTGCTGGTCCGCTAGCCGCACGGTACCCACTGCGGGCGGCGACACCGATCGGGCGGTCGGGCTCCGGCCCGACCGCCCGTTTCGTCGTCCGCGGCCGTGACGCAACGTGCGGTGCTCCCCACGCTGGGTCCGCCACGCCTCGGCCTGTCGCGGTGCGTCCTGGGCGGATGCCGATCCGCTCCGGAGCGGACGGGCGGAACTGGAGAGTTCCGTTGACCATGGAGCGCGTGCCCGGGCCACACCGGACGGGCGCGAGGCACCGGACCGCCCAACCCCGTCCGCCGGCAGCCTGACTCCGACACATCCAGGACGGGGGCGGGGGACCCAGGTTCCGCGACGCGCACGCGCGTCTTGGGGTGAAGTCGTCATCGACGACCGGGCACCGATTCGCCCGAACCCGACAGCTCACCTCGCCGGCGGTGATCGGAGGATCACCCATGTCCAAGCACCCCTCGATGACGCGCGCCCGCACCCTGGTGCGCGGCGGAGCCGTCACCCTCGGCGCCGCAGCCGTCGGCATCGGCGTCCTGGCCGCACCGGCCTCGGCAGCCGAGCACGACTGGAGCGGCGTCGCCCAGTGCGAGTCCGGCGGCAACTGGTCGATCAACACCGGCAACGGCTACTACGGCGGGCTGCAGTTCAGCTCGTCGACCTGGCTCGGTTACGGCGGCGGTGCGTACGCACCGCGGGCGGACCTCGCCACGGCGGCGCAGCAGATCGAGATCGCCGAGAAGGTCCTCGACGGCCAGGGCGTGGGCGCCTGGCCGACCTGCGGCAAGCGGCTGACCGGTGGCACCACCTCGGTGCCGGCGACCCCGGCTCCGGCCGCGGCACCCGCACCGGCGGCGAAGACCCCGGCCGCGGCGTCCGCTCCGGCTGCCCAGGCACCGGCCGCCACGTCGTCCTCCTCCGGGAGCACGTACACCGTGCGCCGCGGGGACACCCTGGCCAAGATCGCCAAGGCGCACGGAACGACCTGGCGTCAGGTCTACGCGCAGAACCGGTCCACCGTGCACAACCCGAACGCGATCTACGTCGGGCAGCGGCTGACCCTCTGAACGGACCCCCTCGCCCCCGCCGCTCGCACGCTCGCGGCGGGACCCTGCGAGGGGGCCGTGCGGGCGGCCGGGGACGAGATCCCCGGCCGCCCGTCCGCTAGAACCGGATCGCGTCGATCACCTTCACCCGGACGGCGATCAGCGCGGGCACCAGCCCGGCGAGCGCGCCGACCGCGGTGGCGGCGACCAGCCCCTCGACCGCGGCAGACACCGGGAAGCCCGGCGCATCGGCGAGCGGGACACCGCCGGCCAGCCACTCCTCCAGCGGCAGGTTCCGCACGATCGCCACCGACAGCGCGACGGCGGCCAGCCCGGCCAGCGCCGTGGCCACCACGCTCTCCAGCACGACCGCGGAGAACACCCGGGCCGACGTGGCCCCGAAGCTGCGGCGGACGCCGATCTCCCGGATCCGCTGGCGCACGGTCACCAAACCGATGTTCAGCACGCCCAGCCCGCCGAGGGCCAGCACCACCAGCCCGGCCGCGCGCACCGCCAGCCGGAGCTTGGCGATGGTGCTCTCCAGGTTCTCCGGGTCGGCGCGGTTGGCCATCACCTCCGCGCCGGGCAGCAACCGGGCCAGGTCGCTCTGCACCGCACCGGTCACCGCGTCGGCCTGCGCCGAGGGCACCCAGAGCTCCAGGCTGGGCGGGGACCAGTAGCCGTCCGGCCCACCGGCCGCGGCCGCCGCGCCGTCGCCGGCGGATTCGTCGATCCGGTAGGCCACCGGGTAGCCCGGGCTCCACCGCGCCACCCCGACGACCGTGGCGAGCACCGGCTGCGGCCCCCCGATGACCACCGTCGGCCGGCTGCTGAGGTCGCTGACCCCGAGCAGCCCGAGGAAGTCCTCGTTGACCACCAGCGCCGGCGACATGCTCTGCCGGTCACCGGTCCGGAGCCAGCGGCCCTGCACCGGTTGGATCCGGTGCAGCGGCCCGTAGGACGGCGAGACGCGGATCGTGTCGATGGTCTGCGTGCCGCCGGGCAACCGGTACAGCGCCTGGCCGTAGGCGGTGGTGGCGACCGCTTCCTCCGGCATGCCGTACCGGGCGACCAGCGCCTCGACGCCGGCGGTCCACTGCTCCTGCGGCACCGTCCCGGTCATCGGGTCGTACGCCTGCACGGAGATCGTCGCGGTGCGCCCGCCGAACGCCTCGCCCTGCTCCTGCTGCACCTGGGCGGCGATCTCGCCCAGGGCGGTCACCGTGGTCATCGCCAGCACGGCGAGGAAGACCCCGACCAGCGACAGCAGCACCCGGGCCTTGTGCACCCGCACCTCGCCCCACGCCTCGCTGAGCGTGCCCAGCAGCCCGGTCATGCCTCGCTCCGATCGCTCGTGGCCGCGGCCAGCGCGTGGCCGTCCGCGACGGGGGTCAGCCGGCCGGCGTCCAACCGGAACCGCCGGCCGGCCAGCGCGGCCACCGACAGGTCGTGGGTGATGGTGATCAGGGCGGCGCCGTTCTCCGCGGTCACCTCGGCCAGCAGCGCCATGACGGCGGCGCCGGTCTCGACGTCCAGCGCACCGGTCGGCTCGTCGGCCAGCACGACGCGCGGGTTGCGGACCAGCGACCGGGCGATGGCCACCCGCTGCTGCTCGCCGCCGGAGAGCCGTTCGGGCACCTGCAGGGCGCGGGCGCCGAGACCGACCCGGTCCAGCATCTCCCGCGCGGCCCGGTTGCGGGTGAAGAACTCCCGGCCCCGGGCGTAGAGCAGCGGGGCGGCGACGTTCTCCTCCGCCGTCCGCCGGGGCAGCAGGTTGAACTGCTGGAAGACGAAGCCGAAGGTCTCCCCGCGCAGCCGGGAACGCCGCCGTCCCCCCAGCGAACCGGTGTCGGCGCCGTCCAGCAGGTAGCTGCCGGCCGTGGGGCTGTCCAGCAGGCCGAGCACGTTGAGCAACGTGGACTTGCCCGAACCCGACCGGCCGACGATGGACACGTGCTCGCCGGGCTCGACGGTCAGGTCGACGCCGCCGAGCACCGGCAGCAGGCTGTCGTCGGGCAGCCGCACGTCCCGGCCGACGCCGGTGAGCGCGAGCAGGCTCATCCGCCGAAGCCCAGCGTGACGGTGTCGTCGGGCACGGGCACGAACTGCAGCACCGGCTCCCCCTCGGTGACCCCGCCGGTGATCTCCACCTGCTCGCCGTCGGTCAGGCCGAGGGTCACCGGTCGCTCCTCGGGGGCGCCGTCGGCGCCGGGCACCCACACCGTTCCGCTCTGCACCGAGCCCTGCACCGCGGTCACCGGCACCACCAGCACGTCGGCGGCCTCGCCGGCCTGGATCGCCACGGTGGCGGCCATCCCGGAGAAGACGGTCACCCCGGCCGGGACGGCGCAGCGGGCGGTCGTCGTCGCGGCGATCGGCGCCCCGGTCATCGGGTCGGTCCCGGCGCTGGTGGCGTCGTCCTGGCCCTGCGGTGCCCCGAGGGTCAGCCCGGTGCAGGTGAACGGGGCCGGACCACCGGTGGCGGTCACCGCGGCGGTGTCGGGCGGGCTCAGCAGCCGGAACTGCTCGGCCTGGGTGAGCGGCGCGGTCACCGACAGGGTGCCCGGCGAGACGGTGCCGACCTCGTCCCCGACCGCGACCACCTGGTCCTTGAGCACGTCGAGGGTGGCCAGCCGCCCGCCCACCGTCGCGGTGACGGTGGTGACCGTGACCAGCGGCGGCCGCGGGGTGGACGTCGGGTTGCCCTCGGCGTCCTCGCCCTCGACCGGGTCGCGCTCGGTCTCGGAGCGGACGTCGAGCAGCTTGGCGCCGGCCACCACGTCGGCGCCGGCGGCGACGTACAGCTTGCTGACCGTCCCCGCGGCCGTGGCCTTGACCGGCACCGCGGCGTCGGCGGTGACCGACCCCTGCACCGTGACCGTGTTGGTCACCGTGCCGCGGGCTACCGGCACCTCGGGGGAGCTCAGGTCCACGCCCGGTGCGCTCTCGCTGCCGGAGCTGTTGCCGCCGCCTCCACCACCGCCCCCACGGAAGGCCAGCACCACCAGGGCGGCGGCGATCACCGCCCAGATCAGCACTCTCAGGACCGGCAGGACCCAGGTCCGGACCACGCTCATGGCAGCTCTTCTCCTCGGCGGAACGGAAGCGTTGCCGAACGTATCGGCGGACCTGACCGGAGGTCGTCATCCCTGGCGCGGAATCGCCGAGCTGACCAGGTCCTCCCCCGGGCGGACGGACGGCCCGCCGGAACGTCGGTCGACGACGGTTGACGACCGGGCGCCCGGGCATGATCGACGCGGGCCGATCCGTGGCCCGCACCGCACACCCCCGCAGGAGGCACCCCGCATGTCCGAGCCCGTCGAGTTCTCCGTCTGGGCCCCGCTGCCCGAACGGGTCCGTGTGACCGTCGACGGCGAGGTGCACGAGATGCAACGCGACGACGCCGGCTGGTGGCGCGCCGACGTGCCGGCGTCCGCGGAGGCCGACTACGGCTTCCTCCTGGACGACACCGAGCCGGCCCGCCCGGACCCGCGCTCGCGCCGGCAGCCCGAGGGCGTGCACGGGCTGTCCCGCCGCTTCGACCCGGCCGCCCACAGCTGGGGTGACGGCGCGTGGACCGGCCGACCGCTGGCCGGCGGGGTGGTCTACGAGCTGCACGTGGGCACCTTCACCCGGGAGGGCACGTTCGACGCCGTCGTCCGCAACCTCGACCACCTGGTCGACCTGGGCGTCGACTTCGTCGAGCTGCTGCCGGTCAACGGCTTCAACGGCACGCACAACTGGGGGTACGACGGCGTCGCCTGGTACGCGGTGCAGGAGAGCTACGGCGGCCCGGCCGGCTACCAGCGGCTGGTCGACGCCTGCCACCAGCGCGGCATCGGCGTTCTCCAGGACGTCGTCTACAACCACCTCGGCCCCTCGGGCAACTACCTCCCGGAGTTCTTCCCGATCTTCGCCGAGGGCGGGGCGAACAGCTGGGGCAACTCCATCAACCTGGCCGGCCCCGACTCCGACGAGGTGCGCCGCTACATCCTCGACAACGCGCTGATGTGGCTGCGGGACATGCACGTCGACGGGCTGCGGCTGGACGCCGTGCACGCGCTGGTCGACGAGCGGGCCACGCACCTGCTGGAGGAGATGGCCACCGAGGTCGCGAAGCTCTCGGTCGCCGAGGGCCGGCCGCTGACGCTGATCGCGGAGAGCGACCTCAACGACCCGCGGATGGTGACCCCGCGGGTGGCCGGCGGCACCGGCCTGGACGCGCAGTGGAGCGACGACTTCCACCACTCGCTGCACACCCAGCTGACCGGCGAGGGCCAGGGCTACTACGCCGACTTCTCCGCCGCCGGGCTGGGCGGGCTGGCCAAGGTGCTCACCGGCGCCTTCTTCCACGCCGGCGACTGGTCCAGCTTCCGCCGGCGGCACCACGGCCGCCCGGTCGACACCGCCGCGCTGCCGGGCTGGAAGTTCCTGGCCTACCTGCAGGACCACGACCAGATCGGCAACCGCGCCACCGGCGACCGGATCTCCGCCACCCTCTCCCCCGGACTGCTCGGTGTCGGCGCGACCCTGACGCTGACCAGCCCGTTCACCCCGATGCTGTTCATGGGCGAGGAGTGGGGCGCGGCCACGCCGTGGCAGTTCTTCACCAGCCACCCCGAGCCCGAGCTGGGCAAGGCCACCGCCGAGGGCCGGATCGGCGAGTTCGCCGCGCACGGCTGGGACGCAGCCGTCGTCCCCGACCCGCAGGACCCGGAGACCTTCACCCGGTCCAAGCTCGACTGGTCCGAGCTCACCACCGAGCCGCACGCGCAGGTGCTCGCGGTGCACAAGGCGCTGATCGCACTGCGCCGGGCGCACCCGGAGCTGGTCGACCCCGACCTGTCCCAGGTGGCGGTCAGCTGGGACGACGCCGACCGATGGCTGGTGGTCCGCCGCGGGTCGCTGCGGGTGGTGGCCAACCTGTCCGGTGAGGCCCGGGAGATCGACCTGGACGTCGACGCCGACGAGGTGCTGTTCGCCAGCGGCGACCTGCCCACCCTGGACGGCGGGACGGTGACCCTCCCGGCGGAGAGCGCCGCTGTGCTCAGCACCCGCTGACCCGTGCCGGAGCTGCCCGCTGGTCCCGCCGCCCTGGCCGACGCCTACCGCGTCGCGCCGGGGCGGTACCTGCGGGTCAACGTCGTCGCCTCGCTGGACGGCGCGATCAGCGTGGACGGCCGCAGCGGCGGGTTGGGCTCCCCCGCCGACCGCCGGGTGTTCCAGCTGCTGCGGGCGCTGACCGACGTGGTCCTGGTGGGCGCCGGCACGGCGGCGGCCGAGGGCTACCGGCCGGTGCTCCCCGACTCCGCGGTCGGGCGGCTGCGCGCCGAGCTCGGGCGCCCGTCGGTGCCGCCGATCGCGATGGTCTCCCGGCGGGCGTCGCTGCGCCCGGACGACCAGCTGGTCACCGACGCCGTCGCGCCCACCCTGCTGGTGACCTGCGCGGCCGCCGACGCCGACCGGCGGACGGCACTGTCCGCGGCCGGCGTCGACGTGCTGGTCTGCGGGGACGACGACGTCGACCTCCCCGCCGCGCTGGACGCGCTGGCCGAGCGGGGGCTGGAGCAGGTGCTCTGCGAGGGCGGGCCGGCGCTGCTCTCCGCCGCGCTGGCCGCCGGCGTGGTCGACGAGCTGGACCTGACCATCGCGCCGCTGCTGGTCGGCGGCAGCCCCGGTCTGCTGCCGACGGCGCTCCCCGCCCCGGCCCGGGCCGAGCTGCTCCAGCTGTTCCGCGCGGACGGCGTCCTGTTCACCCGCTACGCGCTCCCCGGGCTGCTTGACTGACGCCCATGGACCTGCCCGTGAACCCACCGGTCAAGCCGATGCTCGCCAAGCCCGCCGCGACCCTGCCCACCGGCGACGACTGGTTCTACGAGCCCAAGTGGGACGGCTTCCGGTGCATCGTCTTCCGGGACGGCGACGAGGTCGAGCTGGGCAGCCGCAACGAGCGCCCGCTGACCCGGTACTTCCCCGACGTGGTCGAGGCCGCCCGCGCCCAGCTGCCGGAGCGGTGCGTGGTCGACGGCGAGATCGTCGTCCCGCGCGGGGACCGGTTGGACTTCGAGTCGCTGCTGCAGCGCATCCACCCGGCCGCCTCGCGGGTGGCGAAGCTGGCCGCGGAGACGCCGGCGTCCTTCGTCGCCTTCGACCTGCTGGCCCTGGGCGAGGAGTCGCTGCTGGAGGCGCCCTACGCCCGGCGCAGGCTGCGGCTGCAGGAGGCGCTGGCCGGCGCGCAGGCACCGGTGCACCTGAGCACCGCCACCGCCGACCCGGAGGTGGGCCGGCGGTGGTTCCGCGAGTTCGAGGGCGCCGGGCTGGACGGCGTCGTCGCCAAGCGCGGCGACCAGCCCTACTCCCCCGACCAGCGGGTGATGACCAAGGTCAAGCACGTCCGGACGGCGGACTGCGTGGTCGCCGGCTTCCGCTGGCACAAGAGCGGCCCGGTGGTCGGCTCGCTGCTGCTCGGGCTCTACGACGACGCCGGCGCGCTGCAGCACATCGGCGTCGCGGCGTCGTTCACCCTGAAGCGGCGGGGCGAGCTGGTCGAGGAGCTCGCGCCCTACCGGGCGCAGGCGCTGGACGGGCATCCCTGGCAGGACTGGGCGAACGCCCAGACCGCCGACGACGGCGAGCACCGGATGCCCGGCGCGACCAGCCGGTGGAACTCCGGCAAGGACCTGTCCTGGGTGCCGCTGCGCCCGGAGCTGGTGGTGGAGATCCGCTACGACCAGCTGGAGGGCAGCCGGCTGCGGCACACCGGTCAGTTCCAGCGGTGGCGCCCCGATCGGGACGCGCGCTCCTGCACCTACGGCCAGCTCGACGTCCCGGTGCGCTACGACCTGGCCGAGGTGCTCGGCGGGTGACGTCCCGCGGTACCGCGCCCAGCAGACCCTCCTACCCTTGGTGATCATGACTGCCTCCCGCCGACCGGCCGCCCTCGGAGGAGCCCTCCTGGCCCTCGCGCTCGCCCTGGCCGGGTGCACGTCGTCGGGCGCCCCCGGGGGGACGGCGTCCAGCAGCTCGGCGGCGACAGCCACGGCGGCCCAGCCGACGGCCGACCCGATCGACTGGAGCGACTGCAGCACCCAGATCGACCCGATCATCGCCGGTCGACCCGGCGCCGACCGCGACCTGGCGTTCGAGTGCGGGACCATGACGGTGCCGGTCAGCTACGCCGACCCCGAGGGGGGCACCCTCCAGCTCTTCCTGGTCCGGGCGACGCTGGCCGGGCAGACGGACCGGATCGGCTCGCTGGTGGTGAACCCCGGTGGCCCGGGCCAGTCGGCGACCGACGCGGCGATCCAGTCGGCGCTGACCCTGCCCACCGACGTGCTGGGCCGCTTCGACGTCGTCGGCGTCGACCCGCGGGGCGTGGGGCTGTCCAGCCCGGCGCTGGAGTGCATCTCCGCGGCGCAGAAGGACGCGCTGTTCGCCGCCGACCCCCGGGCCACGGACGCCGCCGCGCTGGACACCGCCTTCGGCCGGGTGGACGCCGTCGCCGATGCCTGCGCGAAGAAGTACCAGGAGGCCCTCGGCGCGTTCGACACCGTGGACACCGCCCGCGACCTGGACCTGGTGCGGCAGTCCCTGGGCGATGAGCAGCTGACGTACCTCGGCTACTCCTACGGCACCACCTTGGGCTCCACGTACGCCGAGCTGTTCCCCGACCGGGTGCGGGCGATGGTGCTGGACGGCGCCGTCGACCCCGACGCCGGGCAGCAGGACTCCGCGGAGGCACAGGCGCAGGCGTTCGAGGCGGCCTTCGACGCGTTCGCCGCGAACTGCGTCGGGCTGGTCAGCGGCTGCCCGCTCGGGGCGGATCCGCGGGCGTTCGCCACCGACCTGCTCACCCAGGCCGGGACCACCCCCATCCCCAGCAGCCGGGCGGGCGAGACCCGGCAGGCGACGCCCGGGCTGATCCTCAACGGCATCCGGTCCGCGCTCTACCAGCCCAGCGCCTGGCCGCAGCTGACCCAGTCGCTGGCCGCCGCCCGCAACGGCGACGCCGCCGGCATCCTCAGCCTGGCCGACACCTACACCGGGCGGAACGACGACGGCAGCTACAGCAACGTCGTGGACGCCAACGTGACGGTGAACTGCGCCGACACCGACGAGGAGTTCACCCGGGCGCAGGTGAGCGGGCTGATGGCGGACTGGAACGTGAAGTACCCGCTGTTCGGCGCGGACGCCGCGCTGGGCCTCTACACCTGCTCGGCGTGGACCGCGCCGCGCACACCGCTGCCCGACCGGGACGCCGCGGGCAGCGCCCCGATCCTGGTCATCGGTACCCAGGGCGATCCGGTGACCCCGCTGCCCGGCGCGGTGGACATGGCCGAGGACCTGACCGGCGGGGTGCTGCTCACCTGGCAGGGCAGCGGGCACACTGCCTACCCCAGGACCGACTGCGTGAGCGCGGCGGTCGACGCCTACCTGATCGACCTCGTCGCCCCGGCCGACGGCACGACCTGCCCCGCCTGACCCGAGAGGAGCCCGTCGTGGCCAGCAGCAAGGACGCCGTGGTGCTGGACGTCGGCGGGCACGAGGTCCGGGTCAGCAGCCCGGAGAAGCCGTACTTCCCGGGGCTGGGCCTGCGCAAGATCGACGTCATCGAGTACTTCGTCGCCGTCGGCGAGGGGATCCTGTTCGCCCTGCGGGACCGGCCGACGACGCTGGAGCGGTGGCCCGGCGGGGTGTTCGAGGGTGCCCGGATCTCCACCCGGACCGACAACTCCGGTGACGCGTTCTACCAGAAGCGGGTGCCCAGGAACGCCCCGGAGTGGGTGCCGACCGCGCACATCACCTTCCCCAGCGGGCGGACCGCCGACGAGATCGCGCCGGACTCGGTCGCCGTCGTGGCGTGGTGCGCGAACCTGGGCACCCTGACCTTCCACCCGTGGCCGGTGAGCAAGGGCGACGTGGAGTCCCCCGACCAGATCCGGATCGACCTGGACCCGCAGCCGGGCACCGACTTCGCCGACGCGGTGTGGGTGGCCCCGCACGTGCGGGAGCTGCTGCACGAGTTCGGCATGGAGGGCTGGCCGAAGACCTCCGGCGGGCGGGGCGTGCACATCTACGTGCCGATCCAGCCGCGCTGGACCTTCCCCGAGGTGCGCCGGGCGGTGATCGCCT
>Ga0210040_10007595_pt1 | contig 13093 bp, 7 predicted proteins | sample CryGeyCG12114_NA_FD_185462 | JGI IMG/M metagenome (GOLD analysis project Ga0210040, IMG submission 185462) | Groundwater microbial communities from aquifer - Crystal Geyser CG19_WC_8/21/14_NA (SPAdes) (version 2) | ecosystem: Environmental > Aquatic > Deep subsurface > Groundwater | place: USA... | reverse complement strand
GTATATCTGTTGGGTATCGTATGTTGTGGGGTAAAGCATGAGTGCGTGGTGGTCGGCGTTCATGGCTTCGGGAAGTTGCATCGAGAGAGCTGGTTGTTCATATGCGGCGATCCAAGCGGTCCACCCGCGACTTGAACCCCTTGACGATCTCTCCAATTCGTCGCACTTTGTCAAACTCCACTTGTAACTCGTCGATTTCGCGAAGTATGGCACGGAAGCGGGCGATTTCGGCGTCGGCCATTTGGATTGCGTTACCCGCGCGGTCGTACTGCACCTGAGTCGCAGTTTGTGTCTGCTGTGTGAGCTGAGCTGTGTTAGCGGAGCCTCTTTTTAGAACACTCGGACTCTGGTGGTTCTCTCAGGGGCACACTCACATAGTGCCATCGCTGCTGGATCGAGTACATCAGACGGTCGAAATGGGCGCTGAGCGCCTGTAAGCTGGTGGGATCCAGGAGGAGACGGCCTTGGCTGGAGGCGTGTGAAGCTGCGCGAGACGAATTGCTGCCCTGCTGCGACGCGGCGATTTGTTGCTGTAGATATCTCGCTTCGCTCGAGTTGAGGCCCAGTTCAGAGACTGGGATGGCGGACATGTGCACATTATACGAGGGACATGGTCGGAATGCTCCAGGCTCCGGAAGGGCGAACGAATCCAGCTAGTAATTGTTACTAGCAGCTGAGGTTGAGCAACGTTACCAGTGTCCAGCGGCTGCTGGCGTTCTTGGATGAGGAAGAGCGCGACGGTGAGACGAGATGCCAAGTGATGTGCACTTGCCGGATGCACGTCGGTGCAGACGCCAGACAAAAGCAACCACCCCCTTCCAATGCCTGCAACAGTGGGCCACACAGTCTATCCATCCCGCACCTCTCCTCCTGGCTAAATGCAGCCCTACAGCGCTTCAAATGCGCTGGCGCGTTGCTGCTGCGCGACGTTCCCTGACGCAGCGTGCATCGCACTTGATCGCGTGGAGTCCACCCTCGAAACAGCAGCGTCGGGCGAACTGCGATACAACGCTGGACATACTCTCTTCTTGCTTTTTGGTCGTCCTTTGTTACCGTGCCGCGCCTGAATCACAAGTCCCATTCAGGCGCGGATGATTTCCCCCGGACGGCGCACCCTCCTCGGTCGATGATGACTAGGGTTTGCTAATTGTGCCGCCAGAGCTCATGGATGAATTGAACCCCACCAGCTCCATGGAGGGGTAGACCTGGCAGCCACAGTTGGACAAATAGAGAAGGTGACAGTTACATGTAACTGCGGAAGACAGTTTCTCACCTATTAGCACCTTGACTCAATGTTTTTAACCACCCAGCACTGGCTGACTCGTCCAGTCTAGAGCGAATCGAATTGCGACCGTCGAGATTCAGTTGCTGCTGGCACATGTGTACAATGACGACGAAACGCCACATCTCGAGAGACGTAAAGGTCTACCAGTGACGAGGAGGATTTGGTGTCTATCAATTCAATGTGATCCAATGAAAGTTTCCATTCAGAATTTGTTTGTTCATTTGAGTATTTGGCCATCTCAAAGCCGGATATCATACTGAGATAAAGAAACGCGACCGCGCTGGCTGCTGCGTGAAGCTGTCCTAAAGACACATAAAGAATAGAAGAAAAGGGTATATACAAGCCCAACCATGACCACGCTATGCACAAAGATATAGGAGAAACCAGAAGGCGACGGTTACAACGCGTAGTTCTCCGCATGTAGGAAGATCTCATCGCGGTTACTGTCGCTCCACACCGATCGCTGAAGCTCTGCTACCGTCTCGCTGACACTGACGCGCATGGTGGGTGGTCCACACACAAAGACACAAGTCCGTCGACCAAAATTCTTGCTCAGTCCTCTCAGCAAGTATGGTATGTCTGGCCGACCGTATTCTGTGCTCCACCCGTCCTTCTTCTTGACGGCAGCTGGCAAGAAAGCGAACCTCATCAGATTCTTCTGAAACTCGGTAGGCGTAGATGGGAAACCGAAGTCGAATCCTTGAACTGGGCCAGACTCGTGAGAATTTTGCATGACATCGGGGTTAATGGCACCAGAACCAGCCGCAACTGCTTGCGAAATGTCAAGAGACAGGTTACGTTCTTGTCGTCGAGAAGCGATGTTCCGTGGAGCAGGAGCAATGACGTCGGGGTCGGAGAGGTTCGTTGAGGCAGAGTGATGACTCTGAAAGCTGGGTCGTGGTGGCGCCAGGTGTCCTCGGTTGATCGGAACTATGTGCGCTTGTGGAAGGGCGGTTATGCTATCCTCATTCTCACGGCGCAGTTCACTTTCTTTCTCTGCGTCGCCTTGCGCTTCGTCACGAATGAGAGCAGAGTGACGCTTAGTGGAGATGCCCGAGAGGCGGTTGTCTGCAATGTTCTGAAATGCGTCGTTGACTTTGTCATGGAAGAAGAGCGACACAGGACGGGTCGGTGTCTTTGCGCTGACGAGTGTACCACCAGGGTTGCGTTTGGCGGCTGTGATGTAGAATTGGCATTCCACGGTCTCGGGTGGTGCATACTCCCGACAGATACGGAGCTCTTCCTTGAACCATTCCATCGTCTCTGGGCGCTTGAGAGCCCAGATAACATGGACCTTGCGTGTCACGGCTTTGCCATCGCGCATTTTCTTGATAAGGGTGAGTAATTGAGAGATGATAGCCGTGATGCCACTGCCACCCGCAATGAGAACGACATCGTCGAATGCCTCTATACGACGTTGCATGCCTCCATAAGGGCCGTCAATGAAGGCTCGGTAAGTGTGCCACGGACCGTGCTCGAGCGCGCTCTGGCGTACTTTTTTGGTGAATCCTCCAAAAGGCCGGAAGACGATGACCATGTCACGATAACCTTCACCGTACTCGGAGGGGAAGTCTTCATCGCATAGTGAAGCAATCGTGAATGGATGATTCTCGAACACAGAAATACCAGGCATCCGCAAGTAGACGTACTGTCCTGGCCTCCACCTGACCTGCGTAGGAATGGTGATTTTAATCGCATTTTCTGGCATGAGCGTTACAGCAGCTTCGTCGCCGATGAGCCAAGACAAGCGGCCTGGACGAGTCCAATTGAGGTAGAAAAGTCGCGTGAAGTAGGACAGGAGCCAGATTGCGAGTGTAGAGAAGAGATAGTGCCAGGAGGTCAGGTAGTTGTTGCAATGCCAGAACATCATTCCAAGGAAGATGATGGCAACCGGAACATGGAGAGTTACGAATAGCTCGTACATCCGATGTCGAAGTGCTCCGATGGAGTGTACACATAGAAAGCAAAGCGGTACGAGCGCGGCAACTCCAGTGCCGTACGCGTAGAATCCTGACTGCTGTAACAGATGCTCGAAGCTCTGGCGCGCACCCTTCTCCCAGATTGGCGTGACATAAAAAGGTACCGTATGGATAATGCTGAGCACTAAGCAGATATAGGCGGCCCATCGGTGCAGGACGTTCAACCTCTCATGGCCAATGCCGGTGAGCATCGTGATGAAATTTGCCTTCATCGACAAGGCGACTATCCATGGCAGAAGCGCCACTGCCATCATACCCGACCGAACAGCAATTGGAGGCGATCCATAGGCGATGCTGTCCCAGAAGAGGGGTTGCGGTAAGCAGGTGTAGAGAACACCAAGAAGTAATGCGCCGACCACGATTACGATGACACCCAAGGAAGGAAAAACCACTGGTCTCCACCCCTTCCGAATGTTGATCTGCCGTATAGGGCGGTAGAAAACGAACCGAAAGAAAGCCACCATGTTGTTGATGGGCCCGACCGAGGAAACACTGGACTGCGTCTTCGGTGCACTTGGTAATGGGCCTTCACGTGGGAAAAACTTCATGGTGGACTTGTCAGTATACAGGACCGACATTTCGTAATCTGTGTCGGGGGAGGAAGTCGTTGAGGATTGCAATACCTCTTCTTGGTGTAATGCTGTCCGGATTTTATCCGTGAATAAGTGGTAGTAGCGTAAGAGCGCCGCGATGGCCAACAGTGGTATACAGAAGTAAACGTAGGCCAAGGCATATTTGCCGCTCTTGTTCCAGGGGTCGACGGTGTTGGCTTCGATCAAGCCAGCGGGGCTTGTGCTGTTGGATGGTATGTTTACTCGTCGATGGAGTGTTGAGACAACTGTGCGCTCGGCGACCGATACGACGGCCCCCAAATGTTCCAAGGCTACACCCGCCCGTTCCACCATCGCTTCCCGAATAGCTGGCATCTTGGAGTTCTGGGACTGATATTGCGGAATAGAGCAGGGTTTCTAGCTCGTGGAACACTCCTGCCAGCAAAAGCTGGAACCACAGCGTCGCGGCGTGCTATGCCAGTAGGCGTGAAAATTGGGGTAGCGGTTGCTTAAAAAACAGTCGGGAATTTGTCTCTACATGGATACGAATGTGGAGTTTCGTAGTCTGCGAGAATGCGGTGTGAACATGCAACGGGTACTCTTCCGGAGTGGTGTCGTGCTGTGGCACCAATTGCGATGCGCAAGATTGTCTTGTAGCGACGCGCTAGGTCCGCCTCTTCTGCGTGGCGATAATGATGTCCGGTAACGATACTGATTGAGAGGCGTAGAGGAAGCAGGAGCAGAAGTAGAATATTGTAGGTACGACGGTGGATCACCACGGATCAGTAACCCGCGTGAGCAGCAGCAGCCGGAGCGTTCCTTAAGTTCCTTGCGCGATGTGGACGATGGGTCACACGCAGGGATCAGGGTCCGCATCGTAGCAGCAAATGGTAAGTGATACTCAACCGCTCACCAAATCCCGCGCTATTGGGCCAAGATGTGATAGCGAGGTTGAGCAGGGGGGCCGAATAAGGAAGTGACGAGCCCGAAGCACTATCACCTCGGGGGTTGCATTAACACTCGAGTTCATCTATCGGCGGCTTCGCGAGCATCGCCGCGCTGTTCATCATGCAGGATCAGCGCCGTGACTGGAGGGACAGCAACCGTCGCCAATAAAATCGAAGCGGATCGGCCTGGATCATCACCCTTTCAAGCGGGAGGCGTCGTCGGTTGCAGCGGGATTTCCTTTCGATCCGTTGCCCGTTTTCTTACGTGCTTCCATCCATGGGCGACCCTTTGGGTTGTTGCACAGCATCGAGCTTCCCCAGCCTTCTTCATCTGAGATTTTCTCATCGTCTCATGTCAGACAAGGCAGTTACAATGGCATGGGGCCGAAGCAGATTCTGCTGATGGATGCATTGCGATGGCGGTCCAGGCGAAGGGCCCGAGAGCGACAGAGAAAGCCACCTCGTGGGTTCGCAATCGAATCACAAGCCCCAGGGTCCTTGCTTTCGGTAGACCAGGTCCACGATGCTAACCTCAAGATGCGGCTGGCCAAGTTCGCATGACTTGGGCACGGGCGAATTGGAGAATTGGTCTGCGTCGCACAGGCTGACGGCTCTTGCAGCGATGCGTGGGAAAAGAGATGGTGGAGCGGGGTTGGGCTGAAGACGGGAAACAATAACTGGGTGACAGGCGATCTCGTAGCGCTGACCATCCCAAGTAGGACTAGATGCACGTCAAGCTTTCGACGGCCAACTGATACTCCATGCTAGCTGCTGGTTGGCTCGAAGCTTCCCTTAACCTGCCTTTTCTCCAAAATGCACTAAACACATCGAATCCAGATGCTCGAAATCCGGAAAAGATGGAAATGTCGGCAAAGCGCATCGATCGCATGGCCCGGTCCTCCCTTCCTTCCCACCACCTTCGCCTCACTGTGGCTAGGTCGAGATCCGATTTTGCCCATCGATGTACGCTCGGTGCAAGCAATGCCTTTGCGACATTATATTTGACCTCTGCTTCAAATGCCTGTTTATACTTCTCTCTCCAACCCCGACATCACCTGCTTCACATCCTTCTTGTCTATCACCTCGACCGTCACATCAGTATTCAATGCCCAACCACTCTGTTAACCCTCTACACAAACAACCCCTCCTTCTCCTAGCAACCATTAGGCGCCCAGAGACCCTTCTTGCGACCGCCCCACACGTCAACCTGCCTAACCGCCAGCCCTACGAACCCTTCTCTGCTCCAAACTGCCGGATCATCAGGCACGCACTTCATTGTCCGACTTACTGACCAATGCGCGCTGAATGACACTCTCGTGGCTGCAACCCCAACCGTACGTGAGCTGTGCTGATGTGTGCCCTATACTCCGACACGCTGGGTGGCGCTTGGGTGCACTATGTGGGCGTCTCGAACGGCCTAGAGACGCCCACCTGAGGATTGCAGTGCAATCCAACGTGGGTGAAGCACACCTCGCGTGGCTATTAGACACATTCGGTACTGATGTGCTTCTCGAAGCGCCCGAATGTGATCCTGATAGATGCGAGTTGTAGTGCATTATGCCATGCCCATCTGGGAAGAAGTAAGTTGCATCGGGTGCCAACCTCTTTTTGCTTTCGCAGCTATGTCTGTAGCCGACAAGCACGCAGATATCTCACCGTTTACTATGTGTTAATTACTACTATGTGTTAATTACAACCTGCCTTGCGATCTACGTGTAAGCAGGGCGTATGAATGTGTATATACGCCGCTGTCAATCAAGTGTCTTACCTGCAGGAAAAGTTTCGAAACATCCGCCAAATCAAATCGCATATGGTTGGGATGATCTCATGCTGTGCGACGCGCTCGCGTATGGCGGCTCATATATTCTCTTCTTTTGGGTTTTGGTTATCGGAGCAAAATGATCTGCTATTCTTCCCCCACCCTCTAACTCTTGCACTGGATGACAATCAAGGTTGGGTGAACTGGGATGAGATCGGCTTGGCAACCTATTTCTGGTGCTTTGTAAACCTATTTAATATTCTTCACGACCCATGCAGCAAGTAGTCTATGTGTATGGCCTCCAAGCACGCAGGTCTTTGGGTTTCTATCAATAGGATGCCCTCTCTGTAGCAACGAGCCGGGAACGCCGACGCAGCGACAATGTACGAGAACAACAGTGGTCGGTATAGCTCTGGAAGCAGAAGTTTTCGAAGGCGACAGCTGGAATGGTGAAGGATGAACAGAGAAGCCGCATCACTTTCTCCTCCTTGAATACAATAGGATGCATCGAAACAGGTTTTAGCTGCCATGTAGGCCTAGATATCACTGAGCGTGCAACGTTCGAAGTAGACTTCTAATCGCAATCCGGAGCACTGTCTTGTTTCGTGCGACGTGCAATTGTACTCCGTTGATAGAGCCCTAAAAGGCTAAGTAACTCGTAGTAGTCTGGTCTCTACCACATGACTTCGACCCTTTACATCTCAGCATGAGTAGTGACCCCCCACTTCCTGAGCAAGTTATGCCTGGACCAATAGCTCCTGTACTTCTTACCCCAAAAAAAGAAGATAGGCGTTGTGAAAATCATGACCGCAGCGATTGCAGCAAACACGTAGAACACAATCGCAGGTCCCGCCGAATCCGTCCAGTCGTTAACGAAGTATGAGAAGCCGTAGAACAGAAAGTTTTTGAAGACCATGTTCATAATGAAAATCTCGCCGCTGATGTCGCGGAACGCATCGAGGACGTATGTAGATGCAGAGATAGCGGCGCATACGATACCGAAGAGGTCCATTCCGTGGAAGAAGGCAGTGAGGTAAAACGAAGCGCCCTGCTCCGCGAAATAGCCGAAGAGGCAGAGGCCGATGATAATGGTGACCGAGGGAATCATGCCGAGGAGACGGTACTCGGGTTCATACACACCTTTGTTCTTCTTCGCACACCATTTTATGAGGGGGTCTAGCGTAGCTCCGAGGATGAGCGACCCGAGGAGACCGCCAAGGAAAGGGCCAAGCGAGAGGTATCCTACTCCTGCTGCGTTGAGAAAGTAGGGAGGCGCCATGAAGATTTGTGCCATGTCGTAGGATTGTGCAACGAAGAAAGCTGTCAAGCCGCCTGTCACAATAACCATCCAAAGCACGGCAAGGTTGGTGCAGACAGCGAATGGTGCAATGACCAGCTGAAGGAGGTTGTCGTTGCTGTATGTCCCCGTGAAGATGGCTAATTCCTGCTTGAAAGTCTTCTTGGGTCGCATACCCGGCGGCGCGCTTGTGGCAGTCTCCACCTTGACCATTTCATCGGTTCCTTTCTCGCCCGCGCCTGCGTGCCGTCTTTCAACCGCTGCAAGGTCTTGTAGGTTGTCTTGAGATAATTCATCGATGTCATACCGATGATCGCGGTTGTAGGATGTTTCTGGCACGAAGAAGTAGAGCAGGATGACCTCAAGGGCTGTGAATGGAATGAGGATATGGAATAGATATCGCCAACCAAGGTTCGTTGCGATGGGTCCGACGATGATGGCCGAAAAGTTCGACGCGGCGCCGAGGATGAACTGGATAAGTGTCATGAACCTTCCGCGTTGATGGACAAAGAAGAGGTCACCAATCATGGAAACCACAAGCGATTCGAAGGCTGAACTGTGATACAATCAGTCGGATGATAATACGCGCTTGAGCTGTAGGCGGACGTACATTGAACCCCCCTGAATTATGCGACCTGCCAACAATCCATTGTAACTGTACGCGGCACTGCCGACAACGGTTCCGAGTAGGCCAAAGAAGGCTGCGAGAAGTAGCATAGGTCGCTTCCCGTATTTGCGTGCTAACGCACTAACAATTGGTCCTACGCCACCTGTGACGAGAAGCATGTAGCCCGAGATCACTGTGATGTCGCCGATTGTCTTGCCGAAGTCCATCGCGATGACTACTAAGGCTGGCGATAGAAGAGGCGCCAGCACCGCAGCGTAAAGGACGGAACCGTAGGCGACGATACTCATGATGACCCATTTTTTCGTCGTAGACCAGTTCAACGGGTCGTTCGGGTCTTCGGATCTGTAAGCTGGTCAGATGTGAAGAATGTCTGCAGAACGATTTCTCGAAAGGGGAACGGATATTATGAGGCGAAAATGCAACAATCACAGTAACGTACGGTTGAGGAATCAGAACGATGTCTGCATTTTTACCGGTTCCGCGCTTCAATCCCAGGGTCGCTTCGTTGGTGATGTGTTGCTCCTCGCTGAGGATGACAGTAGCCGGAACATGTGAGAGCTTCTTGTCCTCGATTATTCCGAGAAAACCCATGGTGGCTGTACTCCTGTCGATGTTTTGTTTTGGAACTTGACAGTTGATGAGGCTCGATCAAGAGGATCGAGAGATGACCGTCCCGAGTGACAGGTGCGACAACGCACGCTTAAGAAGGATCGGCATCTCCAAATTCACGAGTCGTCAGCATCCAATAGGCAGGGTGCCATGCTCTGCTTGGACATTGAAACCCAGGAAATGCATCTGTGCCCTCTCCGCACGGCCACCTTTCCCTCTGCAGGCCCCACAGACCCGGCAAATGCTGCGACTCTTGCAGTCGAGATTGGAGAACCCCCTGTTCAATATGCTCGGCTACGCCCGTGTACGGCGCTCGCCTGGAACGTTATCTGGCGCAGGACCAGTTTTATGCAGAAGACGCACATAGCCTAATTCCTTCCAGTATGCATCTCAGCAAGAGGCAGATCATGCGTTTGGACGACAGGAAGTTGTACAGGATGGATGCTAGTTTTGCACGGTCGAAGGTACAGTAGGGCGTCTCCCCAGATGGCTGCGCGCTTGGGCGTGGAGAAATTGCATTGCGCTACCCCGCAAGCCCCACAGTGGCGTGTGAAAGCTGATTCGCACTACCAAGCACGGCAAGGCCTTCACTTTTTCGACGACGAGTGAAGAGGCCATCGCATACTCGGATCACGGGCAATGACATGCTCAAGCTAAGCCCGGTAGCTGGAAACGAAGAGTGGTCGAGACCCAGCATGCGCCCAGACGTGTCACGACTTACACGAGACCCTGCTTGCTCCAACTGGTCCCGTGACCCAATCGTAAGAAAACAAAGACACCACGATTACGACCATAATATTGGCTTCCGCTTCATCCCGTGGGGCACGCCACATGTGGGTAAGAGGTAAAGGAAAGCTGCGTTCCACGTCTTTGAGTCACTAGGCATGGCCTTGATTGCACCTGCACCCCTCTTCTTAACCCTTCGTTGTGGTTGAGGCATGAACAAACATAAGTGCTTTCCCTTCTGCATTCTTGGCTTCAGTCTTTCTGCAGGTTCGCTAGCAGATGCGGTGCCATTCAGCTGCGTTTGCAGGCACAGGATGGTGGCGTTTGTAGAGGCTGGCAAGGTTAGCTTGACTTGCGCAAGTCCTTGCTCTTGTGGTGCTGTCCAAGAGGCTTCCAAGTAGGCGATCATGCTCTCGCTCATCTCCACATTCGGCACTTGAATCTGCTGGTGCTACGGCATCGGATGCGGACCGATTCTGCGCAGGTGGCTTCAGAGTAGTCGCTGTGTCGCACTTCTGGCTGGGGAACCATCGATTACCGCTAGAAAGCAGCCCTCGACTGTTGTATGGATGCGTCGACACATGCCCATTAGGCAAAAGGCGTAGCAAGCTAGGACCTACGTGCTGTGGTGACCTGTGAGGCAGCCTACTAGTTGGATGGTTGTTGTATGTATACGCAGCCGCGTTAGTAACACGGTATCCGGGTGAGAAGAGGAGAGAACTCTGCATATCTTCATGGCTGCAAGCAACTGTGGGCTTGAACTGACTGACATGTAGCATACCGACGAAAGTTTGTGAGAACTTGGCTGAAAGAAAACTCAAACATGCGTACATACCATCATGGGAAGGAGAGACCTCCTTCTCCACGTCCAACGTCATGCCGGAAAGAGTTGCCTCGTAAGCCAAACGCGTCAAGTGCTACCCATCAACACTAAACATCTTTGCGACGACGACTCTGGTCATGTGTACAGCAGCCAGTTGGGCCTTCGCATGAACCAGACGCAAGACTGACTATCATCCACGATACGAAACTATTCTGTAGTAATGCACAATGTGCGTTTTGCTCACGGCACCCAGCACCCACCACAATCAATCTAGGCAAACCCGTAGCTTGCGACATGAAGCAATCAGCATCTGCTCCATCACTATGTCTACCCATCTCCGAGCTCCTTAGCTGCATACTTTCCTTCACTCTAGGACACGCATCATTCCGCCACAGCATGTCACTCACAATCAGCCACGCATGCGTCATCCTTCAAACGATCGTCCAACGACCCACGAATTATCCATGGGGCCCGACTACTGCCGTTTCCGACCCATCAGTCCTTTGCATCACTCTATCCTATGAGCTTGCGCTTCAAGAGTTGGAAGAAAGAAGGAGACATATCACTAGCCGACAGAACACCGCCGGCTATGCATTCTGCATGTGGCGCGACAGAATCGATGGCGTGGATGTGCTTTTTGTGCCCAGGACTGGAGATTCGACAACGGAAGTGCGGCTGAGGATTCAAGGCGCGGATGTCAGGACTGAGGAGATGGCAAGAACCGACCTGCAAGTCGAACGTGATGGCAACGCAACACCCACTGCGGACGCTGGCATGAGTCGAGCGAGACTGCGATCGATCAGGGGAGGGACTCAGACACCGCATCCTGAAGGTCAAGGGTACACCAAGCCTCAGCCGCACGATGTACATAGACGGTGGAGCGTGGATATGCACCAAGTGAGGGCAGGATAGGACGGAGCAGAACATGTGGAGGATGCCGCACGCGACGGTGGAGCTCTGATTCCCTCGGACACGTTGGTCGACGGACAAGTCAGGACTTGGGCGGAGAAAAAGCTTGCATGGAGTACATCAACCCTACCAAGGAAACACGAACAAACAAGTATCCTTGGGTGTGTATTGTAAGTAGATGGAATAATCGAGTTCAGAGTGTGTATGGCTCTTGTTTCCAGCTGACTCTCCTCTCGTCCCTCATACGATCAAACCTAATCACGCTCTGTAACAACACCTGCGCACCCATAGCACAGTCCTCCTCCTTGCAAAACTCTCGTGGATTGTGGCTCACGCCTTCTCGACACGGCACGAATATCATACTCGTTGGGCAGCGCTTGCTCGCATACACGCTGTCATGGCCTGCGCCGCTAGTCATCTCCATGACCAGGTTGTGGCTGTTCGGTCCCAGGATGTGATGTGCGGACTGGCGCACTGAGGATATACAGTCTGCATGGAATGTTGTGGCAGGTGAAGAGAAATCTTCGACTATCTCCACCTCGAGGGCAAGACCGGAGGTGCAGCCAAGGTTTGAGTCAAGGACGTCCTCTCCGGCGGCTATCTTAGGAAAGTCTTGCAAGATAAGGTCCGTCATTTTGGCTACTGTTGAATCCTTGGGCGAGCGAATGTCGAGGCTGAACGTCACGGAACCAGGAACTGTGTTGGTAGAGCCGGGCTTGAGGTTTAGGATCCCCGTTGAGGCAAGGGCGCAATTGGCGGTTGCCAGACGGTGCGAATGCAGGATCATCTTGGAGGCCGTGAGGAGGGCGTCTGCGCGAGACTTGAGATCTGTGGTGCCAGTATGGGTGTCGCGCCCTTTGACGTCCACCGTGAACCACTTGTATGCCTGGACGCCTGTGACGACGCCGATTTTCTTGTTGGACATCTCTAGTAGTGGCCCTTGTTCGATGTGCAATTCGAAGTGAGCGGCCATGGGCATGGCTTCGTGGCTAGCGGGTGTTTCGCCCAGATAGCCTATTCTCTTGAGTTCCTCTGCCATGGTAGCTGACCCTGGGTGCACTTCGCGAAGGTTGTGTGCCGTCTCGACAGGTATGTCGCCCGCCCAGACACCCGAAGACACCATTGACTTTGGGAATCGTGCGCCCTCTTCGTTAGTCCAGTTTACGACACCAACAGGATACTCGGTCTCTGTCCAGTTATCTGCCAGCACCCTCAGCATCTCAACACCTGCTGTGACGCCCAGGATGCCATCATAGCGGCCGCCAGTTGGCTGAGTATCAAGATGGCTACCCACGAAGGTTGGAGGCTTGTCGTTGCGCAACCCAGGTCGCACCGCGAAGGTGTTGCCCATGGCATCCACAGTAACCTTGCAGCCGAGGGCTTCTGTGGTCGACACAAACCAGTCGCGTGCGGCTTTGTCGGCATCAGAGAGCGCCAGACGAGTCATTCCCGTCTCGGTTGGGGCGCTGTTGTAGCTGTTAGCCTTGCCCATGCGCTGCTGACGGCATCGCATACTCTCCCCAGCGCTCACCCGTTCCCCACTGGCACGTGTGATGTATGTCCTCCATCAGCCTCCCTTG
>Ga0210040_10007594_pt1 | contig 13093 bp, 17 predicted proteins | sample CryGeyCG12114_NA_FD_185462 | JGI IMG/M metagenome (GOLD analysis project Ga0210040, IMG submission 185462) | Groundwater microbial communities from aquifer - Crystal Geyser CG19_WC_8/21/14_NA (SPAdes) (version 2) | ecosystem: Environmental > Aquatic > Deep subsurface > Groundwater | place: USA... | reverse complement strand
GAGAAAATTTAAAAGAACGTACTTGTCTCCTCAACATTTCTAGATTTCTGTCACCAAATTTGACTTGGCTGTTTATTTTTTCTACGTCAGTTAATCCTTGATTTTGCTTAAAAGAATCTCTGATCCTTCGAACTGCATAATGTCTTCATAAGATTCCAATTATTAACATTATAATTATGCAATTTAGTAAAGATAAGCATTTGTAAAAGAAAACCAGAATATTATTCTTACCGGAAATTATATGACGAAAATTTTTGACCCTCCCGGAGCAATTTTTTGTACAGCTGCAAAACTTCTGTTCTACTCATGATTCCAAAATGTCCTCTAGCCTTTTTCTATAAGTGAAAAAAAATCAATAGCAAGAATTGAATAGTGAGAATAGTTTATGCCATGCAATCCTAAAAATGGAAATTTTTTTATGTTTTAAATATATTAATTTCAGAAGTTCAATGACCAATCATGGGAGGAAGTGCGAGCACTTTCGAAAAAGAAGAGCTTGATGACTACGAGGATCTTACTTTCTTCACGAAAAAAGAAATACTATTGTATGTATTTTCACAACTCTAATTCTGTATCATTTCAGCGTGCAAACGTGGGGAAAAAAGATTACATAGGTACTTAAATAAAACACCTATAACACATCTCTCCTGTAAAAATTACATTTTCAGGTGCCACAAAAAGTTCAAAAAATTAGCTCCATCCGTCGTTGACGGGAATCGAAATGCCAGGCTACCAATGGAAATTATTTTAAACTTTCCACCTCTAAAGTACAATCCATTTGGTGACAGAATTTGCATGATATTCAGCTCTAACAAAGATGGAGATTGCAATTTTGAAGATTTTCTCGACATGATGTCAGCGTTCAGTGACAAAGCACCTCTTAGCATTAAGACAGAATATGCATTTCGAATATTTGGTATGTGAATAGCAAAGAAGTACGTTGTACGTTTAGTTTGTACGTTGCAAAAGTTTTAAAGCAGCGTTTGGATTTGTATAGATTTCGATGGAGATGATATGCTCGGAGCAGAAGATTTGGAGGAAGTGATTCGACGACTAGCAGGAGACGAGCGTATGAGTCGAAATCAAGTTTTAGCCATGGTGAAACAATTAGCTGAGGAAGTGGATTTGGATGACGACGGAATGCTTTCGTATGCAGAATTTGAGCATGCCATTAGCAAATCAAAAGATTTTAAAAGGTTTGTGATTTAGCGATTCACAATTCAACGTTAGCAAGAGCAACAGCGACAAAAAGTTACATCTCAATCATCACGAAATTATAATATGCAATTGAATTTAAATTTTCAGGTCGTTTACAGTTCGTTTACACTGATTAGAAGACAAAGTTTCAGGCCATGGCAGTTTATGGGGACTCACTAATGATGCTCACATTTTTTTGTACAAATATTTATTTAATTTACTTGTGTGGCAAAACAAAGGCTAATAATCATCTCAATTTTTTGGCTGTGGTTAGTTTTACGGTCTGTAGTCTGTATTGGCATTTGTAATTTAATTTAGGCATAGAAATCAGTGATTAGTTTTTGTACTTTTTGAAGTATTGTATGCGTAATTATCGTAATTATTTTGACAGTTTGGTGAAATAAAATCGATTGAGTCTACGTCCACTGAGAATACGGTGATTCGGTGAAATGCGAGTGGTGTAGGTTAAAAACGTTTTCAACGTAGATTCTCACAATCGGAGTTACTAAACATAATGCTTTCATTATGTCGGTATGTAAGCATGCAATCGTCTAACTTGGCTTTCACAATCTCAATATATAGTATATCTATTTCTATGCTCAAAACACATTAAATGATAATAATAAGGACGATCAATATGATTTTCACAAATGGCAAGTAGGCAAGTGAAATCTTAGATGTTCATTGCCAAAAATGCATGACGCCAAAATGCCTTGTTGTGCTTTTAGGATTTTTACTGCCAATAAAAAAGTCATTTTGATGGGACGGGTATGCATCCAACATAGATTATGTTCCGTTCACATCAGGATCGACAATAACAATACGAAAAGTTCTCTGCTCTTCGGCAAGGAAGTTAGTTTTTCCAATGGACTGAAAACTTTGCATCAAAAATTACCTTTCTTTCTCGAAAGATGAAGATGAAAGTTCACACAGAATTCCGAAAAAACAAAACACCCTTCTGTCAGATTATTTTTGGGAAGATCGTCACGAAGACTTTTAGCAGCATACACACAAGGGCTTACTAAAAATACATGACATGGCGGATTCAAAACAGTGCTTTCGTAATTATTCAAGAAAAATTGTTTGTTATTTAATATAAACTTACCAACTCTGGTTTTCTAAAATTAACATTATTCAACATTCAATACAAATAGAGCACAAAAACATTATCATGTGATTCTGACGGCAGTATCAATTTTACCGGGAGTTAATTCATTCAGCATAGAAACAGATGCACATATTCGAGTAGTTCAATCCTTTGTGCTACAGGCATTGACTACTTGAAGTAACACAGTAGTACAGCAGTGTGTAAATAGAAAGCGAAAGGGCCAAAATAGTAGTAAAAATTGAAAGTAAAAGCAACCAGTAAAGACAGGTCCTTCCTGAAAAGAACATTCATTACGAAAACTAACGTCAAAGTACTACAATTCTATTTTATGGAAAACTAATTTTATACTTGCTACTAAACTCGTTTTTTTCCGACTAAAAAAAGTTTTTGGGCCAAAAAAATTTTAAAAGTGAATGCAGAAATGAATGACCCAAATGGAGAGAAATGCATGCTTCAATACGAAGAGTTAGACTCTCCAGAAGGAAGAGACTGGAATAAAAAGTGCTCACCGCAAATATATGACGAAGGCTATGTAAAAGTTGGACCCATTAAAGGGATTTATCCCAGGAGTTTTGTGCAATTCTATGAACATCGTATAAAGCAATTTAATATCAGAGATGACGATATTTGGACTATATCCTTTCCCAAAGCTGGAACTACATGGACTCAAGAAATGGTTTGGTGCATTGCAAATGATTTGGATTACAAAGATGCCCAAGTGGATTTGGAGAAAAGATTTCCATATTTTGAGTGAGTTTAGAATGAATTTATTTCATAATATTCATTACTACGTATAGATTTTTTGTGATTTTAAATTACTCTTCGTTCCGATTATACCAATTCATAGGTTGAGATCAAATTGGTCCCCAATGTTGGCGAATAAAATAAACAAGAAAATATTGCAGGATCAAGGAATTTCTGAACAAAGCAAAACCTCTCAGTCTCTCGTAGATAGTACAAAATATGTTTTTCTGGACAGCTTCACTACCGTTGAAATGGCGAAGTCGCCACGTTTTATAAAATCGCATTTGCATTGCTCGTTGCTACCGGACCAAATGAGGATTATCAAGCCTAAAATTATTTATGTGGCAAGAAATCCAAAAGATGTTTGCGTGTCATTTTTTCACCACTCTTGTTTAGTAGATGGTTATAGTGGAAGTTTGGATGATTATGTGGCCTCTTTCGTAACTGACAATGGTATTTTTTATTTTCATGCAGTCATGCAATATTATCATATTAAGTGCATATTGCATTTTATTTAGTATTTTTACATTTCTACCTAGTTTTCTGTGCCCCATATTGGACTCATTTGAAAGAATATTGGGAAATTAGGCATGAGCCCAATGTGATATTTCTTAAATACGAGGATATGAAGCAAGATATTGTGCCTACAATAAAAAGAGTCGCTGACTTTTTAGGAAAGCGATTGACTAACGCTGAAATTTATGAGTTGAAAGATCATCTCAGTTTTGAGAATATGAAGAAAAATGATGCTGTAAACAAGGAGGCATTCACAAAGTATATGAAAGAGCTTCATGGAACAGATCATAATACCAAGTTTATGCGCAAGGGTCAGGTTGGATCATGGAAAGAGGAGATAAGCTCGAAAGCGAACGCAAAATTGGACGAATGGATTCAAGCTAATGGAATAAAAGGCCTATACAATTGATACGATATCACAATACTAATATTTTTCAATTTTTTGTACCTTTGCAAAGTTGCAATACTTTATTTAAGGTAATAGTTCCAGCAGTGCATAGATACATAAATGTTTCTCACAACGTTCACAACAGAGCAGTCGCTTAAAAATGCTTTCCTAACTTACTTTCCATGTATTTAAGTCAAGTGAGTGAGTTTCAATTTCATTATCTTTTTTTTTTGTCTCACATTCACATTGCAATTAATTTTGGTCCATTCCAGGCAATGTAAATTATTCAGTTCAGTTCAGTTGAGTGAGTGACGAGTGACCAATATATTGAGTTATTTAGTACTCTAATAAACTTTTTGAATTGAAACTATAACCCTCAATGAGATGTGTGCTGTGTTACACGTTTCATTCAATAATATTTAGATACTGTGCAGAACGCAAATAAATTGATAGTCAATTACAAACAAATGCTCTCCACTGGTTAAACTTTTACAACACAAAGACTACATTAAATACATATATATAGCCTTAAAAATAAAGTAAAATATCCCAACATTTGCCAGAGACAAATTAAAATACCCATAACGATATAGTGTACGATCTTTCTTATGTGCAAGCGCCGGTTCAGTCATAAGTAGATTAACCCAGAAAATTAATACAAAACAAGTTCATTATAACACACCCTATCGAAAAATGTTAGTGTTTTTAAGTTATTAAGGTACATGAAATGATCATAGTTAGAGATAGCAACGATAAATTCTCCATCAATATATAATATTGCAAACGCCATAAATACTGAAGTTGCAAGGCTATGTTCACAGTAGAGTGGTAGAGTAAATAGAATACAGATACAGTCAAAAATTTTAATAATAATATCAAACTAGCAAAGCCCATACTAAAGGCTTCAGGTAGGACAAATGCATGTTTCGTAGTCTTTACTCATCTCCAAATTCTTATACAACAAACACAACAAAGTAGAGGTATAGAGGCTAAAATAGCAAATATATATGGCTGTTTTTAGAAACACATCTACCCTGACCTACGAATTAAAATAAAAAGACGGGTAATGACGAAGAGACACAAGTTTCAAACTGCTCAGCCAACCATTACCTGACAGTGGTCCTGGTAGTGGTAGCTAATTAATACATGACTAAAGAAAGCAAAAAATAAATGCTTTTATTATTACCTGATTTAAAACGGTGTTTCTTCTTTGCTGTTACTTACAGTTACAGCTTCAGCCGCTTTCATGTGTTTTTCTGCATCACCACCATCTCCACTTGATTCCACCGCAAAAGACACATTTTTTTTAGAACTCCCTGCATTTGATGCACTGTGACAATGGTCAACAGAGCTTCTGCGAGATAAAGGCAATTTATTTTTTGTAGACTCCATAGCAAATTGATGTGAAGGGGGTTGGTAGCTATTATAGTTTTCTTTCTTGGGTTTTAAAGAATGTTCTTTTGTTCCACATAATTGACCAACAGTGGGGTGGAAATACACATAGTACAAAACCATGCAAAGAATTGCAAGGAAAAACAATGCATAATCTCCAACAAGTCCTGCAGTGCGAAACCAAATGATTTCAGGTGAAGATTCATCGTTGTCTGAAAAGAACCATGTGAACAGCAGGACAGTATTTTCCAAGATAGACACGACGTAGAAAATAGCATATTTATAACGGGTTGGTTCTTCTCGTATGTTGAAGAAAGTGAAAATGTAAATAAAAGCTACGACTAGGTTAAACAACGCTTCTTCGCATTCAGTTGAACACGCTTGATTTCCTTGGACGATGAGCCAAGCAAGCATCGAAAGCCAATGGGCGACACACACTGGGACCTACAAATTCATAACACGGTTTTTTAAAACAATTCATAAGGTCTAGGGCTGTATACTATAATCAACTTAATTATTGACCCTTACAATTAGTATGGGATATGTAGCAGCAAATACTGCCAGAGCAAATACCCGTGCACCTGTACGAAAAAACGTTGAGACAAAGGTTAAGATTTAAAAAGTCAATGTTTCACAACAATACACAAAGTTTCCAGCGTAAACTACACTTACTAATTCCGCAAAAATGCCACAAAAATTGGATCACGGTCCCTTTGTATGTAATATTAAGCTTATCTGGCTGAGGAAAGCGAAGGGATCGATTGTAAGCTGCTAACGACCACGCAAGACTCATGAGTGATGACAAAACGGCAATAATTTGAAGAAAATCTACCAATTCAAAGAACATTTTTGACTGCCTGGTACGCTTTTCAATCAGTTTAAATACTTATCCATCTAATAGTCTGATATAAGGTAGGTATGCAAACTTACAACTCCTGTCTGAAAACGGCCCGTTCGGATCATTAAAATGATACATGAGTATGTACAGCTGAAGGGTGACTTGAGGGGCAGATTCCATGAAGCCTTCAAACAACCTCAACAATGAAGCGTCTGCGTCTTCATTCATCATGTATGTGTAGTATTTAACTTGATTGGATTCGTCCCCTTCTTTTGCAGCTTTTTGGCTTTTTAAGCCGTACATTAGCGAGTCAACATATCTGCAATAAAAAATAAAGGTATAACTTTAACGGTTTTAAAAATATTTGGAAACTAAGAAAAATCTGATACCAAGTTACCTGAGAATTGGAGAGCATTGCAACAGTAAAAATACTGTCCGTAAGATCCATTTACCACACGATGGCTTAGGCATTGTTTGATTGTCCATATCCATCACGTACCTAGCAAAGTATTTGCAAGTCAGTTAGTTCTCTAACACAAATTAAAAGCATACTATTTTACCTGTACAGTGTCTATATAGCTTACCACCGTAAACTGAAAGCTGTCATTGTTCCAGCCGGAATGATCACGAAAACAAGTGTCAGAACAAAGTAGCCGATAAAACCACTTGTGTAGTACACGTATGCCATAAATATGTCCATTCCCAGATCAGCAACATATGTGCCGATAGAGATGGCAATACAAAGGAAATCAAAAACGTTGAACCGCAGATTTAACGGGAGTGCATCAGGCTCATCAAAATGAGTCCATTGAGATTCCGAAGGGTCACCACCGCCGCCCATATCTTCGGATGAATGATTTTTCTTCCTTACTCGCGGTGGAGGAATTCCAGTCATGTCATCTTGAAGCTTCAGTGACATTCTGACAATGTGATTCTGACTGTGCAAGAGCTCAAAACTGCACACTAAAGTTTGTCACTCCCCCGATATGCAAAACTTTTGGAGCAAGTTTTTTCACATTGTTATTCCTATCGCAAATATTTCTGTTCCTCTAGGAATCTACTAACTCTACCATCTACCATTACAAACTGATAAATACTGATTTTAACAACGGAATGTAAGTAAACACAAAATTTAATTCTGGGAGTTTGTTTGAGGTGAATCTTCACTCCTTGCTAGAACCTCAGTTGCCGTACAAAAATAAATGATACATAAGCTATAAGTTTGACGATTGATTAATCATGAAAAAATTATAATTTTGAATTTAACGTTTAAAAAACAACGAAATAAACAAAGTTTCACTGCCTAGCCTATGTCTAAATTAAATTCCTCTTTGCAGAAGTTGTTGCAAGAGCAAGCAAATACAGCAAAACCAAAACAAGATCATGTGTTTTTTAAAGGCGCGAGATCAGTTACTGTCAAATCTTACTTTGCCACGCAAGGTTAGCCACAATTTTAGTTTGATAAATCGAAATCTGTTTTCGGATTTTGCCTTCCTGACTATTCTGACTGCTATTTGACTCACTCAGCGAGTTAATGATAAAAACTTGTGGTAGTTTAGTAAACCAAATTGGTCTTAAAGTATTATATTTTTATGTCTGTTTGTTATCAGATTGTTTTTGAAACTGACACTGAAGTAGTCTACTTTGAGAAGTAGATTTTGGGTTTGTTGTCCAAAGATGGCTGACATAGGAAATTGGTTTAATTCTCTACCGCGTTTTACCAGATATTGGTTTGGTGGAACGGTTGCTTTATCGTTGTTAGGCCGTTTCGGTCTAGTTCCACCTCATCTATTGATCTTAAACTATGATTTGGTTATCAATCGATTCCAGGTAAATATTCTTCATAATGCACTCAAAATGATTTATAACCAACAAGCAAATGATGACGACGGGATTTTTTTCTTTCAGATATGGAGACCAATTACTGCGCTGCTCTTCTATCCAATCAGTCCACAGACTGGATTTCATTTCCTTATTAATTTATATTTCCTCGTGAACTATTCCAAACTTTTGGAGACAGGTATTGTATTTAGCTAACCCATTTGAAAAAATAGCGTGATTACACTGTACCCTATGCATTACAGTTTTTATAACTTTATGAACTTTATAGGTGTCTATGCTACAACTCCTGCAGATTATGCTACCGCATTATTTTTCAACTGGACATTTTGTGTCTTGGCTGGTCTTTTCATGAATATGATGGTAATTTATCGCAGTTCACATTGTACACCTAAATTACATACAACAAGGCCTTAAAATATTTAAAAGAAATATGTATTTTATCCAGTTTTTAATGGACCCAATGGTGCTAAGCGTTTTGTACATTTGGTGTAATCTTAACAAGGATACCATAGTCAACTTCTGGTTCGGAACTCAATTTCGAGCCATGTATCTCCCATGGGTTCTCTTTGGCTTCAATCTAATATTATCTGGAGGGTAAATTTTTTTTGACTTTCTTCTGGCTTGTTTCATTTATATTTATAGAATTAGAATTATTGAGAATTATGGAAATCATAGGATGTATTAAACTGTTATTCAGGGGAATGGCTGAGTTAATTGGAATTTTAGTCGGACATCTTTACTTTTTCATGAAATATCAATACCCTGAACAATATGGAGGTGCGCCCATGTTGACCACTCCACAAATTGTGTAAGTAAAACATTTCCAAGACGTCATATTTTGTAGTAAGATGCTTAAAAAATGTAGTGTTTGCCATGGTTAGGTATTGGATAGGCATGTAAAGATTTATAGACACTAATCCCTATGCACGTTTTGCGCAGCAAAAACTATTTTCCGGACATAAGAGGCGGACAAGGCGGATTTGGGTCAAATCCCACTGGACGGCCCGCAAATGCCCCAACTCAGAGAAGAGACAATCAAGGATGGGGAAGAGGACATACCCTAGGATCTTAGTTATTTTATTTGCGTATATGTACACGCCTAAAGTAAGAGAACTAAACTTTTTTCTTTTCCCTAATTACTTAAGTTACGCGTTGGTTATTACTTAAATGTACCGTATGGATATGTTTTCACCACGAAATAACTCGACCAAATCGGATTTGCACTCTTATTAATTATTAAATTCAATAATTAATGGCATTTTCGTTTGATGCATAATTTTCCTTTTCCAAGTACATTATTTATTGATTCATAAATGAAAATACGTGAAATTTTCAGTACCTTGTAACTTGATAATTTGATATTATATTTTCTTCAGGCGTTCTGGCGTAAACAGGCTGAATATTTTTAAATTGACATGTCGGTAGGCTAAGTAAGCTATAGTAGCACTAGTAGCACTATTACATAGGGCAGAACAAAATTGATTGTATTGCGATACAATTTCGAAAATCTAGTTAATAGTAACTACTTGAATTCTATGAATGAATTTTTTGAATAGAAAAACGAGTTTAAGAATTTTTGATTGTGTTCAAATTGGCCTCTCGTTTGTTAGTCTGGTTTTTATTTTTAAATCCTACAAACAATACATTCATTGTTAGCTAATTTTCATTGTACTAAAATAAAAATATAGCTAAAAGTAAAAATGAAATGAACTATGAACTATGTAACTTCCTTGGCTTTTAATTGTTGTAAAAATCCTGAATTTGGTTGGACACAGGGTCTCACTTTCTTAACCAAGTTAAAGGCATCATGAAAACTGTAACTTTCTTCAAGCATCAGATACAAAATTACCACAGTTGGAGCCCGAGATACTCCTGCATTACAATGAACTAATATTTTATGTTTATAACTTAACTCATTATTTTTAGGTCTGATTAATTTCACTCCTTTTATGAAGTTCAAAGCGTCTTTCACTATTTCTGAATCAAGTGATGAGGCCTCCTCATCAAATAAGGGAAGACATAAATGATTTTCTACCTGACTTTTAACAATAGGGGAAAGAAGGAAATTTGGAATTAAGGACAGAATATGAGTAAACTTATGTTTCTGAACTGTGTCCAAATCGTTCGCTGCATCTTGTGAAGAAAGGTACAGCCATGGCAGAACTTCGCCAACTTGTAAATCTAAACATGTATCCACAACGAATCCAAACCGTTTACTTAACTGATCATTATGATTCGAAGCACTCACAATCTGTTCACATTGGTCTTTCAAAAATAAAACTGTTCCATCAGTTTTAGTAAGTTGAGTAGTAGTTGGGTTGAGTGATTTGCGTTTTTTGTTCAGTTGCACACTTAGAAATGACGTCTCACTAGTACTCGTAGAGGGAACCATGTCCACTTTTTGGGAAGAATTTGATTCTGCCATAATTGAAGATTATATATCATAGAGACTTTCAAGAAGTTGTACTCTCTTTTATGGAATCATGCCACGAAGAACTTCCAGATTTTTGTACTCTATAGATTTCAAAAACAATCCTTCTGGGTCCGCTGATGCACATCTGTTGTTCCAATTTTGCGGATTTGGTGACTGTAGCATATCAATTATTTCTTCAGAACGTATAGTTCCTGCACCAACTGCTAGAACGGTTCCGATCATTTTTCGAACCTATTTTCGTGGCAAAATATATTTTTACTAGCCGACCATATTTGGTGATATTTTATGCTATAAGCTTCAATGTGGCATTGTCCATCCATGGATCGAGTAATCGAGTCAGAGGTGTCGTAAGTAGTGTATATGTTAGTGCAGACTTAGAATAGTAAAAGCTAACAATTTGATTATCAAGCAGAAAAAATGCAGTGTAAAATCTTTGTTTAAAATGTAAAATATTATAGCCTCCCACCCAATGCGCCCAAATGCTCTCACATAGACCACAACATTCTTTTTCTAATTAACATGGGCAAGGTGGGCTAAAAAAAATGGTAAGAGACATAGGAATGGAATGATGGGAAAAAAGGGAAGCGAAAGCGACTCACAATTTTAAACTAACGGGCCATTCATAGTGCGTCGTCCTTGTTATAAATCATCAAACAAAAGCGAAGCACTAAAGCAACATTAAGACTAGATGCCATTTTGAACACGTACCTGACGCCTTAAAAACCCACTCCCCTCAATGTTGAAATCATAGAAAGAGAATTTTTCTCCAGCTCGATCAAAGAAATGATATTGGCTTTCGTAAATTCTTGATAGTGAAAATCTTTTCACAGTTTTCACGAAGTGGCTGTCAAGTTTATCTTTGTCTTCTCGACTAGATTTCATAAATGTTCGAAAATCCCATGTTCCTAAAAATAATTTGCATGCGTGAAATGCTTCAAAATAATTGAATGGTTGCGGAACGACTTGACAGCGATTAAGATTTAGTAACGGCAAAGTGGATGTCAATCGATGAAAGTTCAGACAACTTAAAACATCTGCAAGAACAAACAATAACAAATGTTCTGCAAGTGACTTGACTTGGCCTCAAAAAATGTACGCATCTGTTTGTAACTAACCATTTCCTTTCAGCACAGCTATTCTATAGCAATATGTTCGTGAACTGGCCCTTCTGCATGAAAATGTTAAGTCCACTTCATTGATTTGTTGAATACGGATTTCAGTCTTATTTTTTTCCAAAAAAATATTCAAAGCCTGACATAATCTTTCGGGACCACAGTAAGCTTTGTCAATAGCTGGGCATTAAAAAAATGAAATCATAAAATTGTACAGTAATCTTTTCTGGTCAAGTGGTCAAGAAAAGCTTTGCATGGTACAGATGAAACAGAGAGAGCAAATGAAAGCTTGCTGAGTTAAAAAATGAAGCATTAAATACCAGGAATTATATCAAATTGAGCTGTAGTCGTCAATGCATGAACTCCAGTATCTGTTCGACTAGACACATGAATAGGAACTTCCGCTTTGCGAAGAATTTTGCTGAGTCCATGTTCTATAATTCCTTGAACCGTGTCAAGGTCAGGTGTCTTGTCATAGGTGCGTTGACGTTGGAGACCCCTATTTAATGCCAACAGTTCGCTTAGTACATTATAGTACCGGTCAAGCCTCCTCACATTATGTTACTTCGTTATGTCTATGTCATCATATCAGTGTAATCATTTGCTAAAAAATTTGAAAGCGCTAAACCTATTATAACTATTATTTATACCGTCAATATATGCCGAGCAGGCCTTGTGGTGTGTCCAGTTCAAAACTAATCTCAAGTCCTCAAAAATATTACTTACGTATAATTTGTTCCAATGTACGAAAAATATATCAAAAGCCTCCGTTTCAGTTCAGGCAGAGCGATAGTAGCAGCAGACATCAGGTTTTATTCAAACCACTTAATTTTTAGCGGTGAATGGTGAAATATAATATAAAAGTAGGCGATAAGAAAAACTTGCAAAAACTGACTGAACAGATTAGGAATACATAATTTATCATTAATACCTTGCCTTACCCCGTCCTTCTCCTAACTTACAGGAGTAAAATTATTATTGAATAAAATGGTCAGCGTCAGCAGTCAGCAAAATAGTTATGCTTATTTATGTGTTTTTTGTAAAAATTGAAATTTTATTTTCACGCTTTCATTCAGTCTCCCGTCGAGACAAATGTAAATGAAAATACTTCATCAAGAGGAATCAAGACTGTCCGAGCCGTTCCCGCTTTAAATTATCATTTACGCATCAATGCTTACACATGGATACGTTAGCTAGGGATAAGGCATTTTTTACCTTTTATCTAGAATGTCTGCAGTCTGCAGGAATGCGAAGTAAAGCAAACTCTTCATTGCACTATCAGGGAATACGTCGTAGTACATGTTCTACGAGAAGCATACAAAATATGCATAGCAATGTCTGTGACTTTGGGTATAGCAGCTGTGCAGAAAAGTTCCGAAGAGACACTCATTGGTGAAGAGCTGGTGCCGAAGATGCTCTGATTGGTCTATTTTAAAATTAAACGCGCGTTTCGTATCTTACGTGTGTTAAAAAAGCAATCAGACAAAATTTTATACGGCTTTGCCCTTCTATAAACAGCTAC
>Ga0210040_10007592_pt1 | contig 13093 bp, 9 predicted proteins | sample CryGeyCG12114_NA_FD_185462 | JGI IMG/M metagenome (GOLD analysis project Ga0210040, IMG submission 185462) | Groundwater microbial communities from aquifer - Crystal Geyser CG19_WC_8/21/14_NA (SPAdes) (version 2) | ecosystem: Environmental > Aquatic > Deep subsurface > Groundwater | place: USA... | reverse complement strand
TTGCAAAAATCCGGTGTTAAATCCTTATTGGTTGCATCCTTGTCGAAATCCTTTGTTAAATTCTTATTGCTCTTATCCCTGCAAAAGTCTCATGTTAAATCCCAATGGGTCGCATTTCTGCTAAAATCTCATGTTAAATCCCAATGGGTCGCATTTCTGCTAAAATCTCATGTTAAATCCCAATGGGTCGCATTTCTGCCAAAATCGCATGTTAAATCCCAATGGGTCGCATTTCTGCCAAAATCTCATGTTAAATCTCAATGGGTCGCATTTCTGCCAAAATCTCATGTTAAATCTCAATGGGTCGCATTTCTGCCAAAATCTCATTTTAAATCCCAATGGGTCGCATTTCTGCCAAAATCGCATGTTAAATCCCAATGGGTCGCATTTCTACCAAAATCGCATGTTAAATCCCAATGGGTCGCATTTCTGCCAAAATCGCATGTTAATACTCATGCTAAATTCTCTATCCCGAGATTAGTCAATTATATACGGTGATTTGCATTTAAGTAATATGATTGGTTGAGTTGAACGCCATTGATAAATATTTAAAATGCATTTACTTCACAAATCCTACCTGTTATGCTATGTGCGAAGCAATAAAATAGGTGCAGGGGCCTATGGCATAAAAATTTACAGTTGACAGGGTGACAATTGTAAAAGAACCTTTTACAGTGACAATTCCAGTTTACAGGAGTGGCATAAAGTTTTCGAGATTTTCTTTGACAATGGAGAATTTTCGGTCTTGTTTGACAATTGTAACTGAACCCACCTTGGTAACCAATCATTATTCACCAGCTTTGAAAATTTAACTTAATTTTGAAGCGCTTTTTGGAGGTTACAAGTGAATTATTTCCATCTAATTTTTTTCCAGCTTACTAAAAAATGTATAATGTAACTTAAAATGAAAAAAATTTAATCCAAATCCATCACAAACTCGATTTCTAGTGGTTTGACAGAGCAAAATCGGCCTGTCGAAAAATCACGACAATTTACAATTCTGTAGAAAAACTGAGTTTTTTTGCAGCACGTAGCTATGAAAATTGTCAAAATACACCTGTAGAATTGAAGAATTCTCCTGTCATTGTCAACTCTTGACAACGGTTTTATGTCACACAAAATTGTCGAAATCAGTTGACAAGACGACAAGATTGTCGAAATGTCAACTGTAAAACTTTTATGCCATAGGCCCCAGGACTTGCACGTCGCTCACAGAATTTGCTTTCTTTTATACTACTTGTTTGATTTGTTCGTAGTTGTTGTCAGATGATTTCCATTTGACGAATTCAAAATCGCAAATATTAAATATTTATAGTTCATTTCAGAAAAAAATGGAATTTTTTTTTCGGTAGGTTATTTGGCGTTATGGTTGTTTCGATGTCAACAAAATGTAAACAAAAAATTTTTCGAATATTTTTTTAGCTGAGAAAATGAGCAATGAATTATTGTTGCCACAACATTTTTCAGATTTAGTGGTTTAATTTGTATAAATCGACCATTTGTCGGGGATAGCCGAATAACATGGGGCAACTTTTTTTTACTTTGAAATGAACTATAATTGTAGTAGTTTAAGAGCCAAAAATAAAAAAATAAAAGTGCTATTTTATTCTACAAATAAAAATTAACCTGTCTCAGTATTTTATGATTTTGGAAATTTTGTAGTTTTTTGCCCAAATCGTGGCAAAGGTAAACATTTTAACATGTAGAAAAAAGTGGCGCGAAACTAAAATACATGTTAAGATAAACATACAGAATTTAAGCGCCATATTATATAAGATAAAAATGAATTAATGTGAACGTAAATTTGTTTACGGCGTGTTGCAGTAATAATCCAATTCTACCTTTATGGTACCCAAAACGTGAATGACGACTTGACGACAAACGGGACATGAACGGCATGAAGGGATCGCTAAAAGTCTCCCGTAACCCCGCAACCACCACAAAATAGCCCTGGATTTGATCGATGCCACAGTATTTGGAACCGCCAATTACAAATTCCCAATCGATGTCAGAATTCAGAAATATTAAAGCTCTGCCTGCAAACTTGTCGTCCTCGTCATGTTAAAACTATCTTTAATTAAATGCGTATTTTATTTTGAGAAGCAATTAACCTCAGGAAATGAAGCAGATAAAGCAACAGTAGTGTTCTATGTGTGGTCTGGATAGAAATGAAGTTTGAATTACATGTGCTGGCGTAGGGACTCAAAAATGGAATCGACCGTGTTACTAAATCATAAAAAGATAAATTTTTGACGACACAGGATGTCTAAGATTCAACTGATCTGCGTAATATCTTCTTTGTCATTCTCTGTGATCATTGGCACTCTTGTTTTTTCACGTGGCTTTCTCCTCAACCGTCAAATTGTGGTTGACAAATCTGATCCTTGCTGGAGCCATTTAGGAACTATCAAAGATTCGGGAACTGGCACTCCAGACGGCCACCCTCATGGTAGAACTGGTGCTAGTCTTACATCGGAGCATTATGAACCATCGGCTAAGTGGTGCAACCCGTCATCACCATTTACAAAAGTCATATTTATTCTGGTCGATGCTCTTCGGTTTGATTTTATCTCGCGTATGAAGTTTCTCTCTCAAATCGTTGAAAGTAGCAATGAAATTTCTCGTAGTCAAGATCAGATCTCATCATGCGCATTCAAGTTTATTGCTGATCCTCCCACCACAACAATGCAACGCTTGAAGGCATTAATGACTGGAACAATGCCGACATTTATTGATGCCAGTGCCAACTTTAATAGGCAAGTCTTCGAGGTCAATCCTTCCGTCATTTGTATAATATATGAAAATTTAAGTATAGTTAACTAATTTTTATCCCACTCCTGGGCTTACAGAACCGTTTTTTTTTAATCTGACCTTGTTTTAAATGTTTTTATAGCTATGAAGTAGAAGAGGACAACCTCATATATCAATTGCAAGCTGCTGGAAAGCGTATCTCTTTTCTTGGAGATGATACATGGCTGAATTTATTCCCTCGAAAGTATTTCAAGTCGCCATTCGTTGAAGCCCATCCTTCTTTCAATGCTTGGGATTTAGACACCGTAGACATAGCAGTTAACAAAACTTTAAAGCAAATACTGTCCGCAGCTAACCAAAAGGAATGGGATGTTGCCATTACTCATTTTTTAGGTGTAGACCACTGCGGTCATAGGTATGTTTCTCTTTACTTCGAGAAATAATATTGCCTGGAATGTTTTTTTTTCGATAATTAACGTACAATTTAATTTCAGATATGGGCCTCATCATCCTGAGATGGTTCGCAAATTGACAGAAATGGACGACGTAATTCAAGACGTATTTCATTCCATGAGCCACGAAACCTTATTAGTTGTGTTTGGGGATCATGGAATGACACATACAGGTGACCATGGGGGAGATTCGAGAAATGAAACCGAAGCTGGACTTGTTTTTCTTTCGAAACTGAAGAAACAAAAGCAATCAAATCATCCATTTTTCTGCCCTTCAAATTATTCTAGGCCTATGTCTGTGTCTCAAGTGGACTTAGCAGCTACAATATCGGCATTGCTTGGAACTCCCATACCATATTCAAGCATTGGAAGAATAATTCCAGATTTCTTGGTTCCCAAAATACACTCAGAAGCCATTGCTGCTAATGTTGCTCAAGTTCATCGTTACGTATTACGCTATACAGACACAACTTCCAGTTCTGACCACAACAGCCAAACCTTGCCTTCAATGTTTAGTTCAACTTCCAGTGAAACTGGAAAAACCATCATGGAGGAATATAAGCTTGCTGTGGAAGCATTCAATGCATACCAGCATAATCCTAGCTTGGCAAGCCGTGCAAGCCTTAATCAGTTGTCTGTTAACTACCTTTTGCATGTCAAAAATGTGGCAGTTACGACATGGACTCAGTTTGACATTCCCATGATCTGTGTTGGATTGTTTATAACACTGGTTTCAGTCTCTTGTTTAGTCATGTATCTTATTTCGGTTCCATTCCTCCTAAAAGATGCAGCCAAGTCCAGGTGTCGTAGAAATTCTAGTATACTTGGCAGGTATTCTGCACTCTGTTGGCTCTGGCCTATGTTGCCACAATGGTCTATACTCTGTTCATTTTTATTATACTCGAAGTCCAGAACAGCACTTATGGCTATAGTAGTGTCCACATTTGTCGGACTGGGGGTGTTTATTGTTCTGTTGTGTATGAAAATAGCGCAGTCCACAAAAAGTCGCTCGAGAGGATCTGAAAAACAGAATAAAACAAGAAGCTTAACTGTTGGTCCTACGATCAATCTTGAACCAAACAATTATTTTTGGGATTTTTCTGAGATTGTGTCAGTGCTCCTGTATACATTTACATGTTTCGGTGTGCTGTCCAACAGCTTTGTCATCAACGAAGGATATTTCTTGGGATCTGTTTTGACTGGAGTGGTTATACTTCACATTTTGTGTTCAAATCGTATAACTCTAACTGGTGGGGAAAAGGGGCAGACTTTCTACGTCCCTGAAGATGGAGTCGCCCATATTCTTCTGAAGCGTGTAAACAGATGCTCTTGGTCCTGCTTTTTCATGTTCGCTATCCTTATTCGAACTAGCCATGTGTTCTTTCGGTGTAGAGAAGAGCTTACTGAATGCGAAGAGGTAAATGTCATAAACTAAGGAAATAAATGTATTATATGTGTAACTAATATAATTTGATTTGTTTTATGGACAGGAATATTTGCTGCACAAGCAACTGGCATCACTCCCCACTCATTGGCAAGTTCATAAATATGTTCGATATGGAGTCGCATTGGTGGCATTAGCTGTGTTCGTAGTTTCCTTCCGACATTGGATGATGTACCGTGGAAATCTGGCAAAGCGATCTGTGTGGTCATTTGTTGCTAGATTTATTCCGTCTACACTGGTAGTTTTTCTTGGAGTATTTTGGGCCCTTCAGGTGTGAAAAAAAAAACATTTTAGTTTTAGTTAATAGCATTCACAACGCAGCGTGTAAAAAGTGAGGTACAGTATAATATTGATTTTTTTATTTGTAGGGTCTTCCATTCGCCTCAGCTGGAGTTGCCAGCATTCGACCACTGCTGAATCACTTCCCAGTTCTATTCCAATTTGTGGCTGGAATATCTTTGGTAGCTATTATAATCAAACCCCTTTGTTGCAGTAGTGCTCCTGTTTCCGAAACTTCAAGGCTTAAATCTGCTTCTCGAATTATATTACTAATATGGGCAAGATTAAAACGCCTGTTTTCAAGAAAAGAAGGGATGCTTGGCCAAAGTTGCAATAATGGTGCTATAAAAAACGGTCTAATGCATTCAGTTGAGACTGACAAGTTCAACAAAGCTACAAATGGATTTGCAAATGGGTTCTCATTCCAAATTAATGAATGGCAAGATATTGAAAACAATTATGTGAGCCCTTTGCTCATAAATCATGTGTTTCCAGAAGAATCTTTGGACAATGTATTTTCTTCTGCAATCATGAACGTTGGTATTCTTCTGACTCTTCTCTTGGTGCAAGTCACGAGCGACGGTTTGGCACCTGCTATTATTTTCATGATTTATGTCATCGTTTGCCTCGTGGGCATCTATCGGCACAACTCCATCCATGACTTCAGTAAGTGTATTGCAGTTATTTGTGTTCAAAATGCTTAACTTGGTGAAGGAAGAAGAATATTTCTTATTTAAAAGTTGTTTTTTAATTAATTTTATCTAGGTTCTTGGTCTTCCGCGGTTGTATGGACTTTAGCGTCTCAGTACTTCTTTTACGCCACTGGTCATCAGCCAATATTTTCCGCCATTCCATGGGATTCTGTATTTGTGGGCTCTTCAGAAGGGAGTAATATTGGGGGTAGTTCATTTTACTCCTCCCTTTCATGGCTGCGAGCCGGACTAGCGGTTTTGGGGAACATTCATAGCTCACACATTTTGTTCACTTGTTTGCTACCACTGCTGGTATACTGGAAAGGCCATAAAGGACCCCAGAGTGTTTCAGCTCGACAACTTTTAAATCACAAAGTTCTGGTCACTTATGGGAAATACGTCAGTCTTCATGCTATGAAGGTAAAATTGGAATTGCGAAATTCATAATTTTAAAGTTGTTTTGTAAACTTATTGTGTATGGTCTTTGTTACTTCATTTTTATAGCTTCTACTGTGCATGGTTTGTGCTGCATGGCACCGTCGACATCTCATGGTTTGGAAAATTTTCGCTCCCAAGTTCATTTTCGAAGCCGTTGCCTTTATGTTTACATCATCAATTGTAACGCTCTGTCTTGTATTTGTCACTCGGATTGATTATTTGTACCAGAAGCATCTCCATCGTAGTGTGAAGCAGTGATTTGATGGGTCGTTCATTATTTTGTAAGAGTTAGTTAGTTGATTCTGATTATTCCAATGATTATGGTTATTTTATGTTTTCTGCACCTGTATGACTATATGCATGCATGTTGCGAGTTCTGAGAACTAATATTCCAGATCATGCATTCGTTTTTCTGCAATAAATAAGGCTACAGTTTTACAAAGTGGAAACTGTATCTCTCAATCTTATAACTGTGCCACCTGTAACCATAAGCTCCCTACATACTGTATTCTGTATTCATGTGATTTATTCGAAACGTTTTATTGTGTTGATTTTTCCTTCACTAGTTGTTTCGTTTAATTATTTATTTTATTATTGTGGGGACTTTTATAGGTTCGCATTGTGTTGTTTTTTATTTATGGTTCGTATTTCTGTCCATCAATTAAGACCAAAAGCAATAAGATCCATAATTTAAAGTTTTTACTCCCTAGTCCGTAGTCAGTTTTACTGTTCTTCAACCTCAGATTAAAGTGAATTTTGTACATTTTATATCTATATTTACTCTTGGTTGTGACTTGACTTTGTTCTTGTATGATTTCTTATCCAGTCATTTCTGTAGCATGCTAAAGTTAGTTATGGTTACCAAACCTTGCGATAAAGCGTTAGTTTTACTCGTGAGAGCAAGATGAAATCGGCACGTCACGGGATTTGTCAGAAAATAAAAGTGTTTAATTGAATTAGAACAAAATTTGTTTTGCAGCAAGTTTATTTACATTCAGTGACTAGTGTAAACTCATATCTTGAAATGCGTTTTGCATATTATGCATAATTCAATTTCATGTACCTTAAATAAAATAAAAACTGAACTGGGGCTAAGTGAAACAGAAAAGACAATGCTAGAGTATAATTAACAACAATTTCAATAGTATATTCCTAACAAAGCTTATTTTGCTGTGCATTTATGATTAAAACAGAGAAACCCGCTAAAATCCAACATTGAATGGCTATGAAATCGAATATGTTTTTCCTTTTGTAAGCTAAACCAATAGCGCTTTAGCCAATTCTTCAAAATCCACAGGACTTACTGTGGTGGTAGTCTTATCCGCAGTATTATGGGAATGATGATGATTACTTCTGCTAGAATGGTGATGATGCTTTCGCTTGTACTGACTTTTCATCTTGTGTTCACTTTTCTTCTTTTTCTCCTTCATAATAGACTTCAATTTTTTTATAAGCTCATCTTGTTCTGAAGCAGCATTATTTGCCTTTTCAGCACGTCTGATTTGAGGGGATTGGAAATTTTGCGGAATATTTGTTGGAAGGGCTGTAGCAGGTTTTTCCGTAGTTGATGAATCCTGAGAAAAAAAGCATAAAATGAATTTTTAATTCTCATAGGTTGCTCTGAAATTTACAAACGGGACTATTCTTACATGCATTTAAAATATTAAACTATTAAGTTACAGAAAGAATAGTTTTCTGCACTCCAAATTTGAAAAGCTTATGGAGGGGGTTTTCAGGCTCTTTTGGTAGATTATGTCCATCTTCTCCGGAACTAAAATCGTCTTCCTCCTAAAACCAAGTAAATTCAAAAATTTTACTCTAACTATGCAATCTACGTTTTCGTAAAATTTGACTGGATATATTTATTACCGAATTGGAATATTCCTGCTCCACAGATTTAGCTGACCGAGCAGACGCGCTTAAAATGGTTTGATCGGCCTGTTTTGCCAATTCTTGTTTCACAGGATTTTCTGTCGTAGTCCCGTTTTCGACCACGTTTGCAAGGGCAGCAAACAATTTGGAAATAAACATGGCCTTCTTTGCAGCCCAGTAATTAGGATCTGCTACATCTGAGAAATCCGTGGGAGTTGGACTGGCAGGTGCTCCTTCTTGACCAGCAAAAAACGAAGAAAGACCATCAAGTTTCTGCGCCCCTGCTCCTTTTGAAGGGATTGGCAAAAGGGCCCGTTTTTCTTCTTTTGTAGGTTTTTCTCCATTTGTATCATTGAAGTTGTCAGCAATTTTTTGGACTGCGGCTACCAATTTTTTCAACCACATAGTTTCTTCAGGGGTGATATCAGCAATAGTCTCAGTATTCCCCGATGCGCCCGAATCTTCAATAGTAGAGTCTGAGTTTTCAACGGAAGCGACTGCATCTCCATTCACAGTGATATCTTCATCGGATGTATTTTTTTCGTCTTTTTCTTTAGTTTCCGTTTTGCTTTCAAGATCGGGTTTTAGAGTAAGAGAATGGATCCAATGGTAAGGATCAATATTTGATTGGGTATTCATGCTTATGTTGTGATTTTGTTCGACCCATTTGTAAAACAATTGTTCTAAAGCTGAATCTAATGTTTGTAAATCGGTGGCTGACAAAGTTTGTAGATCAGATTCGTCAAGTTCAGTTTTAGCTGCAGGAAGTGATGGAACTTCATTGGAAACTCCTGACTTTGAGCTAGGATGGGCAGGAGACATTTTCAGAGGAGCTCCTGGGGCAATTGGAGATATCTTCGTTGGGGTAATTGGAGCCTGAACCGATGGAGCGTTCCATGCACTGGGAGCTGCAAGGTTAGCTGCAGGAATAGTAATTGAGGCAGTTTTCGTCTTAGTCCAGGCAGCCCAAGGGGTCTCCCCAACAGGCGCTGAACTTGCCACAGGAATGGGAATGGAAGCGGCTTTCATTTTAGTCCAAGCTGCCCAAGGGGTCTCCGCCGGTGGACTTGCGGCAGGAATGGGAATGGAAGCGGCTTTCATTTTAGTCCAAGTCGCCCAAGGGGTCTCCGCCGGTGGACTTGTGGCAGGAATGGGAATGGAAGCGGCTTTCATTTTAGTCCACGCCGCCCAAGGGGTCTCCGCCGGTGGACTTGCGGCAGGAATGGGAATGGAGGCGGCTTTCATTTTAGTCCAGGCAGCCCATGGAGTCTCAATAGCTTCGGCAACTTGAGGTGGGGGGTTTGTATCCCATGCAGGAGCTAGATAATTGGATACTGGGGCTGGGATTGGAATTGAATTAACTTTAGCACTGGTCCAAGCAGCCCATGGAGTTTCTCCAGCTGGTGGAGATGGATATGGGCTTTTTCCCATGAACGGAGGTGAAAGAAAGGGTGAACCTGAAAACATTTATTAGAATCTTTAAATTATAGTGGAAACGCATGTTTTCTTGTCAATATAATTCACAATACTGATATGCAGAGAATATCTAAAATTAAGACTTACAGTTGCATCCTGATGCAACAGCTAGCCCAAAAATTATCGCTTTTACTATCATTTTGGCTTGAAGTGCTAGCTGTGGAAAAATGTGTGTTAATGAGAGGAGCAGGACTGAAGGACTATATAATTTTTGATCTGAAACTTACGATATGACTTTCAGATTATTCAGATTGCTTTTGGCAGCCGAGTCTCAGGTATAATTAGGGCCGACCATATTTTCACAAAGAGGATTAAATACATATTCATAGTTATCTGGATCTAAGATAAATGTCAAGTTTGTATCTTCTTCATGTGCATAATGCTATCCGTGTGACTTGGATTTCGTCATCCATAGAATATCATGGAATGGATAATTAGACTAGAAATCCATTCATTTGTTTTATAATAGATCATGTTTTAGGAACATCTGCGTGGAACCTGGAATTACAACGTTGCTTCTTCCCTGTTAAAGGCCCATCATATTGCATAAAGACTAATTATATATTGCTGCTATGACGGGATAAATCTTTACTTACAGACAACTGTTTTTTAACGAATAAGTCACATAGCCTCTCAAACGTTTACTAATTTTCTCCATGAGAATGCGTTAATTTTTCTGCTGTCAAGTATCACCGAATCCTGTATCCTATTGTGTCATGGTGTCCTATATTATGATATGCATGCATCTGTTTAATGATTACGATTCACCACGGTATGATGTAATAGTGGTCACACTGTCACATATTGTTCGGTGTAATTACATGGATTTTCCAAATTTTCCAAAGTTGTGCATTGTAAAAAATATACATTTAATATAAATATGCAATGATTACTTTCATTTTACTATAATTTTGCAAAAACATGTCTGCTGCGTCTAGAGCGCTTGATTTTCAAAATTAGTCTTGCATGTATAGTATGTAAGCAATTTAGTTTCGACGGACAAAGTCAGAACAAAACTTTGCACAATTCGAAACAATGGTTGATAGAAGATAGAACAGCTGCATGATTTCAAATCAAAGTCATTGTACGGATTTTACGAGTTAATTTAATTGAACTTCCTGTTTTAGTCGGAAAATCAAATATTTATCTTTATCATTGATAAATGCTAAAGATAAATGTTTCATCCATAAATCTTTCTTCATTATCAATGAAATCAATTAAGCATGGATTGTTATGTGAAAAATTGAATGCAATAAAAAGCATCTCATTTATAAACTTTTATTATCTATAGGCAGTACGGGAAGCAAAGGTTGACGCAGAGAACAGAGATATGGAGATATGAAATGAGATGAGATCGAGTGTCAAACGTTGCTCCTTATATGCTGTCAATGCTGTACAGTAATCCAGTAATGCATACTTTTTTCACACGGGAACGGCAGAATGGCAGGAACCTTCAACTTGATATTTTGACTATGTATTTTGACTTTATTTTTTGTTAATTCTTTTGTAGCTTTTTTACTTCAACAAACACAAATCTTTGTTATAATTTTTTTAAACATTTTGTGTCGTAAATTACCATAATCTTGAACATGAACGTGAACATGATTATAATGTCTACCATTGTCAAGTAACTCGCTGTCTAAATCACCGTTTTTAAATTGTTTGATTGCTGATGCTTTCAAATTCGAAATAATTTTTCGGAGGGTATGGATTTTTAAGGTGTAAAGTGTACACTTCTGAAAATAAAATGTCGACTCCTGTACCTATACAGCAACCACCCTCAGATGGGGGGGCTTCATTTAAATCTTACGTGGGTTTGGAAGAATACGAAATGCAGGTTTGTTGACTGTTTTTGCTCGTGCGACTTTCTGTAAACAAAGAGTTAAAAGTACCTATTGTGTTTTTACTTTTGTTTTTTATTATGTCTTGTGTCTATTAAATATGTACTAGTTAATGTCATGCTTTGGATGTAGGAACTGACAGCAATGTATTTATTTTATGACCACTATACTTATTAGTTGACATTTATGTGGATGTTCGGATTATTTGTTACTTTATTTATTTACAGTTCAATACAAAGTTTAGGAAAAATCTATACTCTACAAATACTATTCTATACACCTTGTACTATACTTGCTGATCGAGCTCCAGCTTGTGTCGATTTTGAAACGTCAAATGTACCTTTGATAACTCCTCTTATTGCAGGTATCTCAGTCCTTAAATCCCGAAAGCAATCTCATGGAGCCCAAGTATTTATCTGGAGAAGTTGTCGTCGCCCACGCCACAAATGTATTGCTGTTCCTTACACCGAGAAAAGGAATATCTGGCTCCTTGTTCGTTACCAATGCCCGACTAATATTTGTGTCCTCCGATCACGTTTGCTCCCAATACACAATCCCTTTATTAGGAATCAATTCGATTTTGTATCAAGAGAGTACAAAAAATGCTGCCAGTGCAAAAAAATCAAAGAGACGAGTGACACTAGGGTGTACATCTCTTTGCGCCCCTCCTGCTTTAATCTCTGGATCCCTCAGAATACACGAGATTTTCATCATTTGCTCGAATTTTCGAACTCTACGGTTCTCTTTCAAGTTCTCCCCAGTTGACAATGGCCTTCGTGTTTGTAATACAATCATGCATCACGCATTTCCTGCAAGAATCGACAGACTTTTTTATTTTGACTATTGTAAAGCCAAAGGATCAAACTTTGATTGGGCCGATGAGTTAATGCTACAGAATTTAAGAATTTGTGTGCCTACATATCTTGAAAAAGGAGATTGGATGAAGGAATTAAGAGGTTGTAAAGGGTATAGATTGTCGACTGTAAATGAGGGATTTGAATTATGTGGCTCGTAAGACTGAGAAAATTTTTTTATCGAGTACATTTATATGAAGTTTACTTTGACCACGTTATCTCACTGAAATATTTTTTCTTGCTAAACTAGGTTGCCGGAATGGATCGCTGTGCCTAATAGTATTCAAGATGTTAGGCTAAGAAGTTTAGCTGTTAAATTGAAGGGGGGAAGACCTCCGTTTTGGACATACATGGATTCAAAAGGTGCCGCTATTTTAAAAATGGGAAAATTAAACAACGAAGAAGAAAGGTGACGTTTAAAAATTTCTCATCAACAATTTGTTTTTAGTACAGTAAACGGAAACTACCGTTCAATGCATTTATAAACACGTGCTTTATTTTGGACTTTACAGTTGTGCCGAAAATGCATTTTTCGAAGCCATTAGACATCAGCATCCGTTTACAAAGGAGCCCAATATTAATGATTTGGATGCCACATTATCTGTGAAAGAAATCCGAACCTCTTTTGGACGCCTTCTGGACCTCTGTTGTCCTCAATCGGTAGCTCAGTATGAGGAAATGGACGGAAAGTTTATGTCACACCTAGAACAAACAAAGTGGCCTTCTATTGTATCGAAAGTACTAAAATTGTCAGATAAAATCGCCAAGCAAGTATACTTGGATGGCACTGTAGAAGTGCTTCAAGGTACGTATACGTAAAAATCCCAGTACCATTTTTCAACTGTTCATACATGATTAATATGGTTGTTTATTACGGAGCCGAAGGCGGAGTCTTAGAATTACTAGAAACGGGAGCGCCCTATGCTCCACATGTTAAAGCTAAAATCACCTGAAAACGCAAGTTGGAATTTCTGTTAACACACTCTGTTTGGAA
>Ga0210040_10007591_pt1 | contig 13094 bp, 9 predicted proteins | sample CryGeyCG12114_NA_FD_185462 | JGI IMG/M metagenome (GOLD analysis project Ga0210040, IMG submission 185462) | Groundwater microbial communities from aquifer - Crystal Geyser CG19_WC_8/21/14_NA (SPAdes) (version 2) | ecosystem: Environmental > Aquatic > Deep subsurface > Groundwater | place: USA... | reverse complement strand
TTTGAGCTGTCAAGATTGAATTAAGTTATTCTCCTTCTTGTCTGTTGAATAAATCAAGGCAATATTTGACGACTATTGCGTGAAGTTTCATACATAGTAAGCCGGAATCCCATTACCAGTTTTAGGTTACTTAACTAAATGTCTGGACAAGTTCTGCTATTAATACATAGGGTTTGCATGTCATTGACTAATGTATAAATTCATGGAATTTCTCCGTAATGATCAAAGGAATAACTAGAATTTCAATCACGCCACATGATCAGCTCATTCCATCTATTATCGCCTGGTCTTAATTGGATTCCTTTCGTAGTTTAGTTAGTTAGTTATGCAAGCTAAAGGAGATTTTTTTTGTTCTCCTGAAAAGTTGATGTCTAATTTCATGTTTCGTTTTTTTACCACTGAATGACGACAGGCCTTGATGTTGCTCACAGAACAAGATTTGAAATCAATGGGCATAGAAATGGGACCAAGACGAAAGCTGTTGAAATCCATTGCAGATCGAAAGGCAGCTTTAGACGACCCTGGAGAGGTTATTGATAGTCGACTTTAATGCTGCCAGTTAGATTTCCAATGTTACTATTCATTCTAGTATACATACTATACAGAATTCCTTAAAGCTTATGGAATTTCTTATTTTTGCAACAATCCACACTAAACTCCTAGAAACTTTTACACCCCGTACCCCACAGTGTAAAGGATATTTTAAAGGTTAGTCCTAAATACCTTTTTGTTGATACAAATTCGAAATGTCTACAAAACCAGTGTAAGCAGCATACTTTGACAAATTAACGAATTGAATTGAGAATGGAATTCCCTTAAAGACATGAATACAATACAATACGAGCAATATAAGAAATTCTTTGACAGGTTTTTTTTCTTCAGAATTCAAACATTTTTGTATGATCCCATTCATGTTGTTAAGTATTTAGTATCCATATAAAAGCTGTTGGCTGTTTTACCTACCAACTGATAATTCTCAGAAACCCGACAACTAACTTACGATTGCCAAAGAAAAAAAGGTTTCGTTCCACCCACTCTGCTTATAGCCCTATGAACTTTCCATTATACGCAATAATACAAAGAAGGTTTCAAACCCATTTTCCTTTCACCATATTTCACTCCCTTGGGAGATGCTCCAAATGATATCCCGTTTATTTATTTATATTTTTTGTGTGTGCCAAGATGTACTTCTCAACGATTGCTATACAATCGTGTGTATCTTATTGTACCACTGTGACCTATTCTTATCATTATCATGTCCTGCGTATATTATGTATGTGCTTTCCCCATTTCAGTCTATATGGCCACCCATGAAAAGTGTAGTTAAGTGAACCAAAGTCTGTAATGATGATCAATGAGTCAGTTTACCATTCCACTAACTCACTATATATACAATATACATTTAGCCTAACTAACCAAGAAATATAGAAAATCCTTCTCAAACGTGTATACTTTAGTCAGTAATAATGTCCTTTTCTTGTAAAAAGAATTCTCTGCGTCAGTCTAAATAAATCTACACCGTAAGAAAGTAAGCAAACAAACGTCTCTTTTGCAATAATTTGACTTACATCATTCTTGTATTGTGTCTAGAGTAAATATTTTTCGAAAATTTCATCATCATCATCACTCAATGTACCACCAATGATATTATTATTGACCAGGGGCTTGTTTTCTCCCCCACAATGTCAACACTATTTTCAATGACCAATGAGTGTTGTCACTGAGGGCCAGAATGCACGGATGTATTGGCATCGCTCCCTACAAATCACAATAGTATTGTCCTTCACTGCTATTTCTTTCTCCAGATCGATCCGAATCTGACGCAGTTTATGCAAAGCGTCTTCCGCATTTCGAAGCTGTGCTTCAATTGCACTCTGTGAACGAGCTATCTCTGAAACTTCGTCCATGAGTCTATTTATCATAATATAAAATGGATCCCAAAACTATTCAATGAATCACTCACAATTCATAGCAATACAAACATTTACATTACAGCATGAAACTGATTGATGAATTATATATGCATATAAAAAAAGATGACATACGCAAACTGTGGACAGTCCCGTGTCAGCTCCACATTGGACCGGAATGTGCGATTGTAGAGACGAGTCTGTGCCAGTTTTAAAGCACTTTCAATTGGCTCCCCTCGGAGTGCCGCCTTAATTGCTTCGATAGCAAGTTCAGCTTGTACCATCTCGGCAAGCACCTGTTGGTAGCAGAAGAGTTAGGAATTATTGGAAACAGTGGGAGAGATTAACCAAAGTAATTATTTAGTTTACAGCTTTGTTATTCCGTCCGTAAGCTGTAATTAAGTAGGCAAGAGTGCTAGATGATCATTGACGTCTAATTTATAAGGATTATGTAGGACTTTACTACATTACATTGTTGCATGGCTGTATGTGCTGAATTAAAGAATTCAGTCTCAGACTCAAAGAGCTACAAATGGGATGGCTAGACCTCCTAGTAGTTCGGATTTGAGAGTTCGACAAGCATAATACAAGGGCGTGTGTATCTTCTTTCTAATTACTATAACCAAGGTATGTTGTTTTTCCTAAGGCGCACAGGTGGAAAACTCGCAGTCAGCTATCTCATAAATTACTTTCTGTAATAACACCTACGCAAAATGAAGCTGAAATGAATACAATCATTTATTTACGACAAAACACAAAGACAAAATATTATTTTGTCCTTCCAAATACCATTTTGTTTGCCGTCAAGGGAATTATCAGACAAGCCAAAAGTTGCTGTGCAAACACACACACACACACTAAAATATTTATGACCATGGGTTTTGTAAACATTTCGGATTTTATTTTGAATAACTGTTTCTCACTCTCAGGCTTTGTGTACCGGTATCAAATTAGGTATTGGCATTGTGTGTGAAGTACACCAGAATTTTACCACTTTTGTTTAGTTAGTTATTCAGAGCTAACTTTTTTAATTACCGGGAAAACTAAGTTGATTTCGAACTCTAGTATTTATTTATATGACTCAGCTTTTAATAATTAAAACAAATGGATTTTGTGCAACACTTGTTAGGATTCCATTCATGTGTAAAATACGATCATACAGCATATTCTCGTATGAATGCACATGACCTGTGTGAAACTGACTGAGTTGAATTACTAACTAGCTAACTACCTGAAGGCTTTATAATAATGAATGGCATTTTCGGTGATCCATAGAATTTCTGGAACACGTTACGTAGGGGAAAGTTTTTGCACTCCAGCTGGAATGACCAGCTCAAGTTTTAGTTTGGCATGATTGGATGAGACATAATATAGCGTCAGCGTTTGATAGAGTAAATTGGTACATTAATTTCCCTGGTACACACATCATTTTTTTCTGCTAATTAAATGGACAAAATTCCTTTGTAGTTTCAAAAGCGAGGTACTTTTTTCGGGGAATAAACTAATAACAGTAGTTTTATCTAATGTGAAAAGGGATTGCATGTTATCCTATAGGACCTATAATGTCCTATAAGTTTTTGCTAAACTGCACTGTATGAACATTCTAACCACAAAATTAATGAGATCAATTAATGAAAAAGCCCTGCTCTGATTTTACACAAGGACAAAATCCCACAATTAGCTAGCCAAACTAATGCGATTTAGATCAAAAACAAGACCTGACATAACCCGTTCTTGTAAAATATCTGTTCATGATGATACAAAAAATTACACTTCAAAATACAACATAGAGTATCAGTTTTAAAGCCCGACAAACTAACTAACTGGCACATTTGAGATGACACTTTGCATAAGAGCCATATTGCCATAATCTAATCAACTCAGCGATTCCGAAATATACACTGACTGACTGAAATTGCATACCAATGATAAGAATTTATGCAACAACTGAAATTTTCAGTACACAAAACATAGACAAATCCGCTTTATCTACCACACACTAAATTTGCATAGGAGTAGTAGCAAGTTGGATGAACTAAGCTGACCCAAGACCACATTTATTTTCTCCCTCGTATTCCTGTAGCTGTAACATACTTTATATTCCAATGAACCCATGCATTTGGATAGGAGCTCATAACAAAATTTAAACGGGCAAACTAAAAGAGAACAGCAAATAAATATTTATCAATTTTTCGCTCTAAAGCTCTACAAAGAAACAAATCGAATCATTTCTCCCAATCATTCAAACTTTTGGTTTGTCTTTTTTTCTCACTCTGTGTGCAAAAAATCAATATGGAACACAATGCATGCCTTGTGCTACGTGAATATAGAAAGCAAAATCCTTGAATGAAAAATGAGATGAGCAAAGCGTTATCATTTCCCAGATCTGTTACCAAATTGCCTACCTCTAATCCAAACGGTAACACAACTCCCTATACACAAAAAAGACACATACGCTACACGGGTACTACAATAACTTACATAATGAATCAAGCTTATTATCACTGCATTCACTTTAGGAATCCCATCGAGAAGGGAAAAAACAAAGAGTGTGTAGTTTAATTTTATTTCCCTGGCCTCAGCCCACGTTCTACTTTCTCCCATATGGTGAACACAACAGGGTTTGCATAGCGATTTCCTTTCACAGCACATAACACATGGTTCCACTCTCAATATACGGAGCGTAAGGGGCCTTTTCCAATCTTACGCTATTTCAGTGAAAAATTCCTACCCATCTTCATTAACCTCTACCTGTGTTCCCTAGCTAGCTTTAGATAGTTTTTTTTTTCAACTTGACATCACAGCAATGGAATTTCAAATTTCCTTTTTCTTGTGGGAAAGCAAAAATCCAAACTGTGATCCGACAAAAATGTAACTAAATATCTTCTAGATACAAACTAACATGTTACAACAAACTGAAAGCCAATACACTACCAACTAACTAACTAACTAACTACAAACTATAGTTAGCTACTCTCTGTTCCTTCCAAATTAATTAAATTGATGACTCAAGTAATAAGATTGATACAAACAACAGTGAGTGAATGAACGATGCACGACATATGGATGATAAACTAACAACATGTGTAGTAGCGAAAACAAGCTTAACCTATAACTATACAGCTGGAAAACATGGGAAGCACACAAACGGTACATTTAATTTGCTCAAAGACCCGTATATTGGAAACTAAAAGCATTTACTTTGTTAAACGAAATTCCGGCCAATACAAACAATCTAAAGCACAATTTTAATTATTTATGTCAATCAAATCTAAACGAAAAACCAAAAGGTTCTTTTTATCGCAAGATAAAAATTTGGTACCGTTGTTACCAGCAATGTCATTTTCCTAAAAGGCAAAAAAAAACTAAGCAAAGTGGGTCTGAACTGGAACAGCAGTGACTTTTCATACGCAAAGTTACTAGGAGCTCCAAACTTTTCATCATGCACTATTTGTGGATCATTTTATAGCTGTGGGAAATCAAACTGGCGAATAAAGAGAGCAGTGATAAATCATAGAAATGCACAATACTTGTTATTATTCCTACTCTTTCAAATCTTTGCCAGCCACCATCCAATCCACCATATGTATATGCATACATACATGCTGATAACAAAATTACTACGCACTAGTTTCAGAGTCGGAGCAATCCATCAAAAATAATATGATACTCTTAAACAAGCACACAACAGTGTCATTTGTTCTAGGAGGAGAAAGTTAGTAGGTAAAACCCTTTGGCTTTTCTTGTAAAGCATCCTATGTATATGCACTCAGAGACAAGAAAAACCCAGTTTGCTTTTCTGTTGAGCATACATTATTTTCCAGTCTTGTATGTACAAAACCATAGGCTACTTGTTCATTCATTCCCGGAACCTATAAATAAGGACACATTCACAAGCTAAAAGCTAGATAGTTTCTTTTACCACACCCACCTACCTACCTTATGAAATTGCAAACAAACAGACGCCTACCGTGAAATCCTATCAGTACAGTATCTGTACAGTAAACATGATTCATTTAAAAACAACGCAATTATTCAAACTTGTTACAATAACTTGATTATATGGAACACTGTGGCATCTTTCTGATTAGTTTTCCAACCCTGAACTATGTATTTATCTGAATATTTGAAATCCAAATCCTATTTTCAGCAGAAGCGCCACATTTTACATCCAAACCTTATGAAAGGACATACTTTTATGGCATTCTGGAAACTGCAAATCTGAAGAATTAAAAAGGTTCAGTTCAACCTAACAACCGCATTTAGTTCGTTAGTTAGTTACTGCAGATACATAACACAACCTTTCAGATGTAGGGACCACAAGCGATCATCATCAGCCTTCACCAATTTATACTTCTATTTAGTTAGTTAGCTAGCTAGTTACTAAGTTAGGTAGTTAAAATAAATGAATAGCATGAATACCACCCACCACATGAGTGAACAAATCAGATGGATGAATTTTTTTGCTTCCCACTTTTTTATAAACACATTCACAACCCATGGAGAAAGTGGAACAGCAAGGTATATAAGCAATCATTACATCATTCCTATATAATGAAAGCGTAAAAATGAAAATAAGTACATAAAGTTAGTGCCTTTCGTTAAAAAGGATCTAACTTGATCTGGTAAAAAGGACAATAGAAAATGCGCAATGCAAAAATATATCTAAGTGAATATTATACAGCCCGAAAACTCAACTGAAAACTCACATGAGCTCTCGATTTTCTATGCATTATAAGATATATGAATCTATGTCCCTCATAATATTTAGAATCAAGTGAGATGAGTAAGAACAATCTGCTGTATTTTTTCATTACATCTGCGGTCACAGCTCTTTAGTTTTCCTATTCGTTCAAATATGAATACTACATTACTTGGCTCAAATGGATCCCCCACTGTTTTACTCATTGAAATGTCATGTCATCGTTCTCATGTGCTTTCACTTATCAGTAGGATGCCAAGCGAAATATGTACATTACAAAATATGAGTGAATATAAGTGGATCTCGACTAATTTAAAAGCGCAGGTTTTTTGCTATGTACGTAAACTCGTTTAAAAATTAATGTTAAAAGCTAGAATGTTCCAAGGCCTTCAGGAAGAAACTAAATATTGTTCCGTTTCTTTTGTAAACATTGCCTAACTAACAAGTCATAAATATACTGAGCGACTAATTTAATTATGCGATTTACTTACCAATTTCAGTTGATGTTCAAGTCGTTTCTTTTGAGACTCAGTTTCAGCAATTCGGCGACAAAACGCTGATTCCACATTGTCAGCTTGTGCCCTCAATTTACACGCTAAACTGAAAAACCATAAACACAAGCGCGTAAAATTAATATTTAGACTAACGATGTCTTTGACAATCAGCGGTTTTCAGTTCATTTGGGTGCTTTAACAAATTTGGGTGCTTTTGGGTGGTTCGAAAGCATTTTCCTCAAGCCTTAACTATCGATTTAATATTCGTCTCGCGTAGAAGAGGTGAATGGAGGGCTATACAATACAACTAATAAACAGTGGTTGAATGAATAAATAAATAAAATCTTCGGGCAACTAATTTGCTATATGACGGTAAAGTAGCTGTATACCAAAATATCCCATTTGACTGGACAAAATTGATGCTACGGAACCTGTTGTTCTCATCCCACCCACACCGATTAAAACGAGGAAAAAAAATTCCTTACCTCTTGAGGAGTTCCGGAACCAACTGTCGCAAGTTACATGAAGCCACACGTTCTTTCTCAGCATCAGCCATATTTCGGTGCGTCATTTCTTCCCATTCTTGGACGGTAGTCATGCTACAAATAAAAACAATCGTCAGTTTTGCTGCAGTAAGTTGCAGTGACACGTAACTAAATAAACCGCAGGAAGTGCTTTTATACAGTTAGATAAGAAGTAGAAGCACTCGTTTTTTGTTTGCCAATAGTCACAACGCATTAAGTCATAAGGAGCGTTTGTATGCGCAGGCATTTCAAACAGGGTTGTAAAAATTTCTCCTTGATAAAAATTTCGGAAAATCTGGTTCAAGTTTTGCTAAAAACTTAGTAAAACAGAATGTGACCTGCCGACGAATGACTACAATACACAAACTCGGCATTTACTTCACTCTTCACTACACTTTACAACTAACTGCATTTATTCATGATTGCTGTAGGAAATTGCGTTCATTCATGCGACATTGCAGTGATACAATGCACCGCACTTAATGAAAGAACGGGACATCACTCAGATTCAATCTTGTCTCAAAACTTGGAAAGGGAGATAAAATAAAGTCATTTGGCGAATATAAAAGCATTTTTATCACTGACCCTTCTTGGAACCGAGCAACTCCATGGTAATTGAGTAAAGTGGGATCACCAGGCCTGAGCCGTCCATTCAAGTCATCAATACGGAAAGCTTCCATTTTATCACTCCATTCCCTTTCCAGCCGTTCTTTGGCAGCTCGATCCTTGCCAATTTGATCTCTCACTTGAGTGACAATTTCTTCCAACCTTTGTTGAGCCATGAGTACCATATCACGCTCCTTTTGAAGCTCTTCTTCCACATCATCTCGGGTCAAGTCGATCCCAATTCGACTCAGTCGGCGTCGAAGACATTCATTCACAATGTGCAAGATCAAGTCTGCTGTGGCCCTTATAGCATTCTCCACACGGATACGGACTTCTTCCAATAGTCTGGCTTCTTCTCTCATGTCCTGCATTATTATGTGGTACAAATTGTTTCCTCATTACTATTGAATTAACGATTCATAAAATTCAGTGAAGCCAAAAGCGAAATGTTTGGAAATTAGTTGAGTCATAGTTCAGGTAAATAAATGGTGAAGTAAATATACCAATGAATGATGAATTACTACCAAGTTTATGTGTGAGGAGATCCAGAATGAAAATGTTAGTATTATTATACTTTCATTTTCATACCTTCACTGTCGTAATTGTATGCAGTGCAAGGTTTTAAAGCAATTTAAATTCGGTAGATGAATAAGATAAGTCTATACAAATATCTTGCATTGAATACAATAATGGTACAGCATGGCGAAAAATATCATTATGTGCGTATGTTATGCATAATGCATAGAAGTAGTGCATAGTGCAGACTATTATCAAAGTTTCAAAGAAAGCACTGAAAATGGCGCAATACTAATAATAATGCGTCTTCACAATATTATTTCCCTACACTACTATATGAGATTTACGGATGCTCCTTTCATGTTATGCAAATGATGGAATGATAGAAAACTTCTTGAAGACAAAATGAACCCCATAAGACTTCATCATAATGCGGTTCTTAAGGAATATAGACTCGGTTCAATGATAACAATACGAGCGAAAGGAAAGTAGAACGACAAAACAACATGTTTCATCACATTCTTTTCAAAGCGTTGTGTATTCACATGATTCAAAAGCCACAGGAATAGTGGAAATCTTGAATGGCAGGAGCATCCTCTGCCTACATAAATTACATGCGCGATGCATGCAATTTTCCCTTATATTTAACAGCAATATTGGTATACAAGCCCTGTTTCCAAAGTCTAAATACTATGGATATGGAATATTTTTTGCATATGTAGCTATTCATAGCATAGCGAACGTGCCCGTATCAAACAAACCTAACATAGTTATTTCGATCTTGCAGGTTCTAAAGTAGAGCATTGAATTCAACACTGACTGCGGCATTCAGAGTTGAGTCAGCATCATACTGAAAATAGAACACTGAGATGGATAAATAAATTAATTGTAGCAGAAAGAAAGAAAATGGAAATATCCTCATAAGAATTATATTCCAACCATGCTTAATTCCTTGAAAGTTAGTCACAGCTAGCAAAACCCATGATGTATTTGTTTTAAAATACAAGGCATAATTTGGAGGCGGGCTTTTTGTTTACACCACGCTTCATCGTTCCGAAGCTTACAGAAAACAAACTGCACGCAAAACTAAGATTTTAAGAAGCTTTGGTCTTAAGCAGCTTATTGCATTGAAAAGATTGAACAGCATAAGTTTGCACAAGTTACTTGGTGACAGACATTCAATAAGATACTAATTTATTCCAATAATAAACCTGTGTTCCTAAAACGCGTTCATGCAGCATCAAACAATTCTGAGTAACTTTGAATCATGAGCTCTCTGTGAAGGTTGACTACACAGATTTAACGAAATTCATCCAGCCCACAACATACATTACATGATCGGATGTTTGATCTGTAGTGAAAGTCCCCGCAGAATTCAGCCATGCGTTCCGTCTAATAAAAACAAGTCAAGCTCGCTAAAAATAATAATAAACGAACCTGAATCATTCGCTCGAGCTCTTTCATCCAATAGTAAATGTCCTTGCTGCGTCTCTTGAGCCGTTCTGTAGAAATCCCTTGGAGCATGTATGTTTTTTCAGCCACCTCCTTGCTCACCCGATCTCCTTCATATCGTGTGCTAAATCATAGGATCAAATAATAGATACTCTGCGGTTTGAGATGCACAATTTCACGGCCGACCAGATACTGACCGGGCAAGTAGCAGTTATGAAACTCACTATCTTGGGATTTAAAGTGCTAGTAAACTGACGATTCTCAATTTCTGACAGAAATCAAATCAGAAACCAGTACAATGAAATCACAAATCTCTAACTTGTATTCATCGGTATTAGAGCATTATCAATTTTACTAACTAACTAGCCATTAGCCAAGCAAGCTTGCTGTATAAGATTCCGAAATAAATAGTGATTAATGAGTAGTTAATGCTATTTAGGAGCTTTTATCATTACAACAGTTAAAATACATTCCACTACATTATTTATCAAAAGGTGAATCAAAGAGCACTAATCGGAAAAACTCTCCACTTTTTTCCTTCTCAAAGGAAGCTTTATAGCTATTTATTGGGTTAAAAAATTCCCTTTAACGGGACCATAAATCTTTATGTGCTGTCGCTGTTGAACCGAGAAAAGCGGCTTCGTATACTCTCTCCCAAATATAAAACATATGACCAATAAAACTCTTCTTTACGAGAAGATTTATGGATACGAGAATAAAAGGAAGGAGAAAGTACACGAGAAAACTTAAAAAATCTTGTATGATGTATTTTTCTCACAGTCGATAGTTTGTTATACAATGTGAGGTGAGATCAAAGAGCAATCGATTAATTACCCTGCAATTAATTTCATCCCCGAAATTTATCGAGTATATGTAATGAGCAGCTAACTAATCATTCTGATGTTCTATAACATACTTTTTGGTTTTCCTGTGCATGAGAAGCAAATCATAAACTCGAAACACAAACCTATTGATTGCATTGTTGGAAAGAAAAGAGAGCATCGCAAATATGAGGCTAGAAATCGAACCCAGACCTTCAATTTTCTGGACTGATTTACAAACCACCACACCACGACTACCAGTGTCATAACTGCTGTAGCCTTACTTTTCTTCGTAGCAAGATATCCATCTCACATTATTTCTCAGAAATGCTACACATATATAAAACGCGATAGTGCAAACATCATTTCTCGAACTGATATACGGGTGAACCGAAATGATAAACATTTACGGCACACTACATATTCGCATACACAATAATTTGCATTGCAAACACTTTTTTTCCACTGCCATATTTCCCTGTAACTGCATTATTCAACTCAAACTATAAAAATAAGCTACGGGCCGTCATGTGAATACAATAACCCCAAGGGAGAAACTACATCACTTATCAATTTTTCATTTTCCCAGAATACTACATGCAAATGCAATAAAATAGGAAACATTTATTGATCTAACTAGCTAACTAAAGTTTTTTCTCCTTTTGAATTCCTCATAAACCAAGAATGCAATAGGTACATTTGAAATAAAGTGTTCTCATGAAAATAAATTTCAAAGGCTAACTAACCATTCGGCCTGAGAAAAGATATCTGCTGCAGCATTTTCTTTCGACAGAGTTAAGCATCTCATTTCGTCCATGGAGTGTCGAAGTAGTCCATATTTTGCAACATTCGGTTTTATGTATTCCAATTCACTAGTATCCACTCCTGAACAGTCTAACGTGCAATCCACATTGTTATACACATACGGCGGACCCGGTTTTCGCGGTAGTCCACAAATCACTGGTGCTTCTTCCCCAGGTGGACAGTTGTTACAGCACCTTGTTGAGTAATCCCGAAATTGTTGAGGAACTGGGCAGCACGAGCCTCCCATACGTCCTAAAATGTTAAGCAATAGGTTTTAAATATATGGTCGGCACACCGAAAACCAAAGTTCCTTACTAACCATACAAACTAACTCCAGTGTATGATGAATAGTTAGTTTCAGTTCAGTTAGTTAAGTATTTATTGACTATTAAATTATTACATTATTTAATATTCGGTCTAAATTGAACTGACACGAGACTTACAAAACGACGAAGCAGAAGAAACTTTTAAATATATTAATTGTTCATAAAACTGAAATTTGCATTGTGCGCGTTTTACAAGCTACCAATCAATGGAGGCAAAAAAGACGCTATCTGTTGAGCAAGGGCATTCTATTTGTTCAATTCATGTTTCATATTTGCTCACTCACGATCACAATATTCATAACCAACTTATTTACGGACATATTTTACTGCCGCTTTAGCTTTAGTTTGCAGCCGCATAAAATGAATGTTTTGAAACTAATTGAACGCAACATGTAAGTACTACTAACGAGAAGGTGCAGTGCCGAGTGAAACAAGACTCTGTCGATGATAACAGTCCTGATGCTTGTGAATTGGTGACACAACTGACTAATAAATGAAAAGTAAAATGCATGAACAAAAGATTGAAAAGACAAAATGAGGTGTAATATTCTTCGGTATAAGTAGGATATAATCACGCTCAATGGATTTTGACGTATGATACACCAAATGAAAGCGCTTCACGAGACGAGTTCAGCAATATAACTCTTTATGGGGGCAAACGACCTTTTAAGGTAGTAATTAACGGTCAAACATACCTAATTGAGCAATTAAACTGGCCTCTTAACGTGTTACCATAGGTTACACATGCGAAAATGAAGCTGGGAAAAATTGTACAGCTCACTTACATGATGCTGTACAATTTTGAACAGCTAATGGTAATATTCCCAATGGCCACTTACACTAACCCTAACTTTTGACAAAAATAAATTTCCCATAGCAATCAATTGTGAAAATTTATTTTAAATCGAATTAAGGGCGATCAAACCCTAACCTGCAAAA
>Ga0210040_10007590_pt1 | contig 13094 bp, 3 predicted proteins | sample CryGeyCG12114_NA_FD_185462 | JGI IMG/M metagenome (GOLD analysis project Ga0210040, IMG submission 185462) | Groundwater microbial communities from aquifer - Crystal Geyser CG19_WC_8/21/14_NA (SPAdes) (version 2) | ecosystem: Environmental > Aquatic > Deep subsurface > Groundwater | place: USA... | reverse complement strand
GAGTCAATCTGCTTTAATTAGCAAAGCTTTAGGTATTCATGCTGCAAGAAAAAATGATGAATTGACATGATGTGGATTTATACCCGACGCAAAGATTATTATGATGACTGTAAGGCCATGTTATTTACATATCATCCCTAATGTCCCATATGTTTGTGTGTGGTTCAAAAAACCATTTATTTTTGCTCCAGCGTCTGTTTCTAGTATTTTGATCTGTGCATACGAAATCAAAGTAGACTTCCACAATAGTGAGTTTGTTGTTTTGGTTAAATAGTCATTCTTTTGAATTTAGTTAGCAACGTAGCTACGAAAATACACGCAGCGCCATATAACGTTACAGTGAAACTTCTTCAGGTTGATTTTGAACGCAATATAACTACATAACTAGCTCATGAACTTTTTACAGTTGTTATTTACATGACTAAAATATCATTATGCGATCCTTTTACTTTTTTATGAGTTCTGTACTGCAAGTCTACGGTGATAGGTTTGGCACAAGTTTTTTTTAATGATTTGAGCATGTAGCAGTCTGTTTTTGCACAGATGCATAAAGATGATCGCTATTGACATGTTTGTTTTTTCTCCTTGTGTCATTATCCTTGTTATCTGGCTCTAAGAACGCGTTCTTTTTTCTTCAATCTAATAATGCGGAAAGAACAATTTGTTTAAAATAAGGATTTTGATCTCACGCAAAACCAACTGAATTGCTCTTAGTCGCTGGACAATACTAACTACTATACGACCTCGTATTACACAGCAGTTACAAATTTTATTTTGCATAACTTTGTTTGCAATTAAGTTCAGCTGGTTCTCACAAGTTAATGACAGTATTTGAAATAATAAAAGCTTTGAGCCCATTACATAATGTACTTTCTGGTACCCGAACGCTCAACTCTCGTTTCTAAAATCGTCTCATTCAGAAATTAGTTTGTGAAGCGACACAGACAGGTCATTTACACTGTGTCATGCTCCTTTTACTTTTGAATGGAAATGTTGCTCACGTTTATTTGCGTCGTCGTCTGTAGTAGTAATTAAATTGCAATCAGTTCCCTGCCTTCTTGCTAACAAACTAACTATAATGCTATTGTTTAATAAATCGGAACTTGTAGTGCTACCAGGTTTCTTCTTATTTATAGCTTTACCGTGCTCTTGTTTGCCAGAGACTTCAATAGTTCGCTATTTTAGTGTGTTAGTGCCTCTATACCCCAAGCGAACAACTAACGCTAACCTAATAATGTTTAAAATTTTGGAGCCCGTTTCTTTCGTTTGACAACGGGCATTGAAACGCGGGCCCTAATGAGATTTGCTCGTGTCTTTAATTCCCACTGTGTTTGCAACTGTAGACTGTCTATAGCGTAGAGTTTTATTGGATTAAATTTCTTCCTTTCATTCTATAAGAGACCTAATAAAGATTTTATATTAAGTGGCAATTAGCGCTCACTAATTTTTCAACTCACTATACTGTACAACTGTGGGGAGGCAGTCCGTTATTCTCGTTTCTGGCAACATTTCAACACTGGTGTGAAAATGCTTGTGAATAGATATTGAACTTTTTCCACTTTCCCTTTTGCTATAATAATGGCATATACTACAGCCCCACTGAGAGAAATTACTATTTTTTCTACTTTTGTTTTTTGCTTCACCTTTTCAGTTTTGGTTCGTGCCAAATTTCGCAAAGAAAGTTTTGGCCTCTTGTTTTCTTCTCTTTCATTAACTAAGACTTAAACGGAATATTATCTGGGGTAGCGGGCAACTCCTTCCATCGCTCAATTACATTGGTCGACGAACTTTAAGAAACTATCCCGAGGAGCTATTTTACTTGTTAATAATTTATTTATCATTCTGTCATCACTCTATTAATGTCTCCCCAGTATCCAAGTAGTCAGTCACTTGAGAAATTTTCGTCTGCTTTAATTATTTCCTGATAACAGAGTGTACTTTTTGTGAGTGAAAGACACAATCAAGTTAGAGAGTGTAGCAAGCTCCATTTTCTACTATCGCAGTGTGTATCTGTAGTCAGCTATTGTGTTTTGACTTCCGGATTCAGTATGGCGAGGATGAGCTTATAGCTGTAACGTATGGATAAACCTCTAACTAAAAGTGACGAAATGAAATTGTGGGAGAGAGAGAAAGAGTGGGCATGAAAGCATTATTATTGATTTCTCATTAAGTTAAACAAACTTGTTCCTTCCCTCGTTATGAGTTTTCCGACGCGCACAATAGTTATATAAGGCTATTAAGAGGAAAGTACAGTGACTTGGAAAAAGTATTGAGTGAAACTAACTGGACGAGTGTATAAGAAGGTCAGTATAGGTTATATCGTAATTTCGTTGGAGATAAAAAGTAATTCACTTCGTTTAATTACAGAAAGTGCAATTTTTCTGTCCTCTTCAGTAGGTGGCAACATTTTAATGTGTTAAAAAACTGCAATGAAATCTAAACATGTGATTACACCCTAACAAAGCTCATATAGAATTGGTATCTTTGATACAGTTTCAAAGGGAGAGAAATTTTGTTACTGCTACTTTTGAGTCTATTCGATTTTATTGTAGTTTTGTTTTTGTTGGAAACAATAAGAAAGTTCAGCATTTATAAGATGACGTCTGAAATTGATGGATGAGGATTCCTAGAATTGAAAAATATGGCGTTTCTTATTCTTTAGTATTCTTGATAGCTTCAAAGTAAGTAAACTTGATATATTGAGGGGACCAAAGCTTTATTTTCTAGAAAAAACTCGTGTTTTATGCGAAAGGACAAAATTATTCTCACTTGCTATATTCTGTAGCTAAAAGTTAAAATATCAATATGTAAGGTTAGGAGTTTGGTCTGGAAACTCCTTGAAAACTGTACCATTAGCATTTACGGTGATTAAATATTCACACTGTATAATTCATGTGAAACGTTTTATTTCCTCTCTCAGTTTTACAAGGTGTTTAAAACTGAGTTCGATATTTGGCTCTACATTAGAAAGTGATTTCGTTAAGTTTTATGGTTATGAAATCAAATGAACTGAAGTAAATGAGGATATGGCTCGTGAACGGCAACTTATTAGCACGTTGCACATATTTATGGGAAAAGTAAATCTTCAGCACTATAGAGAGCTTCACACAAGTCTTAAAAAGTTGCCAGCTGGGCTCCATTTATTTGATCAACTTTTCTAGACCTACAAAGTAGTTACAAGTTGTACAGCTTAACCTCATTCAGTCCTTATTTAACAAGAGTTCTTTGAATTCCCTTTTGGTCTCTATATCGAATGTCAGTTGTTGCTAAAATCTGCACAGGAAATTGGAAAACACGAGTGGAATAATTAGTTTTATATTCCTTGTAGCTTTATAATTCCTTTACACAGTCTGCCTTATATACTATTCAAAGTCGTTCTTATTGACACAGTGGCAGTATATTCATGTCTTTGCAAAGCAAATATTATAAAAAGTTCATTCTTACTTGGCTTTATACTTTATAATTTTTAATTAAACCTTTCAGTCAGTCAATTTGTATGGCATAATAATGAATTGCACCGTGAATATTATTATAGACCAGGAAGGTTTCCATCAGCTATACTATGTTAGCACTGAATACTAACCCATGGAATCTGCTTTGCATAAATTACCCTATATACAGCCATGAGTGACTGGCATGAGGAAAAGTGCTTTAATAATGTGCCCAAGTTATCACTTTTTAATAATCTCTTTTTGCTCCAAGGTTCATTTTTCCATTACCAAAGATATATTGGTTAGTTAGCTGAGTGAAAAGAAAATAAAGCACTGTGATGAAAACAAACAAAGTCATCCTCCCATTCATTCAGGTAATATGCCGAAGCAGGCCAAAGTCACACTGTGAGAGATAAAATCTAAAAGATATGGGAACCCTCAATTATCCAGTTGGATCAGATTAAAGCAAGAATTTTTTGGGTTCAAGTGCTCGAGAAATTTGTTCCAATGCATTTCTAATCTCAGTCAGTTGTTAAAATATACTGTGTACATTTTTCATGGTTACAATATTATCCGTGGCAAATTTGGTCATTATAAGCACAATACTTTTATGGCATTATGTTGAAACTTTTAACAATCGTTTAGAGTGATTCTTTATAGTAAGTTGTTCTTGCTCTCTCCGAGTTTGTATTATCCTGTAATTTTTCCGTGCAAAATATGAGCTGTGACAAATTTTCATTTGCTTTTAGACAGACTGATAAGTATGGTATGTAATCTAAGGTCACATTATGTTTACAAAAACATGAGAACATTCCATTAGGTTGTGCCAATGCAAATATTTACTTAGTTTGTGTCACAACTAAAACAAAACCTGCTATCAGTACTGGTTACTTGCAAAAATTAAATTCTTTTGAAAATAGTCTGCTCTGCTTGGTTCAAGTCCTTACGCAATCTGAATTTCGTCCGCGTTCCTTCAGACCCAAACCTGTTTATGCAAACCTTAAACCCACTCACAAGAAACAACTCTATAGCCGCAGTCGTCAAAAACATTTTTCTGACAAGAAAATTGCTTTGGTTGGCCGAAAAAATGCAAAAGAATCCCAAGGTTAACTTTGGGATCACTGTAGCAAAAATTAGTAATAAAGCTTAAAAAACCTCCGGCTACAAAAAACGTGGCCTCATGCCCATTTTACAGCTTATATAGCCACAGGACCTCTATTTCCATTATTTTCGAAAACTATGTACAACCCCCATTTAGAAAAACACACGGCGTGGGAATCCTGTGATGAGAAAATATTTTTGCAATAATAATAGAACTTTTTCTTGCTTATCACTAACTATACCAGCCCACCGATTACTTTTATGCTCCCTATGCTGTTGTCTACGTAATGGCTAATACAATTTGTACTACTATATAGAGTATTCCCTTTTGAATCCCACTTTTATCTCACACAACATTTATATCCCCGACCAGAGTTCGTGCTCCTGGGTCGTTAAAGAATCTTTAGGAAAAGAAACCCATTACCTTGGCTGACCTAAGGATTAGCTCTTGTGCCCGTAAATCCTTGAGACGAAACCTGAAACGAATGCATTTATGACACCTTCAAATTCCTACCTACAGGGTATATAAAACAACCGAGCTCAGTTCTGCACATTCACTCGTACCAATTTTTTTCCTTCATCTCCACCCATAAAGAATTCCATGACCACAGCATTGGTTAGTTAGCTCTATAAAGTTGAGAGCGAATGACACTGCAAGAACACATTCTAGATTTTTAAAAAAATGATGATTACATTTTGTGCTTGTGTGTCGTACCATACCAGGCATAGGATTCACAGTGTGTAGCTACCAAATTCGTACATTTACTTACTCTTAGTTAGTTAGTTAGTTAGTTAATGTCTTTGTGTAGGCAATAAGTTCTCTCTCCGGCAATAATAGAATCATATGATTTCCTATGCAGTTGTCATCACGGTTGGGCCTGTCCACACGCTTCGGCCACTCGATTATACTCATCCTTATGCAACTCATGAGAATCCCATTTTCCATTCCTATCTGTCATCATCACCATATATTATTATCATTATCTTGATCATCATGCCCATAGTCTTGTTTTGTGCCTCCTATTATTATATTTTTGGATAGCTCACGTATTGCGTCGTCATACTTTGCTCGTTATTTAGTTAGTTAGAAAATATGACATGTCAGAGTGGGAGGACTGATCATGTTAACGTAGCAGCCACGAGTAGCAAGCGAGCATGCTACCAAATTTTCATTCAAAGTGTTGTGTTGTGAGTTATTGCAGCAGCCCAGACCAGGTGAATAAACTCCAGCAGTATATATAAGCTAGCCGTCCTATAAACTTGGTAGGTTGCATTTGCTGGTAGCATAGGCAGACGATGACTGGATTTTTTCCCATATACTTACTTACTAGAGCTGGCAACTAACTACCACTGGTGGGTAAGTCTATGTGCGTGCTGTTGGGAACTCAACTCCTGCTTAGCTTTATTTAGATTTATGCGAAAGAGAAGCCCTACGTTTGGATTTAGATTGTGTAATCTTTCCTCATATAGCGTATTTAGTTTGTAAAAGTTTTTTGGGTCGTTTTCCATGTAAATGGGGAAGTAATACATTGTGTGCATAATTTTAGAGAGCATTTTTTGGCCTGTAGTGTTGGTGTTTGAGATTCCATGTTTGAGGAATATTTAGTTACATAAGTTTGCCCATGTAGATGGTTAAATAAGGAATGAATGGGAAACAGGATACAAGATAAAAGAAAAGTTACAAGAGTTGAGTGAGTTTCACCTATTTTGCACAATTGCTGGCCTCATATCGATTAAATAATGTTGGGGTGTTTAGTTACGAGTAGGAGAGGGGTATGGATAAAAGTTGTGACTTTTTTTACACCTTTCCGTGATGGAGCAGCATGTTATATTCTATTTGGCAAACATGATTATAGAGCGATTGAACTAATTCTGGTACATAGTCCTAAATGATTTGGAAAGAGAAACTCTTTCATGAAAAGTCAACAAAGCTCGCCCAAAAAGTTGACTCCTACTGTGCTCGCTACTCACTCACTTGCATGCAGTTAAAAATACATGTCTGTGTGTGTATACACGCCAGTTGTTCAAACATGGTGAAAGAAAATGCATTTGCAATTTTTTCTTGGTTCTTTCCCTTTTTTTCTGCCAAGGGAAAGTTTGGCCAATTACAGACTTGGAAATATTGAGCTTTGGAGTGAACCGGACGAAAAGAAGTGTGTTTGCGTTACACACACTAGTTCCCATGTCTGATGACCTGTCACAACTTTTTTTTTCAGTCATGAATAATCCTTAGAACCAGATAGAGCAGAAAAAGTATGCTTTCGGATCAATATATCCTAATTAATTTTTGCCCTAGTGTACATTACCACAAAAATGCGAGTTTCTGATCCTAACTAAGGTATTGTATCGCAATGTTCCGGAAGTGGCATACAAACCTCACGCATTGTATTTTGTACACACAGAAGGATTTGAACATAATTCATACTGCGTATATAAATCATTACAGTCCACACCTTTAAATGCTCCCCTATTCATTTTATAAATGTCTTACATTTTTGTACAAACTACTCCTCTTTGGTATTCCACTTATTTAAGATTGGGTGCTCTATCTTGCCTCAGCTATTTAACTCGTCTTTCAGTCCAAGTTATCGATCCGTGCTCGACTACAAGAGTCATCGATCCGCTTTTCCTATGTTTTTCCGTGCGAAACTCAAAGACCGACTGGAGTACGTAATGTTTGTATACAGTATACAGCAAGGATTAGCAGGCAGACAGACATACAAACACAAAAGTAAAGCATTCCAGCCAAACTTGTACAATTCTCCCATGTTATTAATGCACAGAGGAAAGGATGAGACGGAGAGAGCGCTCACAAATCTGTCTCCCATATATTTAGATACGTGCGTAGACTCTGTGTGTGTGTGTTCTGTGCACGGTTTGACAAAGGCTACAAACTGTGCACATTTCTGTCTTTTCCTGCAATCAAATCGCACGAATTACTTCTTCAGTTTTCTCTGATGGAGAAAAGCGTCGTTTACTCGGGACCGTATATTTTGTATTTACAAACAATTTTGTCATGCAGCAAGTTCCTTTCCATATGTTTGTGTACCGCACATTGTCGCATTGAAAATTTCCTTTACATAAGACTAGGAATAACCAGTATAGTGTAGCTAGCCCATCATTAGGGTAATGATAAATTGAAAATATATTTTTCCCACAAGTTAAAGTTCTTAGCACGAATTTTGTGTTCCGTGAATATAGAAAATAGTTAGTATCAGTACCAGGTTCACTAGGATTTATTTTATTTCTACCCATGGTCTTTGTCTCCTCGTTGGCTAACCCAACGCATCACAAAGAATATGTTTTTTGTAGCACAATTTTTTTAGTAGTCTGTCCGCACAACAAAGTAGCATCAGCACAGTTTGATGGCATGATATGGGATTTGGTATGGACGACGGAATGGTCCATTTTGTGAGAAGAAATTCCGGGCACACATGTTGTGGTAATTTTGTGCACACAACATATAGAAATAACACGTACCAACCCGCTCAAGCTAGGAGGCAACTCAATTCTGTCATTTTTTCCCTATTCGTCCAAAACTAAAGTTTGGCTCGTTTACTCCCAGCAGCACATACGTTCACTTATTTCTCCATTCTTGATTTCATTACATTTCCTATGTTGTGCCCAGGATATTTTTCCTTTGGCATGTGCTGTTGTTGTTGTGCACTGCATGCATTATATGTTCCACAACTAGTTAACTAACTCACCAGCTACACACATGAGTTACAAGTATAGAAAGTTGCCTTTTTGTTCTAGACAGATCTTGTTTCTTGTGCGGTTGCACACAAAAAAAATATTTTTGATGGATTTCATGTCGATAGTGGCTGACAACTGCACAACTGCTCTTGTTTTCCCCAATCATCATCTTTTCCCTTCTTGTTTGTAGTCTGGCATACTAACTAACTAACAAGTAAAAGTGTATGTTACATGTGGAATCCACTGGAAGAAAAAGGTTCCTTTTTTCTATCATCGCTTCATTTGCTCTCGTATCATATGATACATATTACTACGTGGGCAGGTAGGCATAGTTATGCTTCAGTTACTTATGTGACTTACTGACTATAGTTTCACTCGTCTTCCATTTCGAATCATACACCACAATGAGTTTAACATACACAAATCCTTATGCACTCGGTGGTAGGCAGCGTACGATACATTTTAAAGTCCATAAATGGCACAATCTTGTTGCAAAGAAAGTTGTGACATGAAAACCAGACCATTTGATTGATTCAATTGAAGAATCCTATATGATTTGTTTATAGTTTGTGAACAGATTTCCAAGCAAGCCCTTGAAACAACAAATATATACAGTTGGCAGTAACATTTATTCCGAGTTTTGTGGTCTATAGTTGTTTGAAATGGCTTATTTTTAGAAAAAACTGTCAACCGAAAGTTTAGTTACTCCAAGTTGTATATATGTTTTATGAACCATGATGATGTGATCATGTTCATAGTTCAGTAGATCCCGTTTGTACAGTTTTTCCCAATAGTTTGTGGTCGCACACAATGTAGCTAGTTAAAATGAAGGCAGAGTCAGTCTCTTTTTATAGAGCAGTAAAATGTAGGACGACTCTGACCGTCCACTTTTTATGTAATTAGTGCCGTCACAAGTATTTTTGCCCTCCGTCTCTGTGGAACTTTTTCCTACTTTTGTTCTTGTCTTGTTCAACTTTAATTGGTTACACCTTGTTTTTATTCTCCTTATTAGGAAGTTTAGTCACCAGTGCGTTTGTCAAACTTTTTTTAAAGCAAGTTCAATTGGTCTGCAACTATTTGTTGTCAACTGTTGTCTCCAGACAGGATTTAAATGTGAAAATAAATTGAATGAGCATGAAGAATTACTTGCTTACTTTTTTATATGCACTAACTAACTAAGTAAGGCTTTACGTGCTTGGAATTACTGACAAACTTTAGGAGCAAAAGAATAAGAAACTGTTTTTATTTTCACTCCCTTAAGGTTGAATGAACATGATTGAAGTTTCGACATAATTATTTTATAAGCTGTGTGGAGGCCTACTCTAAAAAATTATTTTCTTTTTATTGTTTCCCACAATTATGTAAAAGTGTCTAGACGGAATTGAAATATATTGAATATGTTTTCATTAAATACAACTGTTTTTGTCCACAAAATAAATTTTGACTTACTTTAGCCATACAAGGAGAAAAAAATGTAGCAAATATTTTCAACCCGGTACAACGCACTCAACTTTAATTTGTAAATGGAATGGCCAGATGTTGTGCTCCTGCCTGACTCTATTTGTGCACGGTTTGACACGCTCCAGGTGATTTCGCAAACTGGAAATGGCCACCCGCTATTAAAATTAAGGACTGTAATTTCATTTTCAGAGCATTTGTCGGTACTTCATTTCCAAGTGAAAGCACCATGCCATCTCTTCATACCAAATGGCAGTCGTGATTACTATAGTTAGTTAGTTAGTTAGGCAGTTGCTATTATTTTCTACAACTTTCTTTTCACAAGCCCTACAAAATCTTTCGTAATATATAAACTTTGACATTGCATACTAATGCAAACAATACACAAAACTCAACTTCCCCATAGTAAATATATAAAGTGAAACATAGCATAATACTACCCTAACATGAAAAAATATACAGCTCAGTCTGTATACTTACTTTATATGGGAATCACATTACGATAAGAATGTCAATCCCAAAAAAAAAACTAACAAATTGATTTTTTTTCCTTTTCCAGGGGAGAAGCCATACAAATGCGCATGGGAAGGTTGTGAATGGCGGTTTGCCCGATCTGATGAGCTCACCCGCCACTACAGAAAACACACGGGTGCCAAACCATTCAAATGCGTTCACTGTGAGCGCTGTTTCTCCAGGTCCGATCATTTGGCTCTACACATGAAAAGACACCAGTGATTTGAACTGCTTTCAACAGAAAACTACTAACTATATCTACCAAAACTTTATAAGCCATAGAGAATATAGGGATAGAACAATAATCGTAAACACCATTATCATCAACACAAGATTGATTATCAAGCAATCAACTTCAAATGATTCCTCTCGTCAGTACCAACCAACCAGCCTCATCATTTAGACGGAGAGTATATCTATATATATCATTTCCAATGCGATCCAGTATACTCAACCTTCAACCACATAATGCTATATTATGGCTAGTTAGTGAGTGGTGAAAAAATATACTTTCCAATGTGATGTTGTGTGGAACGAAGAAAATTCTAAATACAATGATGCGGTGGAAATGAGCGAATCCATTATTATTATTATTATTGTTATTATTATGATTTGTGGGTGTTTAACCCTTCAAGTTGAGGCAAAAAATGCATTACTATCTGCATTAACATTATAAAGTTACGATTTTGGAAAACGTTGATCTTATTGCTACATATTGTATTATGTAGTGAAATCTAGCTCATCATTATCACCATTTTTTTATTAATCTTACCAATGCATGATTCTTTAATGTATTAAGCCATGTTATCTAACTACAGGATTTTTAATGTGCACTAGAGTGCAACGTTCAATTTCTTGGAAGCGTAGGGAAAACAAAGTGAGGAGGAATCATATTTGTGAATATCAGCCGATACCTGCCAAAAAACAATGCATTTTTTTGTAAATATTACATAGCGTGTGGATAGGGTGAGAATCAGTTGCGCATTATTATGGAAATTAAATATTATTATTGTGGCTACCGTTCATGGTTGTTTGGCAAAATTTGCTTTGGGTGCGTAAAAACACAGGCTGGCTCTAAACAAGCAAATTATATATACGACTGCCTAGTGTTCATGTTATAATTAATGTGAAAAGGAAAGAAGGATTGAAAAAAAAGTCTTGACCAGTGTGGAATATGAGAAAGGATGTAGAATTTGTAGTGCAAGGAAAGTGGATTGTATGCAGTAGTTTGTGTATAGCTTTTAGTTCATTAGTGGATAACAATAATGATTGAAAAGTTTGAGAAAAGAATACCTAAGAGTTATGTAGAGAGGATGTACCTTCCTGGGGAGGTGTGCTTTATTTTATATCTTAAATAAGCCAAAAAACAATAATGTTTTATGTTAAAGTCTAATAGTTAACTATACTCGTAGAGTCCTATGGCTAAACTCACAAGAATTTTGAACCACCCCAAATTGTTTACCAACATCAACATCTAATTTACAATAGCATTCAAAAACGTGCGTGGGTATTCAAAAACTCTTGCTAATTCTCGTACATTAAATATTATCAGCAACCAAATGCTTGATTCAAGTTCAAAAAATAATTCCTCTCGTTTTAACTTTTAGTATTGTTGTTACTACAGTGTAATATTATTTAAAGCTATTATTATCATCAGAGCAATGCTGTTTGCTACCAGTCTATAGAGAGAGTACAGCAATGTATGTAGCATATAGCACAGCGTTAATTTTTTATTGCGTAAACAATCAAGATATGCTTCAGAAATAAAACAATGATGAGATTCAGTTGTTTACAATGAATTTGATGAGCTCAACATCACATTATTTCTCCCATCTCATTTGTCATGCATACGCCCTATATCCATTTTCACCACACTCTTCAAAGGTCTTGTGACATCATGCAAATTCCAGTAATAGCTACAATTTTTCTTTGCTCCAATTACTCTCTACTACCTACCTATATCATCATAATTATTATTCCGGCTATAGGAAGTTGAACCAGTAGGTTATCATTTGACTGTGAAAATTTTTTCTGCCAATTCTAAGGTACATGCGTACATTAGAAACTCACGGCTAGTTATTTATTTGCTCACAGTTATTGTATATCCGTGTGTATATAATACGACATACAGACGAGCTGTTCATTCCAACTCATTAAGTCAAGCTCATTAACAAAGTGAGGCTCTAAAAGAAGTTAGTAATAGTGTCTAAGAGCCACAAAATTTTTCCATGTGCTCGCTGTGAAAAAGACCTTGAGCATGTTGCTTAAATGGAAACACACTAACTAAGGAAGAAGGAAGAAAATGGTATGAAAACAATTAGCACCCTTGAGACTCCTATGCTAATATAACATACTCACAAAATCTTTTCGCTCCTATTCCCATCATCATTACTTGAAATAACTTTTATTATTATTATCGTTCCTTTTGCCATGTGTCAAGTTTGCAACCATGTACAAGCATAAAATAGCATGCATGAGACTTTGGCTAGCTTCGTCTTCAGCTTTTTCACATGATTACTTACTAGTACAGCTGCAAAATGTAAACTTCGAAACTACGCTCACAGCGAATTCCAAATGTTTTCATTTTCTGCGTATATAAGCTTTCGTGTGAAGTTTATATTCGTCTTCCACTATGTTCAGTATGCATTTCTTACGGAGGAGTATTTAATCGTTGTACCCAGTGCCAGCTAGACACAAAAACCTCAGGAAGATCATCGTTGGCCTATATAATCATAATCTGTTTCAAACTCCAATCGAAGATAACTAGTAACTAGCCGGGCCCACTGGCCTTTAGCCAGACTCACTTTTACGAGCAAAATTTCAAACCTGCAAAATTTTCAATGATGCACAAATTTTTTGAGGTATGCCAAGTTTCTAGAATGTGATAAACGACTC
>Ga0210040_10007589_pt1 | contig 13096 bp, 11 predicted proteins | sample CryGeyCG12114_NA_FD_185462 | JGI IMG/M metagenome (GOLD analysis project Ga0210040, IMG submission 185462) | Groundwater microbial communities from aquifer - Crystal Geyser CG19_WC_8/21/14_NA (SPAdes) (version 2) | ecosystem: Environmental > Aquatic > Deep subsurface > Groundwater | place: USA... | reverse complement strand
ATTGGCCAGTTCATACCGCAAGTTTAAGCATAGCGGTAACTTGTGGTTGAATACGATAGCAGGCTTTCAAATGCGGAAGTATAATTGTAGATAACGCAAATTGAAAACTTACTGACATGAAAAGCCACAAGTTACGCTGACGCTAAACCTGCGGCATGGATAGAAAGTGACAATTCCATAAAACAGCAAGGCCTGCACGTATATTTGCAGGCCTTGCTGTTTTACAGGACTCTCCGGATTATCTCCATTATCATCCATACAGGTATACTTTAGAATATAGCGGAAGTGAATGGCTTGCGCGAGAAAACGGTTACTTCGTCCACATCCTTCAGCCGGCAGATAAAGCGGGTCATGCGCTCTACACCAAAGCCTGCACCTGCAGTTTTAGGCAATCCTCCCTCCTTCGCAACGGTCAGGTAATGGCTAAAAGCTTCTTCGTTTGTGCCTACATCAGCCATGCGCTTCCGTATCTGGTGGTACTCGTGCTCGCGTTCGCCACCGGACAATCCTTCTCCAAACCCAGCGGGCCAGATCATATCATAGTTAAGGTAAGTGCCTCGCTTTATAGGATCTTCTTTGTCATAGAACTCCCGCTTATGGTTCAGCAGCCAGAACGGCGTTTCCATTTCTTTTGATTTCATGTGTTCATAGTCAGGGCCCAGCGCGCCTTCCAGCTTTTCAGTACGAAATACAGGCCATTTCTCATATTGCGGCAATAATTCTCCGCGCAACTCCAACAGCAATTGCGGTATTTCCTTGTTGAGGCGTGCAAAAACAAAATTTACCAACTCCTCCATAAATTCCATCACAAAAAAGCGATCTTTGCCTTTAAACTCGAAATCTATCTGGGTAAACTCAAACAGGTGGCGGCCAGTACCGGCACGATCGGCAAACTCCAGGCGCACATTGGGCGAAATAATATAGAGACTGTCCAGGCCCGGGTTCAGCAAAGCAAGCTGCTTATGAAAAATCATTGATTTGGTCAGGCTCCAGCGCTGTTCGGCATACCTGATGGTGGCGTCTACAACGCCATGGTTAAGCGGGTCTGTGATGGGAGATAGCATGAGCGGCATGAGTTGCGTCAGTCCTTTTTTAAACATAAAATCATGCGTGGCCCGTACTATACCTTGCTGTACCTGCAATATTTTTGGCAGTAGGGGTCGGCTTAGATGCTGTATGGTAGTATCCAGATTTTTTGTAGTTTCAGGCTTTTGTAACTGCATGTTATTATCAATTTGCTAATGTATATTAAAGTATAATCAAACAAAGCTAAAATTTACTATAAATAATTGATATAATTAAAATAAATATTTTTTAATACCAAACATTGAAGCAGAAATCTGATTTGTTTGAAACTTTGTTAAAACGACTAAGTATAGGGAGGTATGAATTACGAAATTGATAATCTGGACAAGCATATTTTACAGCTATTAATGAAGGACGTAACACGCGCCTATACAGATATAGCCAAAGAATTGAACGTTTCGGGAGGCACTATACATGTGCGCATGAAGAAGCTGAACGAGATGGGCGTGGTAAAGGGGTCGCAACTTCTGGTAAATCCTTCGGCTGTAGGCTATGATATATGTGCTTTTATCGGCGTATACTTAGAGAGAGGCTCCGAGTATAAAGAGGCGGTAGAACAGATGCGCCTGATACCTGAAATTGTAGAATTGCATTATACTACGGGCTCCTACAGTATGTTCGCCAAACTTATATGCCGCGACACCAAGCACCTGCGCGAAGTGCTGAATGAAAAGCTGCAAACTGTAACAGGCGTAGAACGCACCGAAACACTAATTTCGCTGGAAGAGAGTATAAGCCGTCAGATAATTTTAGAGTAATAGCTCAGGTTGCAGAGCTACTGAATGATTAGAGACTTTGCAGTTTACCAATTACCGCAGGGGAGAGAATTACTGTTAAAAGTAAAATTTCTCTCCCCTGCAGAAGTATGGATGAGTTTTTTGATTCAGTCTTAAGCCATTTATACTTCCTGCAGCTTCTGCAAGGCAGCACGCAGACTCTCCAAAGAAGCTTTTATTGTTTCCAGAGAAGCACCTCCAACAGAAAGCCTAAACCAGTTCAGGTCGCGGCTTGTACCGAAGGCAGAGAAAGGTACTACTGCCAGCTTGGCTTCCTGCAGCACATAAAACGTTACATCCTGGCTGTTTTGCAGTTGTTTGCCTTCCGGTGTGGTTTTGCCGCCCAGATCTATCTTTACTGTAAGATAAATGGCACCCATCGGCTCAATGGCATCCACGGCAAAGCCATCTGCTTTTAATTGCTGAAATCCGTTGTACAATACATCCAGACTCTGCTGCACTTTGGGCTTAAAAGCATCCATAAATTCAGTTACTTTCTCCGGCTGGTTCAGAAAAGCGGCGGTAGCTATTTGCTCTGCTTTTGGGGCCCAGGCACCTATATGACCAAGTATGGCTTTCATTTTATTTATCACCACAGGCGGACCATAAGCATATCCTACGCGCACACCGGTGGCGGCAAAGCATTTAGAGATGCCATCAATATATAACACGAAATCCTTTAACTCCGGGCGCAGGCTTACCGGATCATAGTGCGCGGCGGCGCCAAAAGTCAGCATCCAGTAAATCTGGTCGTAGAGGATATAAAGTGGCTTCTCACCTTCAGGGCGGCTGCGGTTTTCTTCCAGCACCAAATCACAGATTTCCTCCAGGTCCATTTTCGTGAACATGGTGCCTGTCGGGTTCAGCGGCGAACACAGGGCCAGCAAAGTTGCCCCTTTCAGGTGAGGTTTTACATCGGCTGCCGTGGGCATAAAATTATTCTCCGGCCTGGTTTCCACTATCACCGGCGTAGCGCCGGACAAATGGCAATAGTGGTTGTTATTCCAGGAAGGTGTTGGAAAAACGACCTTATCGCCGGGGTCAATTACAGATAAATACGTAGCATAAATCAGTGGCCGCGAGCCGCCGGCTACCAGTATATCTGCTTCGGGATAAGACAAACCCAGCTTATCCTGCGTAAAGGCAGCCACAGCCTTGCGGAGCACTGCCACGCCATTGGCCGGCGGATAATTGGTGTGGCCCTGTTCGTAAGCCTGTATGATCTGATTTTTAAGTTCTGCCGGAATCGGAAATATACTTGGATCGAAGTCGCCGATGGTGAGGTTGCAAATGGGTTCACCACGGGCTATCATCGCATTTACCTCGCCGGCCACCTTTATAATTTCGGAGCCAATAAGGTTTTGGGCCATTTTAGAAACGGTCATGAAAGTCTGGTTTTAGGTTAATCCTTACAAGTTACGATATCCGGCAAAGTATAGTATAAGCTATCTGCTAAAAAGTATGAGACGTAGGTATAAACAAAAATGCCTGCCAGTGTATTTAAACCTGGCAGGCACCGGGAAACAGCCTTTTTATACTTCTGCTAAAGCCCCATTACCATTTATAGTACCCGTTTTCCTCGTTGTCGTTCAGGATGTCAGCGGCCGTGTTGGGGCTACGGTGAATATCGGCCAGCTTGCGCTCTTTCCAGACGGCAGCCGACTCGCGTACCACCTCCAGGTGCGCATCCGACTTAACCCGCTCTTCCTCTCGCTTGGCATCCACTTCATACTCGGTGCGGGCCGAAAACTTTGCGTCGGCTACCAGTTGGCGTGTATCGTACTCCTTCTGGCGTTCGCCCACGCGCTGCATTTCCTGCGTAGTGCGTTCATGTTCTACGCCCTTTAATATATCATCGTAAGGGCCTTTGCCGGAGATAAGCTTGGTAAAGATAGGTGCCGTTTCGAGACAGATAAAGAGCAGCGTAATAAAAAACACCGGCAGCCACGGCAATTTGTCGAGTGCATTCACGCGCGCCATCAGGCCATCATAATGCGTGAAGCTTTCCTGCCCCTTTGCCACCGTGGCATCATACTGCTTCATCAGATCAGCAATGCGCTGCTCCCGCAACTTAACCTGATCCAGCGCGCCGGCCTGCAATAGTTTCAGTTCTTCGTCTACTTTGTCGTACTGCCGTTTTTTCTCTTCAAAGATGGGTCCTTTGCCAATTTTGCCGGTACCGCCTGTGCCATCCGCTTCAGCAGCCAGAGCATCGTATAGCTTGTTACGTTCCTGCAACTTGGCGGCTACGCCAGCTTGTATACCGGCAATCTCTGTTTTAATAGAGTCTACTTCAGCAAACTGCTTGCCCACCAAAGCCTTGTGCTGAATAGCCAACTCTGCCTGTTTTTCTTTCAGGATGGCTTGGATTTCCTTGTCAAAAATTTTCAGTTCCAACGGTTTGGAGATAACCACAGCCAGCACCAGCGCCAGCAAAATACGCGGCGTTACCAGCAGCAGTTCTTTCCAGAACTTACCCTCTTTGCGCAACGTGGAAACAATAAACCGATCGAGGTTAAAGATAACAGCGCCCCAGAACAAGCCAAAAACAATAGCCAGCAGCGCAGAGTCGAACACCGTGTAAAGCGCATATCCGCCGGAGATGCTGGCCAACAAACCAGTAAACAGCACAGTAGCGCCCACACCGGCATATTTTATATGCTCAGATTTAGAGCATTTTTCGAGGATGGTATCATCGGCACCGGCGCACCACCAAAAAAATTTCTTCATGTATATTTTTTAAAACTGAACGGATATGGCGCTGCTGAAAAAGCGTTACGTTCTATAACGTACAAAAGCTTTAAATATATACGCTTTAGCAGGTATAAATTACTAAAAGCCAACGGGCTACCATAAAAACGGGAACAGCCGCCGTCTCTGGTTTAGTTCAAAGTCAGTGTTGCGGATAAATATGCATTTAGCCATAGAAAAAGTTTATAAATAGGCGTACTCATAGTATAACTTACGCAAGTTTTTAACTTGCGTAAGTTATACTACCACAAGTTGACGCTACGCTAAAATTTGCGGCATAATCTCATCATTGTGTACAAAAGAAGCAGAAAGTTTTCCAGCCTCTGCTCTTTTATACTTCTCTCAACTCAGAATTCAGAACTAATTACCGTCTTCATCGGGCAAAATTTCGACGTCCTGCACCAGCACAAAACTTTCTATCTCGCGGGCTCTGGGCGTATTGGCCAGCCCACCTTCGGCTGTTTCTTTATACTTGCGTTCCATACTTTCGCCTACCTCGCCAAGTGCTGCCACGCATTGGTCGACAGGTATAACGCCATTAACACCGGCAATAGCCAGTTGTGCTGAGGAAAAAGCAATGGCTGCCGCACTGGCGTTGCGTACAATGCAGGGCACTTCCACCAATCCGGCTACCGGATCACATATCAGGCCCAGCATACATTGGATAGTAATGGCTACGGCGGTAAAAACCTCACTTATCGAGCCTCCCAAACAATATACGATAGCACCTGCCGCCATGGCCGCCGCGCTACCTGTTTCGGCCTGGCAGCCGCCCACGGCACCCGCAAGAGAGGCATTCTGCTCTATAATGAGTGCAATGCCGGCAGCTACCAATAAGCCTTCGTGTATACTTCGGTCTGAGAGGCCGTGCAGTTCCTGCAACGTGGTGAGCGTGCCGGGCAGAATACCTGAGGCGCCCGCCGTTGGAGCTGCCACTACGCGGCCCATACACGAGTTTACCTCCTTCGCCCCCAGCGCCCGCGACACCAGCATCTTAAACTCCGGCGACAGCACTGTAACCGGCGATTTGGCTACTTTCTTAGCACCATTGTTCACCATGCCCGAGCGGGAGCGCATGTCTTCAGTCAGACCGGTGTGTACGGCGTCTTTCATTACCTCGTAAGCCCGGGCAATGTTTTCCCAGATAAATTCTTCGGTACGGCCTTTCTGCTCTATTTCGTAGGCCAGCACCGGCTGGTACAGCAACTCGCCTGTTTCGGTGCAGTGCTTTTCCCAGCTTCTGAAATCATTGAATAATAAGGACATATTTATACTTGCTATACTTGCTCTGCACTTGTGGCGCGAACCGTGTTAAAGATAAATCAATTTTAAGGAAACAGCTATACTTGAATTGGACGAAAGACACAGGACAAAAGATGTAAGACTTTCTGCATTCTAACAAGCAACTTTCAGGCTCCTGCGCTTCCCGCTATCTCTGTTAGTAGCTTTCTCTCCTTCTAAACAAAGTATAGCCTGTCATTCGTTCTGCCTCAGCTAGTTTAACTGCCTATACTTTCGCTTAACTTACGATCGGCTCCTGCGTTATTTTTAATTGCAATTAATGATAAGTATGGGCACAGCTTTGCCTTTAGTTTAATTATCATTCATCGGATTTAAGAAGATTTACTTCATACTTTCAGGCGTTGTACCGCATATCTGATCTGGTTTATACTTTAGCTATACTTCTATAACATGGACAAAAGCAGTACCAAACATATTGCCATACGCGTGCACGGCAAAGTACAAGGCGTCTTTTTTAGAGCCAGCACCCAGGAAAAAGCCGAAGAACTGGGCCTGACCGGCTTTGTGCAGAACGAACCCGATGGCACCGTTTATCTGGAAGCCGAAGGAACCGCCGAATCCCTGAAAAAGCTGGAACAGTGGGTACACCAAGGGCCAAGGCGGGCACACGTGGAGAAAGTAGCAGTTGAGGAACAGGAGGAGTTGGCAGGATTTAGCAAGTTTGAGCAGCGGCGGTGAAGGGAAGAATGAAAGGTATAAAAAATTTCACATTGAATTTTAATTTTATATTTCTGTCCAACTTCGTTATTCCTATAAAATGAAGATGTACAGAACAAGATAAAATGGCAGCTTTTTAAAGATGTCTTAAAACGATAGCAAACGGAAATTAAAGCATTATTCTGATAGCGCCTCCCTTCTTCTCCAGCCAATTCCCATCTCACGCCGGAACACATATATGTTCCTGTGTCGCTCTGCAAGAAACAAGCGCATTAGAGCTAGCATGTCTTTATGATACTGCCAGTATCATACTTTAACAATCAGTCACGCCTTAACAATCAACAACTTGTAGTAAGTAGCTTGTGGACCAGGAGCATTGTACTTTTTTATGCATGCCTTGCAAACCATTACAAAATCTTATTGCAAAATTTGTAATAATGCAGTAAGTTTAATTCGGATAAGATTATTTAAAGCGCAAACGGATTAACTCTTAAACTTATAAAGCATGTCGAAAATTTCCTTAAGTCTATTGTTGGTTTTATTTATACTTCTGGGCTGTAATAAAAAGCAGGATCGCTCTGAAGATCAGGTTAACAATGAAATACAGGATGCAGATAGCACTAATATTGCTGCAGATACGACGAATGCCATAGTTGTACCAAAGGATTTAAAGATAACAGAATTTGCAGGACCTGACCTGACACCCAGCCCCGCCTGCCTCGCTGTAGCGCCAACCGGAGAAGTCTTTGCGGGCGTTGACATGATCGGATCGCTGGGCAAAGATCCGGGAAAAGGAAGCATTATCAAACTTATTGATAGTGATAACGATGGCAAAGCAGACAAGCATACCACCTTTGCTATGGTCGATAACCCGCGCGGTATTATACCACTTGGCGACCAGCTCTTCGTTCTGCACACTACCTTTTCCGAAAAAACCGGGAAAGCGACCGGCATGGATTTGGTTGTTTTTGAAGATACAGACCACGACGGTGTTGCTGATGGCCCCTCCAAACCGCTCATCCAAAATATAAGCTCCCCTAAATTCCTGCAAGAACGGGGCACCGACCACGCTACCAATGGTATCCGGATGGGCATTGACGGCTGGATATACATTGCTGTTGGCGACTTTGGGTTCCATAATGCGGTAGACAGATCAGGGAAAAAACTGACGATGCTAGGCGGCGGAATTGTTCGGGTGAGGCCGGATGGCACAGAGATGGAGGTTTATACCCATGGTATGCGTAACATTTATGATGTGGCAATTGACCCATATATGAATATTTTCGCGCGCGGAAACACCAACGACGGAGGAGGCTGGAACATTCGCTTCAGTCATCAGATTCAATCCGGTGAATATGGCTACCCTGTTCTTTTTCAAAATTTTACTGATGAGATTATTCCCGCCTTGGTAGACCTTGGTGGTGGTTCCGGTACCGGCGCCTTATTTATGGATGACGCTAGCTGGCCAAAAAAATACAACAAGGTGCCGATGATGGCTGACTGGGGAAGAAGCTTACTTTATATTCATCGGGTTACGCCGGATGCTGCAAGCTTCAAACAAAAGGAAGAAGCTTTTATAAAACTCCCTCAGATTACGGATTTGGATGTTGACGGGTCCGGAAGGTTATACCTGTCTGCCTGGGATGGCGCTGGTTATTCCGGAAGCCCTGAAAAAGGATTCGTGATGCGGGTGGTGCCGGAAAACTGGAAGTATACACTCTATCCAGATCTTGAAAAAGCATCTGTTGAAAAGCTTGCAGATTTACTGAAATCACCTAACGCTGTAGCACGCCTGGATGCTCAGCAACGGCTGCTTACCCGTCCGGCCGAAGAGGCCACTGGAGCTGCCTGGAAAATTGCTGCTGATAAAAGCCTGCCGCTTTATGCGCGGATAGCCGGCATGTATACTTATGCGCAGGCAGCAGGCGAAAACGGCATAAACAACTTGATAAAGCTAACGCAGGATAATGACATGAGGGAATTTGCTTTACGCGCCCTTACCGACAGAAAAACGCGTCTTAAAAATGTTCCGACCAAGCCTTTTATCGATGGGCTTAAAAGCTCTTCTGAACGGGTTCAGATAGCGGCAATAATCGGCTTAGGGCGCCTCGGCCGTACAGAAGCTGTCCCGGCTTTATTACAGGTAAAAGTTCCTGCTTCCTTTGCCGCACCGGCCAAAGGAACGGAAGGACCTCATGCCACTCCAAACGCAGCCATTATTCCGGCACACCTTGCAGTACAGGCTTTGGTGAACCTGAATGCTGTTGATGCATGCGTAAACGCTATCGGCACGGATAACTCCACCATCGCGCTTTGGGCCCTGCGCTACATGTACAACCCAAAAACAGTTAACGGATTAATCGCCGCTTACAAGCAGGCCGATGACGAAGGACTGAAAAAAGAAATTGTTACCACTTTGTCGCGCCTATACAAAAAAGAGGCTCCTTATGATGGTTCCACCTGGTGGAGCACCCGGCCGGATTCGCATGGCCCTTACTACAACGGAATTGCCTGGGAGTCCTCTCCAAAAATAGAAAAGTTCCTGAAGGCAGAATGGAATACAGCAGACAAGTCAGAAAAGCAGTTCTTCGCTGATCTTAATGGCAGGCACCGCATGGGAATCACTGAGTTTGGAGGAGAAGAAGCTGTTGTGGCGAAAGAAGAAGTTAAGGTTGACTTGGATAAAATCAGAAACCAGAAGGGCCAGATTGGCAAGTCCTCTATTGAAGATGTGATGCTGGCGATGGCCAAACTGGACGGAGATCCTGTAAAAGGTAAAGCCCTTTTTACCCGCCAGGGCTGTATTGCCTGCCACAGCATAAACGAAGGCGAAACGATGAAGGGGCCTTTTATGGGTCAGATCGGGTCTATAATGAACCGGGAGCAGATAGCAGAGTCAATTCTCAAGCCTAATGCCTCCATCTCGCAGGGATTTTCCACCGTGCAGGTCACCACAAAAGGAGACAAGAACTATACTGGTTTTATTACACGGGAATCTGCGGACAAACTCGTTATGAGGAATACCTCCGGTGAGATTTTCACAATTGATACCGGAGACATTCTGAAGCGCAAGGAACTTGAAACATCCATGATGCCTACCGGACTTGCCAATGCATTATCCTACGAGGAGTTTGCATCTCTTATTACTTTCCTTTCGCAACAGAAAAAGTAAACACCAGGACTGTATACACAGCCGCAGAAAAAATGGAATAGCTTCTTTAGCCGGACAACTTCAATCCTGTTTCGATTAAAGAAAGAGATTATACTTTATCATTTTGCAAACACAGAACCTTACCAGAAAATAAATGAAAATAACAGCTTTGTTTAGTATCTGTCTGCTTGGCGCATGCTTATCCTGCGCCACACAAAAAGAGGAATTACAGGATGATGGATGGGTAAAACTCTTCAATGGAAAAGATCTGAAGAACTGGGATGTAAAAATCAGGGGGCATGCCCTGAACGAAAACTTCGGCAATACCTTCCGGGTGGAAGACGGAAACTTAAAAGTAAGCTACGATAAGTATGAAAATTTTGATGAGCAGTACGGTCATCTATTCAATAAGCAGAAATTTTCGGCTTACCTGCTAGTAATGGAGTATCGGTTTACCGGCGATCAGGCAACCGGCGGCCCCAATTGGGCCTACCGCAACAGCGGTGCCATGCTGCATTCACAGCCGGCTGCTACCATGGGACTTGATCAGGATTTTCCGATTTCGCTTGAGGCACAGCTGCTGGGAGGTAATGGTCAGGATCCGCGCAGCACCGCCAACCTGTGCACGCCCGGCACCAACGTGGTGCTAAATGATACGCTTTTCACGCCCCATTGCATCGACTCCAGTTCCAAAACCTACCACGGCGATCAATGGGTACGCGTGGAGGCGCTGGTTTTAGGCGATTCCACCATCAAACATATTGTGGAAGGAGACACGGTGCTGGTGTATAAAAAGCCACAAATCGGAGGCGGCAATGTGAGCAACTATGATCCAGCGGTAAAAAAGGATGGTCAGCCTTTAAAAGAGGGATACATTGCCCTGCAAAGCGAAAGCCATCCCGTGGAATTCAGAAAAGTGGAGCTTTTCAACCTCGAAAAGTATATGGATGATCCGCAAAAGCTAAAGAAAGTGTTGCAGGATCTCCGGGAGCGGAAAGCGCATTAAGTATAAAGCCGGTGATAGCTTTATACTCATACTTTGGAAATCCATTGGAAACATCGCCGGCAACAACTTATACTTCAGCACTATCATATCAGATACGCTTTTAGCTGTTTAAAAATGAGTACACCTAAAACACCATTTAAATTAATTTTACTAAGACTTACTTGTTTAGCGCTTATACCCAACCCGGCGCACTCTCAGCAAAGTACCACAAAGCCCTACACGCAGGATATTTCAGGTATAAACCTGAAATTTGACATGGCCGCCATCCCTGGTGGGGAATTTAAAATGGGAAGCCCTGCCGGTGAGCAGGGAAGGTCCCAAGACGAAGCGCCCCAGCATACGGTAAAGCTTAGCCCATTCTGGATGAGCAAGTATGAAATAACTTGGGATCTGTTTGAGCCGTTTTTGTACAGGGATTATGAAGCCACCCAAAGCACCGGGGCCGTCAGTACCGAAGTAGATGCCGTGGTGCGCCCCACCAAACCTTACCTCGACATGACCTTCGGTATGGGAAAAGAAGGTCATCCGGTTGTAGGAATGACACAGTATGCTGCTATCCAGTTTTGTAAATGGCTGTACGCCAGAACCGGCGTCTTTTACAGGCTACCCACAGAAGCTGAATGGGAGTATGCCTGCCGCGCCGGAACCGAATCAGCTTACTCGTTCGGAGATAGCCCTGCAGAACTTGATGCTTATGCCTGGTTTAAGGGCAACAGCAACGAAACAACTCATCCGACAGGTACTAAGAAGCCAAATGCCTGGGGCCTTTACGACATGCACGGTAACGTAGCCGAATGGACAATCGATCAGTATATCCCTGACTTTTATGAGCAGTTTAAAGGTAAAGCAACCGATAACCCTGTTGCCGTACCCGAAAAGTTGTATCCTCACGCCATCAGGGGAGGCGCTTATAACGATGAAGCCGCAGCACTTCGCTCGGCTAACCGCGAAGGCTCCGACCCGAACTGGAAGCGAATAGATCCGCAGATACCAAAAAGCAACTGGTGGTTTCCGGAGGCACCTTTTGTTGGTTTCCGGATTGTTCGTCCCTTAAATCCGCCATCTGCAGCAGAGATAGAGGCCTACTATAACCGTGCACCTATACCAGATTATTGATGAGTAAGTATGCCGGCATATCAATTTTTATACTTAGATGTTCATGAACAAGGCATAAAAGTATAACTTTCAGTAGTTTATAAGCTAAAAATCCTGTACCTTATTGTTACATACCTTTGTCCTTTTATTATCTTAAACTACATTCAGAATGGAGAAGAACGACAAAAACTTTGATGTCAACCAGCGGCGGGAATTCCTGAAAGCCTCAGCCCTGCTGGCAGGGGGCGCATTACTGAGCACAATTCCGCTGGCAGGCGCATACGCGGCAGGCAGCGATACCATCAAGATAGCCTTGGTAGGATGCGGGGGCAGAGGTACAGGGGCCGCTTTTCAGGCTTTACAAACCAAACAAAATGTAAAATTGGTGGCCATGGCCGACGCCTTCCGCGATCGCTTGGATGACAGCTATAAGCCACTGTTTGATAAGTTTGGGAAAGGGAAAGTAAATGTTCCGGAAGACAAGAAGTTTGTTGGCTTTGATGCTTATAAGAAAGCCATAGCCGAAGCTGATGTAGTGCTGCTTGCCACGCCTCCCGGCTTCAGGCCTATCCATTTCGAAGAAGCCATTAAGCAGAATAAGCACGTTTTCATGGAAAAACCGGTAGCGACCGATTCGCCCGGCATCCGGAAAGTGCTGGCTACTGCCGAAGAAGCGAAACGAAAGAAGCTGAATGTGGTGGTAGGTTTGCAGCGCCGTTATCAGAATAATTACCGCGAAACAATCAAACGCATACAAGACGGCGCCATCGGCGACATTGCCTCAGGCCAGGTTTATTGGAACAGCGGCGGCGTGTGGGTGCGCCCGCGCAAACCGGAACAGACCGAGATGGAATACCAGATGCGCAACTGGTATTATTTCAACTGGCTTTGCGGAGACCATATCACCGAGCAGCATATCCATAACATAGATGTAGCCAACTGGATAAAGAATGATTACCCGGTATCAGCTCAGGGTACAGGAAGCCGCTTTTTGCGTACCGGCAAAGAATACGGCGAAATATATGACAACCATACGGTGGAGTTTGTTTATAAAGACGGTACCGTTTTGCAAAGCCAGTGCCGCCACTTTGAAGGAACTGACAACCGCGTAGATGAAAGTTTCCAGGGAACCAAGGGCCGCGTATACCTTTCTGCCGATAACATCGGAAGACTAACGGACTATAAAGGAAACGTAATTTATGACCACGCCGGAAAAGGGGATCCGAACCCTTACCAGACCGAGCATGATGAACTTTTCGCGGCCATAAACGC
>Ga0210040_10007588_pt1 | contig 13102 bp, 13 predicted proteins | sample CryGeyCG12114_NA_FD_185462 | JGI IMG/M metagenome (GOLD analysis project Ga0210040, IMG submission 185462) | Groundwater microbial communities from aquifer - Crystal Geyser CG19_WC_8/21/14_NA (SPAdes) (version 2) | ecosystem: Environmental > Aquatic > Deep subsurface > Groundwater | place: USA... | reverse complement strand
ACGACGACGAGCGCCTGCGTGTCCGCCGGTCCGACCCCGGCCGCGGCGGCCCGCGCGACGCCGACGCCCCCCGCGGGCGGCACGGCCTGCGCCGCCAGCTCGACCCCGACCGGGGTGACGACGCCCCCCGCGGTGCGCACCAGGTGCGCGGTGCGGCCCTGCACGCGCAGCCGGCCCCGCTCGTCGAGGTGCCCGACGTCGCCGGTGCGGTGCCAGGACGTGCCGTCCGCCTCGACCAGGCGGCTCGCGTCCTCGGTGGCCCACAGCTGGTCGTAGCGGGCCTTGAGGTGGGGCGCCCGCACCAGCAGCTCGCCGACCACGCCGGCCTCGCGCGAGAGGGGCCGGCTCGCCGCGCCGTCCGCGTCCAGCGGGGCGACGGCGACCTCGACCCCGGCGAGGGGGCGGCCCACGAGCACCCCGTCGTCGACCTCGCCGGCCGCCTCGGCGAGCTCGGCGAGCTCGACGTCGGTGACGGGCAGCACCTCGGTCATGCCGTAGGGCGTGTGCAGCGACGCCGAGGGCAGCAGCTCGCCCACCCGCCGCAGCAGGCCGGTGGGCACCGGGGCCCCGGCGGAGAGCAGGCGGCGGACGCCCGCGAGCGCGGTGCGCGAGCGCGGGGCGAGGTCCCCGCCCGTCGCGACGACGTTGGCGAGCGCCGCGGGGGAGGCGAACACGACCGTGGCGCCCACGGCCCCCACCGCGTCGGCGAGCGCGGTCGCCGTGAGGGTCCCCGGGGCGGTGACGTCCATGGCCGGGCTCGCCGAGACGGCGCCCAGCGCCGGGCCCAGCAGCGCGAACGGCGCGAAGGCCGCGACGAGCGCGGTCCCCCGGTCGACGTCGTAGGCCGCCGCCACGGCGTCGCGCATGCCGGCGAGCCGCGCCCCGGTGTAGACCGCCCCCTTCGCCGGGCCGGTGGAGCCGGAGGTGAACAGGACGGCGGCGTCGGCCCCGGAGTCCGGCTCGGGCAGGCGCAGGGTCGCCAGGGTGGGCCGACCGGCGCCCGCACCGACGCCCCCGCCGACGCCCCCGAGGGGGCTGCGGCGCCCCGCCGCGGCCAGGTCGGGCAGCGTGGTCGCGGCGAGCCGGCGCCCGAGCGGGCCGAGGCGGCCGGCGCCCACCCGACGGCCGGGCCACCCGAGCGCGGCGGCCGCGAGCAGGCCCTTCTCGACGGCGACGAGGTGGCGCGGTCCCGCCCCGCGCACGGCCCGCGTCAGGCCGCGCAGCCCCAGGCCCTGGTCGGCGACCACGACGACGGCGCCCAGGCGCAGGCAGGCGTACAGGGCCGTCGTCAGGTCCGCCCCGGGGGGCACGAGCAGGCTCACGCGGTCGCCGGGGCGCACCCCCAGCTCGTGCAGGCCGACGGCGACCTCGGCGACGCGGTGGCCCAGCTCCCGCCACGACAGGACCGCCGGCGCCGCCCCCGCGGTGCCCGACAGCTCCACGACGGCCGGGGAGTCGTCCTGCGAGCGCGCCTCCAGCTCGGCCCACAGCGCCCGCGGCTCGCTCCCGGTGGGGGGCGCGGGCGGGGCCGGGGCCGCGCCCGTGGCCCCGACGCCGCGGACCGCCAGCCAGCGCAGCAGCACCCTGCCGAGGTCGACGTCCTCGGGGACCAGGTGGCCGGTGCCCTCCACGCGGTGGACGTCCGCCTGCGGCAGGCGCTCGCGCAGGTCGCGCAGGTAGCGCTCGCCGAAGACCGGGTCGTCCGGGCCCCACACGAGCAGCGCGGGCGGCGCCGCCGGGCCGCGGCCCAGCGCGCTGACGCCCTCGGCGACGCGCTCGAGCGCCGGGCGGCTGGGTGAGCCCGCCCGCCAGGGGATGTCGGTGACGAAGTCGGCGACGGCCCGGCGCTGCGCCGTGGTCCGGTACGGCGCGCGGTAGGCCTCGCGCACCTCGGCGGGCGGGCGGGGGTGCACCTGGGCGACGGCGGCGCGCACGAAGGCGTCCGTCCGCCGCGTCAGCAGCTCGTGCGCCGCGGGGGCGCTGACCACCTGCAGGGGCAGCGGCAGGGCGGCGCCCGCCGGCGCGTGGACGGCGGTGTTCGTCAGGGCGAGCGCGGCCACCTGGTCGGGGTGCTCTCCGGCCCAGCCGCTGACGACGACGCCACCCCAGTCGTGGCCGAGGGCGACCAGCGGCCCGGTGACGGGCGGCCACCCGTCCTCCTGCGGCGCGCGCAGGGCGTCGACGAGCGCACCGAGGTCCGCGACCCGGTCGGCGAGGCGCCAGGGCCCCCCGCCGGCCCGCGGACGCCGGTCGGACAGCCCCATCCCCAGCTGGTCGACGGCGACGACGCGCCAGCGGCGACCGTCCGTGCCGCCCGCCGCGCCGGCGGCGACCACGTCCCGCCACAGGTAGGACCACGTGGGGTTGCCGTGGACGGCGAGGACCGTGCCGACCGGCTCGTGCCCGTCCAGGGCACCAGCGCCGTCGAGGAGGTGCCACGTGCGGCGCGTGCCGTCCGAGGCGGGCGCCTCGAGCGTGCGCGACCACCGGGGGTCCACGCCCGGCAGCGCGGAGAGGTCCACGTCGGGTGCCCGACGGGGGTCGCGGGCGGCGGGGGAGGGCGGCGGGAGGGGGGCGCCCCTCACCAGCGGATCTCCGTCATCGCCGTGTTGAGCCCGGAGCCGACGCCCATGCACAGCACCCGCTCGCCGGGGCGCAGCGAGGGGGCCTCGGCGGCCAGCGTCATCGGCAGCGCGGCCGGGCCCACGTTGCCCCAGCGGGGGAAGGTGAGCGGGACCTTCTCGGGGTCGATGCCGATCCGCTCCACCAGGGCGCGCGTGTGCACCGTGCTGACCTGGTGCATGACGTAGCGGTCCATGTCCTTCCACTCCCAGCCGTCCGCCTGGGCGTCGTCCCACGCGTCGCCGATGAGCTGCATGCCCTCCTCCAGCAGGCCCCGGGCGTCGGTGACCATGCCGTCGTTGCTGCCCACGCACAGGCCGTGCGCCGAGCTGCGGGCGCGCGAGATGCCGCCCACGACGCGCGGCGCGTCCGGGTGCTCCTCGACGGGGCCGAGGACGGCCGCGGCGGCGCCCGAGCCCAGGGTGAGGGTGGCGAAGGCGTCCATGTAGTCGCGCCGCGTCGCCCCCTCCGCGGACAGGCGCGTCAGCGTGGACTCGTGCACCGGGCGGGCGTCCTCGCCGTCGACGACCAGCGCGTAGCGAATCTGCCCGGTGCCGATCATCGTCGCCGCGAGGGTGAGGGCGTTGACGAAGCCCAGGCACGCGTTCGTGATGTCGAAGTTCAGCGCCGAGCTCGGCAGGCCGAGCTCGTGGTGGATGCCCACGGCGACCGAGGGCTCCAGGTGCGCCCGGTAGACGGACGTGTTGATGAGCATCCCGACCTGGCCGGGCTCGACGCCGGCGGCCTCGAGGGCCTGGCGCCCCGCGCGCGCGGCGCCCCCGGCCGCGTCCTCCTCCTCGCCCCACCACCGGCGCTCCTCGATGCCTGCGAGGGAGGAGAGCGTGCCCGGCCGCATGCGCAGGCGCGCCAGGGTGGGCGCGAGGCGCTCCTCCATGGAGGCCGAGGTGACCACCACCGGGGCCTCGACCGCGCTCGTCCCGAGCAGAGCGGTGCCCTCGTGGTGGAAGGAGGTGTTGCCCGACACGCGCATCGTCCGTCCTGCTCGAGGAGTGCGCGCCCTGCGGGCGCGGCCGGGGCCGCGCCCCGGCGCACGGGCGGGAAGTCTGCCACTGCTGCGGCGGTGCGCCTCCCGGCGGAGCGCGGAGCGGGGAGCCGCCCGTCGACGGGCGGCCTCCCGCAGGCCCCCGGCCCGTCACCGCGCGGTCGGCGCGGGAGCTCCGGGCGGGCCGTCCGGCGGGCACCCGCGGGCGTCAGAGAGGGCTGAGGTTCCACTGCCGGACGGTCGGCACCCGGTGGTTCTCGCCGAGCACGCTGAGCGATCCCGCGCTCAGCTCCAGGGCCGCGGCGGCCGTCGGGGGCAGGCCCAGGTAGGTCGCCGCGAGGATGCGCAGAGAGTGCCCGTGCGCGACGAGGCAGACGGCGCCCTCGTCCAGCAGGGGGCGCACCCTCGCCAGGGCGTGCGCGGTGCGGGCCGCGACGTCCTGCACCAGCTCGCCGGGCGTGCGCCCCGGCGCGACGCCGTGGTCGAAGATCTTCCACTCGTAGCCGAGCTCCTCGCGCACCTGCGGCGTCGACTTGCCCTCCACGCTGCCGTAGTCCCACTCGACCAGGTCGGGGTCCTCCACCAGCTCGAGGGAGTCGCCGAGACCGGCCAGCTCCGCCGTCCGACGGGCCCGCTGCAGCGGGCTGACGCGGACGGCGCGGACGTCCCACCGGGAGAGCAGCTGCCGCAGGGCGCGCGCCTGCTGCTCGCCCTCCTCGGTGAGCGGGATGTCGGTGCGCCCGGTGTGCCGGCCGTCCAGGGACCACTCGGTCTGGCCGTGGCGCACGAGGAGCAGCGGGTGGCTCGCCGGACCGGCGCCGTAGGCGTGCGCCCCGGCGGAGAGGGGACCGACGACCCCCTCGACGTCGGACCGCGACCAGCCGTCCTGCGGAGCCACGACGTCGGGGCCCCGGCCGGTGGCGGGGGCGTCCAGGTGCTGGTCGTCGGTGCTCATGCGCCGACCCTAGGGAGGGCGGGCGGTCGGCGCCCGCGTCAGGACGCCGCGGTCGGACGGCGCGGTCGGACGGCGCGGTCGAACGGCGCGCGGGCGGGTCCCGGGCGGGGCCCGGGCGGGGTCCCGGGCGCGGCGGGGCACCGCTCCCGGCCCTCCTACGCTGGCACCGTGCTCGCCCCCCTCGCCGTGGTGCTCGGCGCCATGTCGGTCGCGCTCGCGGTGTGGTCGCTCGTCGGCGCGCTGCGCGCGGCGCGCCCCTCCGGCGGTCAGCTGCTCCTGGCCGCGGTGCTCGAGCTCGCGATCCTCGTGCAGGCGGCCGTCGCCGTCGTGCTCGTGGCCACCGGGACGCGGCCCGTCTCGGTGGCCACCTTCGCCGGCTACCTGCTGACCATCGTCGTGCTGCTCCCCGCAGGGGTGTTCTGGGGCCTGGCCGACCGCAGCCGGTGGGGCAACGGCGTGCTCGCCATCACCGCCGTCACGACCGCCGTGCTCGTGCTGCGGCTCGAGCAGATCTGGAACGGGTGAGCCGTGCCCCCCTCGACGCCTCCGCGCCCCCCGTCGTCCTCGGGCGGTCGCCGGCCCGCCGCCCGGCCCGCCCCCGGCGCCCGTCCGGCGCTGCGGTCCGGCCCCGGGCGGGTCCTCGTCGCCGTCTACGCGGTCTTCGCGCTGTCGGCCAGCGCGCGGGCCCTGGTCCAGATCGCGACGGACTTCTCCGCCGCGCCCCTGGCGTACCTGCTGTCGGCGCTCGCCGCGGCCGTCTACGTCGTCGCCACGGTGGCGCTCGTCCGCTCGAGCGAGCGCTCGCGCCGCGTGGCGCTCGTCTCGGTGACGGTCGAGCTGGTCGGCGTGCTGGTCGTCGGGCTGCTCAGCGTGGAGGACCCGGTGGCCTTTCCCGACGCGACCGTGTGGTCGGGCTTCGGCGCCGGCTACGGCTACGTGCCGCTGGTCCTGCCGGTGCTGGGGCTGTGGTGGCTGCGGTCCCAGCGCCCGGGCCGCCGGCGCGGCTGAGCGTCAGGCCCGGCCGGCGAGGACCTCGCGCAGCAGCGCCGCGAGGTGCGGGTGGGCCAGTTCCCTGGCCTCGAGGTCGGCCGCGTCGCACCAGGCGAGGTCGTCGTGCTCGTCCGGCGCGCGGTTGGCGACCTCGCCGGTCCAGTCCTCGACCACCCACACGTCCATCACGAGGTCCTCGGCCAGCAGCCGCTGCGCGGGCTCCCCCACGACGCTCGCGACGACGCCGAGCTCCTCGCCCAGCTCCCGGGCGAGCGCCCGCCGCGGGTCCTCGCCGGGCTCGACGTGACCGCCCGGCACGTCCCAGACGTCGGGGTAGAAGGCCCGGCCGGGGGAGCGGTGCGCGAGCAGGACGCGGCCGCCGCGGCGGAGCACGGCGGCCACGACGACGTGCTGCTCAGGCGCGCTGACCACGGGAGCCAGCCTGCCAGGCGCGCGGCGCCGCACCGCGGGTCGCCTCGGTCAGACGCCCACCTGCAGCAGCAGCATCCGGTACCCGCCCGTGGCGATCGCGTCGACGTCCTTCGCGAGCGCCTGGCCCTCGGGGCCGGCCAGCGCCGCGACCGCGGTGGCGTAGTCCACGAAGTAGAGGTCGGCGGTCCGGTAGGCCGGGGTGGGGGAGCCGTCCTCGGTGGGGAAGACCTTGGCGGTCTCCACCCGCTGCACGCCCGGCAGCTTCGCGGCGAGCGCGGCGTGCGTGCTCCCGTAGCTCTTCTCGAACGCGTCGGCGTCCTCGGGGTTGTCGTAGACGACGGTCAGCTTCACGGCCATGGCCGAACGCTAGGCCTGCCGGGAACCCGCCGCACGACGGTGGGCGGGCGCCGCCGGCGGCGTCCCCGCGAGGCCCGGCGGTCGCGTCGGCGGGGTGCGGCGGCGACGGGGCGCCCGGCGCCCTACCCTCGCTCGCGTGAGCAGCAGCGAGATCCACCAGTCGCCCGCCACCCTTGTGCTGCGCCGCCTCGTCGCGGCCTTCGGCGTCCTCGCGCTCGTCGCGGGCGTCGTCGTCGTGGTCGTGGCGCCCACCGACTACCCCGGGTACGTGTGGAGCGCCTTCGGGGTCGTCCTCGTGGTGCTCACGGCCCGGCGCAGGCAGCAGACCGGCGACGGCCTGGTGCTCCGCAGGACCAGCCTGCGCGCGAAGGGCTGATCGGCCCGCCCGGCTTCCGTCGTGCGGGACGGGCGCGGGGCGTCCACCCTGGGGGACAAGCACGCACCGGACGAACCCAACCCTCCCGGAGGAACTCCCGTGGTCTCGAACGCTGTCTCCCGCACGCTCCACGACGTCGGCCTCGCCGCCTGGTTCGGCGGCACGCTGGCCAACGCGGTCGCTCTCAACGCCGCCGCCTCCGAGGCCGGTGGCCCTCAGGCCTCCGGCCGCGTCGCCAACGCCGGCTGGGACCGCTGGACGCCGGTCAACGCCGCCGCGATCGGCGCCCACCTGGTCGGCAGCGTCGGCCAGCTCGCGGGCAACCGCAAGCGCGTCGCCGAGCAGCCCTCGGTCGGCGCTCTCAGCATCGGCAAGACCGCCGTCACGGTGGCCGCCCTGGGCGTGACCGCCTACAGCCGCGTCCTGGGCAAGAAGATCTCCCAGCACTCCGACGTCCCGGTGAGCGGCGGCACCACGCCTCACTCGCAGACGCCCCCGGACGTGGCGGACGCGCAGCGCCAGCTCCACGCGCTGCAGTGGCTCATCCCCTCCCTGACCGGCACGCTGGTCTGGCTCTCCTCGCTCGCCGGTGAGCAGCAGCGCCCGCCGAACCGCGCCACGCAGCTGGTGGACCGCGCATTCCGCCGCTGACCCCGCTCGACCAGCACGAGCGCTGACGACGCCGCCGCACCCCTCGGGTGCGGCGGCGTCCGTCGTCTCCGGCCCGCGCGACCGGCCCCGGACGTCCGGGGGGGAGCGGCCGGGATGGTCGCGTCAGTCCCCGGCGCCGGCCGGGGGGACGTCGACGCCCTCGGCGGTGAGGTCGTCGACGGCAGCGGCCAGCACGGTGCCCTGGACGGCCCGGACCTCGGTGAGGTGGTCCCGGGCGCGGGCGATGCAGTCGTCCTGGATCCGGGCCTCGACCTCGGCGAGGGCCTCGACGAGGCCGACGGCGGCGATGCGGGCCCGGTCCTGCGGTCCCGCGTCGGCGGCGCCGGTGGGCACGAGACCGTCGAACCTCTCCGGGTCGGCCGACGCCTCGGTGCGTGGCGTCATCCACCGGAGGAGTGTGCGCGCACGGCGGGCTTCCGGCCTTGCTCGACGCAGGCGCGCAGCGGGACGCTGGGGGAGTGACCCGGGCCACCCGAGAGACGGTGCGCGAGCTGCTCGGGCTCCAGGCGCCGTCGACCTACCGCCCCGTCCGCGTCGTCCGAGCCGCTCGGCCGGACCTGGACGGAGTCCGGTGCGAGCACGTGCGGCTGTCGACCACGGACGGCGACGAGATCCCCTGCCTCCTCCTGACCCCGCGCGGCCCGTGGCGCGCCGCGGTCGTGGCCCTGCACCAGCACGGTGGCGAGTTCGAGCTGGGCAAGGCGGAAGTCGTCGGGGCCGCCGGCGACCCCGCGCTCGCGTACGGGCGCCGCCTGGCCGACGCCGGTGCCGCCGTCCTGGTGCCGGACCTGCTGGGGTTCGAGGAGCGGCAGCGCGACTGGTCACCCAACCCCCAGCGCAGCGAGCAGCTCGACGCGCTCCAGCGGGTCGCGCAGGGCAGCAGTCTGCAGGCCAAGCACACCCGCGACGTCGCGGTGGCGACGTCCTGGCTGCACGAGCAGGCGGGTCCGAGCGCGCGACTCGGGGTGGTGGGGCACTCGCTCGGCGGGCAGGTGGCGTTCTTCGCCCTGGCCTACGACGCCCGTCTCAGCGCCGGCGTGATCAGCTGCGGTGTGGGGACGGTGGCGTCCTTCGTCCAGGAGCGGATCGAGCACAACCCGGCGTGGTTCGTGCCAGGGCTGGTCCGGGCGGGCGACACGCCGGCCGTCGCGGCCGCGGTGCGCGATCAGCAGGTCGTCGTCAGCGCAGGGACCGAGGACCGGCTGTTCCCGCTGGCGGGGGTGCGCGACGTCGTCGCGGCTCTGCCGCCGGACGTGTCGGCGATCTTCTTCGACGGTGGGCACGAGCTGACCGACGACGTCATGGCCCGCGCCCGCCACGTGCTGCTCCAGGACCGGCCCGAGCCGGGTGCCCCGTGACGCCGTGGTCGTCCCGCCCGGGGAGCGGGCCCACGCAGCGCACCTCGCTGCGGTCGGGCAACCGTCGAGGTCGACTAGGTGTCATAACGTCGATTATCGGCCAGACGAGAGGGTGAGTCCGGGCCGGGTCACGCCGACCGGGCGAGCACGCCGCGATGGCCCACGAGAGCGGGCGTCGACCTCATAGCGCACGACGACCAGAACGTCCTCCGGGTGAGGTGAGGCAGCTGCCGTCACCGCACACCTGAGGCGCGGGTTGCTCCCGCGGGCGGGTAAGGACCCGGTAGTGGTCGGACATGACCTATCTGCAGGCGATATCGGACTCCGTGACGTCCCGGAAGACCCATCGCGTACGCGCAGGGTTCACCATCGACACTGTGTAGGAGATGCACTGCTTTTCGGCGGCCACCCAAACCGGGCCGGCCTCACGCGCATAGTAATTCCAATCGGTCGAAGTTTTCCCTGTCACCTCGTTTCGCAGTTGCAAAGCCAAGTATGTCTCCTGGCCATAAAACATCTTCGGCCCCTTGGTCAGCAGGGCGCAGTTGTTTCCAGTGGCAGCGTTGTAGTGAATGGTCACCGTTGCGGCCACTTTGCCGTCGGCTTCGATCTCCCTCTTATGTACCACTGGGCCCGAGCAGTCTCCACCCTCCCGCAAAGGCCGCACCTCAGGATCGATCAGCGCAGGAGACTTGTCGACCGGCGGCGCCGGCGGCTCAGGCTCATCGACCCGCGGCGCCGGCGGCTCAGGCTCATCGACCCGCGGCGCCGGCGGCTCAGGCTCATCGACCCGCGGCGCCGGCGGCTCAGGCTCATCGACCCGCGGCGCCGGCGGCTCAGGCTCATCGACCGGCGGGATAACGGGCGTACCGCCGGACTTAGAGTCGTAGGACAAGCCAGCCGGGCGAGGGCCTGGCTCAGTCGGGTAGGGAGCTCGCCACTCAGTGGGGTCAGTATCGGAAGGGTGCGCCAGCACCGCACCCCCATCAGCGGTCGTCAGTGCCGCTTGGAGCACTTCAGGGTTTACCGGCCTGAGACCCTCCCAGCCCCAACCTGTCTTCCCGACGACCACCTCTGCTCGAGGTACGAAAAGTTCGGCAGTGAAGATAGGGACTTCCCCCTTCGGCACTACCTGCGTGTAGTACATGGCCCACTTTGGCGTCTTCATGACGTCCGACGTGCTCCACTGGGCGAAGTTCCTGCCGTAGCCGTCGAGTTTCACTTCGGCCTCGTCGCAGACCTCCCACGTACGTTCGTACGAGACTTCGACAGCCTTGATTGTTGCGCTACCACCAAGCATATGAGCCACACAGGAGTCCTCGTCCTTGAGCGCTAGGGTGCCGCTGGACTCTGTGCCGCTGGGCAAACCCTCGACGGAAGATGTAATCCGCAGAACGCTCTTCGCGTCGCCAGGCGAGTCGCCGCGATTATGGTTTGTGTGCCACCACGCCTCGGTAAAGACGACGTACTGATCTGTCCTATCACTTGTCTCACTCAAACGTGCGACGTCCACGTCGAACCAAACGGTACCCGAGGGCGAAAGCCCTTCTCCCTCTCCCCTGTGGACGCTCATCAAGTCATCGTTAGATATGACATCCGTGTTGCCACGTCCACCTGCCCAATGGATAGGCCCGAGGGGATCGATCGGCTTACCAAAACTCACCTGCTCGTCGGCGGCGACCTTGGCCGCTGGATCGAATGACGCATCCGCCTGTTGTGCGCGGAAGGCGGGGGCCGCGAGGGCACCACTTCCCGCGACGAGGCAAAAGGCGACGACGCCACTGATTTTGGTACGCAGGCTCAGTGAGCCCGGTCGCTTGCCCTCGGGGTGCGCCTGTCCCATGGCCCCTCCAGTTGGCTTCGCCGGTCATCAGTGACCGACCGTGACCGTCTACCGCGAACTCTGGCGCAAGTGTGGTCAAGATCGGTAGTACTACCGCAACCTCGCGCAGGACGAGCGGCTGGGGAAGGAGCACTCGCGCATGCAGGCGCCAGACGGTCTCAGGTGTCCGGCAGCGGATCCGACGTTCCTGCATCGGCACCGAGGGTGATGACCTGGCGGTAGATCGTGTTCCGCGAGACCCCGAGGTCCCTGGCGACACCGGTGATCGTGGCGCCGGGCTGAGTCAGCAGGGCCCGTGCGGCCTCGATCCGCTGGGGCGTCATCACGGTGGGCCGCCCGCCCACGCGGCCGCGGGCCCGTGCGGCCTCGAGCCCGGCGATGGTGCGCTCTCGGATCAGCTGACGCTCGAAGTCGGCCAGGGCCCCGAAGATCGAGAACACCAGCCGGCCGCCGGCAGTGGTGGTGTCGATGGACTCGGTCAGGGACCGGAAGCCCACTCCCCTGGCCTCGAGGTCGTTGACGGTGGCGAGCAGGTGCGGCAGGGACCGGCCGAGCCGGTCCAGCCGCCAGACGACGAAAGTGTCGCCGGGCAGCAGCCGCTCGAGGAGCTGGGCGAGTTGGGGGCGGTCGTCGCGTGAGCCGGAGGCGACGTCGGTCCAGATCCGCGCGCAGCCGCCGGCGGTCAGCGCGTCGTGCTGGAGCGAGGCGTCCTGCGAGGTCGTCGAGACGCGGGCGTAGCCATGGGCGTGGGGCACTCCCCCACTGTGCCGGAAACGGCACCCGGGAGGTTGTGGCACGCCGAGGTTTCCGCCACGGGTTTTGGCACGCCACCTCCCGGCGTGTCGCACCCTCGCCGGCGCCCCGCGGCCCAGTGCTCCACAAACCATCGAATGAGGCCGCGGGCACCCCAGTAGGAGGGTTCCCACAACGACGGGACCCAGAGCGCCACCACGGCCGCCGGCGCACGAGCTCGGAGCTCCGCCGACGAGGAGAAGGGAGCGGGGCGGGAGCCCGCAGGCCGTCCCGCATGGGGCACCTGCGCGGGATTTCTATCCGGACGGGGCTATCGGCGACGTCGCCCCGAGGTGCGGCTTGGCCGGACCTCTGGCCTGCGGCGTCACCGGTAGGGGGTGGCGGTCTCAGGGGGTCGTCGCAACACCCCACCTGAGAGGTGTTGTCGATGTCGAAGTGGAAGCACGAGCAGTGGTTGAGGCAGGAGAAGTTCTGGGAAGGGGCCCGGGCGGGTCTGACGTGGACGGCGGCCTGTGAGGCTGCCGGGGTGGACAGGGCTCAGGGGTATCGGTGGCGTCGGGCAGCGGGTGGGCGGATCCCGGCGGCGCCGCGGAAGGTCAGCGGCCGCTTCCTCAGCCTGGAGGAACGCCTGCAGATCGCTGATCTGCGATTGGCCGGTCAGGGCGTGCGCGCTATCGCGAAGGTGCTGGAACGGGCCGCCTCGACGGTCAGCCGGGAGCTGACCCGCGCCGGGGTGCCCACCGCCGGACCAGGCCGCCCGCGCCCGGCCACGGCGCGCAGGGCCTACGCCCCCTACCTCGAGCACCAGCGGGCCGCTGCCCGGGCGCGGCGCCCGAAGGTCGCCAAGCTGGACGACCCGGTGGCCGGGGCCGAGCTGAGCGCATTCGTGAGCGAGAAGATGGACCTGCGCTGGAGCCCGGCCCAGATCTCCAGCTCGCTGCGGGAGGTCTACCCCGACCGGGAGGAGCTGCGGGTGTCGCCGGAGACGATCTACCAGTCCCTGTACGTCCAGGGCCGCGGGCACCTGCGCGCTGACCTGCACAAACAGCTGCGCTCCGGGCGGGCTCACCGCCGCCCGCAGACCGCCGCCGGCCAGAGCAAGTGGTCGAAGATCCCCGGCGCCATCAGCATCAGCGAACGGCCCGCCGAGGCCGACGACCGCGCCGTCCCAGGCCATTGGGAAGGTGACCTCATCCTGGGGTCGAACTGCAGGTCGGCGATCGGCACGCTGGTCGAGCGGGCCACCCGCTACGTGCTGCTGGTGCACCTGCCCGGCGCCCACGACGCCCCCTCCGTCGCGGCCGCCCTCACCAAGACGATCCAGACGCTGCCGGTCCACCTACGCCGGTCGCTGACCTGGGACCGCGGCACCGAGCTGGCCCGCCACGCCGACATCACGTTGGTCACCGACATGAACATCTACTTCTGCGACCCCCACGCCCCCTGGCAACGCGGGTCCAACGAGAACACCAACGGGCTCCTGCGCCAGTACTTCCCCAAAGGCACCGACCTGTCCGTGCACTCACCGGAGCACCTCGCCGCGGTCGCTGCAGAGCTCAACGGCCGACCGAGAATGACGCTCGGCTGGGCCAATCCCGCCGAGGCCATGAATCGTCTACTGTCCGACCCCATCAAGCCCACTGTTGCCACGACCCCCTGAGACCGCCACCGTCTACCGGTGACGCCGCAGGTCAGCGGCCCGTTGAGGCGTCGCCTTCCAGCGGGCGTCCCGATAGCCCTG